>JGI20163J26743_11538414_pt1 | contig 22796 bp, 24 predicted proteins | sample TergutCu122P1_FD_26743 | JGI IMG/M metagenome (IMG submission 26743) | reverse complement strand
CGTAAGAAATGCACAAGCCTGCCACAGTGATTTATGGCGGGCTTGTTTCTTATGTGACTTCAATTTGCTCGGACAATTCTCCATTTTCTCCTTCATTTCATTCAAATAGAGATTTTTTCTTTTGAAATTTCTTTGATAAACTTTGAAAAATCTTAACTTTTCCCGGCTTTTGTTTTTGATTTCTCTTGTTAAACTAACTTACAAGTCAAAAATATGGGAGATGATGATATGACACAGTTAAGAAAATCAAAAGGGGCTTTGTTAAAAGTTTTTGTAATTGCAATATTGCTTCTCGGAGTGTATATTTCATTGGTATCTGCTACCGATAGTGGCGAAATATCAGCAGTTATATATCCGTTAAAACTTTCGGGATTTTCTGCACAAATCGGTACAGTTGAAATAGAGCCACCAAAATTTCCGGAATTTTCTGCTCAGATTAATACTGCTGAAATTATAGATACACAATATTTAAAGCTTGTAAACCGTGATTTTGCTATCACAAAACCGGTAAGTAATACATTGTTGCTGTATGCATGGCAATCTGTGTCTGTCAGAACCAAATGTATACAATTACACAAAACTGCACTGCAAGCGTTACAGGAACTATTTGTGGCAGCACAGTCAGAAGCAAATATTAATTATCTTTTTGTGACAAGTGGGTTTCGTAATCAAGATGTACAAGAAAATATCTATAGAAATGCAATAGACAGATCTTTTGTTATGCCCCCGGGCCATAGTGAGCACCACCTAGGTTTAGCTGCTGATATTTTAACACCGGGTCGCACCCTTTCAAGTATGGTAGGTTCCCATGAAGCATTATGGCTTGCGGAAAATGCATCGCGATTTGGCTTAATTCTTCGTTATCCAGAGGATAAACAGAATATAACACGGGTAGCTTATGAACCCTGGCATTTTCGATATGTTGGAAGGATACATGCTTGGTATATGGGACAAAATAATTTTGTTCTTGAGGAATATATTGCGTATCTGCAAGAACACGGCGGTTATCAAGTTGCATTAAATGGAAAAAATTACTATGTCTTATACCAACGACCTCAAAATGGCATAATATTTGTGCCGGAAAACATGGATTTTAATGTATCCGGTGCCAATACAGGTGGTTATATCGTTACAGCCTGGCGGTAATTTTCTATCTCAGATAAAACATCATCAATTATAACCAGAAATCATAAGAGCTCCGGTGACTTTAGTCGTTGGAGCTTTTAAATATTATCTCAACCTCAAACAAATCCCCTGTTATACGGATTGTAAATTGACCATCCATTAACTCTACCAGGTTTTTTGCAATATACAAACCCAACCCACTACCTTCCGTTTGTCTCGCACGGTCCCCACGGATAAATTGCTCTGTTAAGGCATCACCGTTTAAGTCAATTGGAGCCTGGGATGTGTTTTTTAATGTAAAAGCCCATCTATCCTTATCCAATAAGGTAATTTCCACAAATACACGTGTTCCTGCAAATGCATATTTTGCCACATTGGAAAACAGGTTTTCTAATACACGCCACAGGTGCCTGTTGTCAGCATTAATGTAAGTCGGCTCCTCCGGTTGATTAAATACCAGGGTTAAGTTACGTTCTTCAAATTGCTCTTCAAACTCTCCTGCAGCTTGTCCGACAATTTCATTTAAGTTCACTGTTTGCATGGACATCTGTACGTTACCTGTACCTGCTTTAGAAGCTTCAATCAAATCATCAATTAAGATTTTAAGTCGACCGGATTTTTGATCAAGTAAAGAGATATAATCTGCTGCTTTCCCTTGTAAAGGTAATTTATTGAGTAAATCCACATAGTTGATAATAGATGTTAAAGGTGTTCTTATATCATGGGATACATTAGTAATTAATTCACTCTTAAATCGCTCAGCTCGAATTTTTTCCACATTAGCCAAATCATATTTTTCTGCAAGACTTAACACAAATGCTACGAAATATGTCAATGCAATGAGTGTGAAAATGGAAAGTAAAAACAAAAAATTAGGAAATGTAAAAGGTTGAGGCACTACTGTAAATATTATTTGTGCAGTAAACCATTCTGCAAATTCCGGTATTAAAGTAAATAAAACAGTTAGATTTCCGGCTAAAAGCAAAACAAGTAAAGCTCCCAAAGGTTTCCACATGGGGTACAAGCGGAAAAAACGGGCCCAGTATAAACTATGCAACAAATCTTTATCTCTAAATCTTGTTAAAAACTCCGCTGCTGTTGCTACTACAATAGTATAAGCAATAATTGGCAGTAAAAAGAAAATATTTATATGCATCATATTTGTAATATCAGCTATATTCAATAAAAATAAAACTATAAAAACTGCAAAAACCACCAGTAAAAAAAAATCGGTGTTTTTCCCAAAACCTCGTAAACGCCCTTGCTCTATAATAATAAAAGCAGGCACCGTCAGCAAAAGAAAAATAGGTAAAGTAAAACTAGGTATATCTACTATAAATGTGAATTGTGCTGCAGATATGGATCTTGCTAAGGACAATAAAATCAAGACAAATATTATGCAAGTTGCAAAAACCACAAGGAAGAAAAGATCAACATTTCCAGTAAAAGGTTTTACACGCCTCTGTTCTGTTGTACTGTTTGTTTTTAAAATCGAAACTATTAACAACCCAATACATACAGTAAAAAGCAAAACAGAAATCATCCACTCTAAGTTAAGAGCATTTCCTAAAAGTCTTTCAAACATCATATTAAAATTGCCACTATAAGCACGGGCAACCTGTAATGCTGCAATATACCCAATGAGAAATAAGATAAACCTTGTAATTGGTGAACAGAAAACTTTATTCATGTTTTACCACCTTATATCCTAAGCCATAGATTACCTTTAGATATTGAGGATCCTTTGGGTTGATTTCAATTTTTTCGCGGATATGACGAATATGTACAGATACAGTTTTGGACACATGGTATGCAGGTTCTTCCCAAACATATTCGTAAATTTGTGCCGAAGTAAATACTCTTTCCATATTGGACATTAAAAATTTTAAAATATTGTACTCCAAGGCAGTTAAAGTTACATCTTCTCCATCAACACTTACACGTTTTTGGTTATCATCAAGGATTAATCCCCCTGTTTGGTATACACCACTTTCTATGACTTTTTGTTCTATTTCACCAAATCCACCCAAACGATAATAGCGACGTAGTGCCGCCCGGATACGTGCCATTAGTTCCACAGGATTATATGGTTTTGTGATGTAGTCATCACCACCCATGTTTAAACCCAAAATCCTATCAGTATCTTCACTTTTTGCAGATAAAAATATAATAGGTACATTACTTATTTCGCGAATTTTCACTGCTGCAACAATACCATCCATTTCAGGCATCATTACATCAAGTAAAATCAAATGAATATCTTGATTCTCTACAGCCCGGATCGCTTCATGACCATTTTGCCCATGAATGACGTTGTATCCTTCTTGGCGCAGATAAATTTCAAGTACTGACAAAATATCAGCATCATCATCACAAATTAATATATTATACTCCACACAAAATTACCTCCAGAGTTATTTCAAACTTTAACTACAACACCATTTTTTAATGTATAAAGAACATCTTCTTTGATTTTCTCTCCGTCAACAATAACTGCTGCCGTATGAAGCAGTTTTCCATCTGCAGTGCGTTCATCAAAATGAAGAGCACTACCTATTTTCCCTTTTGCCCATTTGCAATTTGCCGTTGCATAAGCACTACTTTCAGGGTCGGCTGCATATGCAACAGAGTTGTTACCTAATGCAATAGAAATCGAACTATTACCTGTACATTCGGACAAGGATGAATCACCAACTGTTATTGCTACTGTTTTGCTGCCATTAACAATAGCCACTGAATTTTCTCCGTTGCAGACAGCTACAGAACCTTTACCCATATCCTCCAAAAAAGCGTTTCCGTCTTCATCAAAATGTTCAGGAGTATCACCACAGCAAATGGACATAGATTCATTACCCCAAGAAACAGCCATAGAGTGTTTTGCCCGAGAAACTGTTGTACATCCAAATCCGGTATTTACAGCTGTTGATCCGGCTCGAACAACAGCTGTTGTATAATCTCCTGTACTTGCCGTAATACATCCCCATCCAAAATTGTCGGCAAAAGCGTTGTCTGCAGTATTAGCCGCAATAGCATAGTCAGCGATACGTAAGGCAGCAGCATTTTTCATTGTATTCGTTTCAATAGTTCTATCTGCTTCATCTATATCACAAATCTTACCCATACTTTCCTTTTCGTTAGAATCCATCCGTTTAGATAAATAATCAAAAGCTATGCCCATCATGTCGTTCCAGTTAACAGGACGAACAGATAGTATCTTTTTTCTATCAATTTGATACATGGGTTCTTCATCTTCGTCGTTATTTCCTTCCAATTCCACTTCATAAAAATTTGAGAAGGCAGGATGATGCTCAGAAAAACTCTCTGTTGGCAAATTCCACACCTCAATGGTACCATCTTCGCTATTTTCACCAAAAATGATTTCTGTGATCTCTTTGAATATTTCCCGTGAGTTATCTATTCCTATATAAGCCTTAGTTCTGGTATACATAACGATCCTTCTCTCCCTTCTCTGTATCTAATATAGTAATAATGGATGCCATTCATTATCTATACAATCAAATTTTGAAAGTTTTTTTGTATAGTCGATTTGCCCATACCAGACAGAAAATACTAACTATAGCCAATATAAATTCAGCAATTGGATAAGCAGCCCAAACGCCCGTAACACCAAATATTCTTGATAAGATAAGTATCAAAGGAATAAGAACGGCACCGCCCCTTAAGATAGATAGTATCACTGCAACTTTTGGCATATTTGTTACACTTAAAAACGCTATAGCTACCATTGTAATTCCAACAAATAAAAATGCAGTAAAATAAATTCTAATCCCTTCATTAGCTAATTCGGCTACTGCCATATCTTGTTCATAATTTAAAACCGAAGTGATTGAATCTGCAAAGAAGAAAATTATAGTAATTGCTACAACTGCAACACTTGTACTGGTGATAAATGAATATTTTAAAATTTTTATCAAACTTTTTCTATCTTTTGTTCCATAATAATGGCTGGCCAACGGCTGAATACCTTGCCCCAACCCTGCAAAAATAAAGAATACTACAAGTGCAATACTTGATATGATTCCAAAAGCTGCAACTCCCACATTGCCTATTAAGCTCAAAAGAGTTAGATTAAATGTAATAAGAATAAGAGCATATAATAAATCATTAATAAGTGCCGGAGCACCTATCTCACAAATAGACCACATCTGTTTCGGTATAAACTTTGCTTTGACCAAGCGGAAATTCATTTTCTTTCGCAGCCAATAAAATAATAAATAAACAAGTGCACAAATAGCAGCCACTGCACTGGCTAAAGCAGCTCCAAACATACCCCAGCTAAAAACGATTATAAATACATAATCAAAAATAATATTCATTGCATTAAAAATCACAGCAGAAATCATGGCAATTTTAGGAGCTTCATCATTACGTGCAAAAGCTTCAAAAATACTGTAAAGAATCATGCCGGGGGAAAGGATCAGCAAGACTTTAATATAAATTGTTGTCATAGGGAGAATATGACCACCGGCTCCTAATAACGCAGCAATTTGTGTCGCAAAAAAAACGCCAAGCATAACAAAAGGAATGGTAATTATACATCCCATTTTAAATGTTAAACTAAACATTTGGTTTGCTTGATCTTGTTTCCCTTGTGCTCTTAACATAGCATATTTGGCACCGCCACCTATACCCAGCAACAATCCAAAGCCAAATAAAACACTAAAAATAGGAACACCCAGACCAAGAGCCGCCAGACCGTCCGTACCCATTGCCATTGAAACAAATAAATAATCAATAAAAACACATACTGCCGTTGAAATCATTCCGATTATATTCAATCCTACATATTTGGTAAAACTCTTAAGTACGTTATTCATAGATACCTCTTTCTAATCATTCCTTGGCATCAGCCTGAGGTAACATTACATTGTCCATGATTTTCACTGGACTGTATCGATCTATGTCAGCATCATCTCCAAAGCTGACCAGAGGAATTTCCACCCCAAGACCCAAAGGCTGCCATCAAGTACAACCCAAAATTGTTGTAAACTTTTGAAAGATACATCAAACAGTAAATTATATGCATCTATCGCTTGGGGGGATCATACTTATTTACCAATTTTACAAATTCATCAGAAAATTCATTTAACTTTTTTAGCTTGTTTGATTTAGCATTGTCAAATGTCCCGTATTTTACATATAATAAACTTTCTGTTAATTTCTGAATCAAAGGCTTGAATGTCAAAAATTCGCACTCTTGCAAGCAAATTATTGCCAATATATACACTTCTCGCAATTCAAGTAGATATACCTAAAGGTTATTAAACGGATTAATAATCCTTAGGTTCCCATCAATAACTTGCCCATCTTGCATATCTTCGCTTAATAGCACCTGGCATTTTGAATTTATCGCTGTTGCTATTATCAAGCTATCATAGAATGAGAATTTATATCGCTTGTGTATATCAAAAGAAGCAAAAATAAGTTCAATCTCTTCATTTAAAACATCTGTAACATCTATTATTTCATTTATTGTTTCTTGAACAATTTGCAAACTGGTTTTTTTTAACAACACATTAGAAAATTCCTTAATTACCTGTGTTGATATAACGGGTAAGCAATTATCTAGAAATTTTAATGCTACCTCTTGTTTTGCCGGTTCATCTGCTGTAAATGCATAGATTAGAACGTTTGTATCAATGAAAGTTTTAACGGCGTCCATTTGCTTCCTCCCTATCAAATTTCCAGTCTTTTGTATTAACAAGAGGTTTTGCTATATCACAAAATTTTTTTTTGGATTTCTTTTTAAGCGTGATTCCTCCATTGAAAGTTAAAATTTCCAAGTCATCATTCAAACATAAGTTACTATTCTCCATTGCTTCTTTGGGTATGCGAACCCCGATACTATTTCCCCATTGTTTTAGCGTTACATACATGCCTCTGCACCTCCTTTGTATAATTATACCGCATGTATATACATATGGTCAATGATACTAAAATCATTCGCACCAAAAATTCGTACCCCTTTTCACTTCAGCAACCAATCGAGTACATTTATCTGTTTGATACCATTATGTGAAGTAAGGGGTGTATTATCCATCGTCAATAGATATTTGGGGTTATGGTCGTTGATGGCTTCAAGAGGTGCAAGCTCACGGCGGAGAGTCGTGCCATCGGTATCAATTACGGTATATGCAACCTGATAATACTCCTCTCCTTCATCTCCGATTGCAATAAAATCTACTTCAGTATTGCCAACCTTCCCTATATGAATTTCGTATCCCCTACGAAATAGTTCAAGAAATACGACATTCTCAAGGATATGCCCCATATCTGCCTTCTTCGTTCCAAGCAAAGCATATCGTAAACCTATGTCAGCTACATAATACTTATCACCTGTCTTCAAATATTGTTTACCCTTAATATCAAAACGCCCTACTTGATATAGGATAAAACTATCTGTTAAAGCAGTTAAATAACTTTCAACAGTGTGGACAGAAATTTTTCTCCCTGCGGTTGTCATTGTATTCAGAAAATAATTAAAGCATACAGCCTTAATTTTACATGATAGATATGCAAGAATGGTTTACCTATGTCAAATCGTCCAACATACCCAACACCCTATTTTTTATTTACATTCTGATAATATCATGATAAAATTAGGATAAAATATAGTGCAGAGGTGAATGCAATGATTCAAATTAGACCAGTATCCGACCTAAGGAATAAATTCCCAGAAATTGAAAGTGCAATTAGCAATAACCAACCTGTTTATTTAACCAAAAATGGCTACGGTTTAATGGTTGTTATGAGCCTTGAAAAGTACTCTGAGTTGGTGGATGATATAGAATTGAAACTAGATGAGGCAGATTATGCCGCTACTGTTTCCGGTATCCGTTATAGCCACGAGGAAGTATTTATGCGGCTGAAAGAAGGCATTAATGAATAAAAAATATACTCTTAGCTATCTTCCACAATTCGAACATGACTTGATGGCAGCACGGGATTATATTACCTTCACACTCCAAAATCCTGGAGCTGCACTTCGGCTTATAGAGGATGCCGAAAAAGCAATTTTGAAACGACTGGATAACCCACTAAGTTTTCAACCGTACCCTTCTTTGCGAAAACGAAAACATCAATACTATAGAATTAACGTTAGAAACTTCTCTATATTCTACGTCGTTATTGAAAATGTGATGGAAGTTAGACGATTTGTGTATAGCAAGCGTGATCTGCCTAAAATTACATAAAAACGTAATTTAGATAACAATAATGATAACTAACCTATAACAAAAAATATCCTGCGGAACTCCACTCCGCAAGATATTTTTTTGTGTAACACATACCTCAATCAACCTTAGTAAACTACTAGTATATTATTTTTCGTACCAAAATAAAGCAAAAATAAAACCTCCGAATCATGCATCCACAGCAAACATTAACTCTGTTTCTGCGGCAACTTCATCGTTAACAGTAGCTACGGCTTTTCCTATGCCTACTTTACCCCTTTGTTTAATAATCTCAACTGTAAGTTTTAAAGTGTCTCCGGGTTTTACTTTGCGTCTAAACCTTGTATGGTTAATACCTGCAAAATAAGCGATTTTACCTTTAAAGGTCTCTAAAGAAAGTAAAGCTACAGCACCTACTTGTGCCAGGGCTTCTATAATTAAGACACCGGGCATTACGTGTTCACTGGGGAAGTGCCCCATAAAGTACATTTCATTAGCTGTTACGCATTTTGTGCCAACGGCACGTTCTCCCGGTTCTAGTTCTTCAATTGTATCTACAAGGAGCATAGGAAAACGATGAGGTATAATTTCTTGGATCTGATTACTGTTTAATATCAATTTAATTACCCTCCCATTTCTTAATTACAATACATGCATTGTGTCCGCCAAAACCTAATGAGTTGGACATAGCATATTTTATATTTTCCGAGCGTCCTTGGTTTGGTACAATATCCAAATCACAATCAGGATCTTTTTCTTTGTAACCTATGGTTGGTGGTAAAAACCCTTCTTCCAAGGCTTTTACTGAAATTATTGCCTCAACAGCACCGGCAGCACCCAGTAAATGTCCTGTCATAGATTTAGTTGAACTCATGGCAAGTTTATCAACTGATTCTTTAAATACTTCTTTAACGGCTGCTGTTTCTGTTTTATCATTTAAAGGCGTTGAAGTACCATGAGCGTTAATATAATCAATATCTTTAGGTAAGATTCCTGCATCCTTTATTGCCATATCCATTGCCCTGACAGCACCTTCTCCACTTGGATCCGGGGCCGTTATATGGTGTGCATCACAGGTTGCACCATATCCTACAAGTTCTCCGTAAATTTTTGCACCTCGTGCCAGGGCATGATCTAAAGATTCTAAAATAATAACTCCTGCTCCCTCTCCCATAACAAAACCATTACGTTCTGCGTCAAAAGGAATCGATGCACGTTTTGGGTCTGTAGATTCTGTAACAGCTCTCATTACACTAAAGCCTGCTATACCTAAAGGTGTAATACTGGCTTCGGCACCTCCTGCTACTGCGGCATCTAAATCACCATTTTGAATATGTCTAAAAGCTGTACCTATTGCATCAGTACTTGCGGCACATGCTGTCACAACAGACAGACAGATACCTTTAGCACCTAAATTAATTGCTACATTTCCTGCTGCCAAGTTGATTAATACCATAGGTATAAAATGTGGTGATACACGATCGGGACCTTTATCTACAAGTTTTTCATGGTTAGTTTCTATGGTTTCAAGACCACCTATACCTGAACTTAAAATCACTCCCAGTCTTTCTTTGTTTATTGTGGTAAACTTAGCATCTTCATAAGCTTTAATTGCTCCAATAATTGCAAATTGGATAAAATAATCCAGTTTACGTATTTCTTGTTTTGAAATGAAATCTTCCACATATAAATCCTTAACCTCTGCAGCCAGTTTAACCTTAAAGTTTTCTGTATCAAATCTTGTAATAAAATCAATTCCACAAGTACCTTTCTTAACATTTTGCCACATAACATCAACATCATTACCAATGGGAGTTACCGCCCCAAGTCCTGTAATAACTACTCGCTTTTTCATGACCTGCCTCCTTTTCACATAAACATTCCGCCATTAACACTTATAGTTTGCCCGGTTATATAGTTTGACCCATCTTGTGCCAAGAAGGCAACCAAAGAAGCCACATCAACAACTTGTCCAAAACGTTGCATAGGGATACTTTCTAATACCTTACCCTTTACCTCACTTGAAAGAATATCTGTCATATCTGTTTCAATATAACCGGGTGCAACAGCGTTTACACAGATACCTCTGGGAGCAAGCTCTTTTGCCGTTGACTTTGTCAGAGCAACAATACCTGCTTTAGCAGCTGCATAATTTGCCTGACCGACATTGCCGGACAACCCTGATATTGAGGTCATATTTATAATCTTTCCTGATTTTTGTTTAAGCATAAACTTTGAAGCATGCTTTATACAGTTAAATGTACCTTTAAGATTAACTGCAATTACTTTATCAAAATCCTCTTCAGACATTCTAAGCATTAAATTATCCCTGGTTATACCTGCATTATTAACAAGTACATCAATGGTTTTAAAAGTATCAATAGTTATTTTAACTAAACCTTCTACAGCATTATAGTCAGATACATCAGCAGGATAAACCAAGGCATCTACACCAAAAGCTTCACATTCCTTTTTCACCTCGTCAGCTTTTTCTATATTACCTTGGCAATTTATCACAACATTAAACCCAAGACTCGCCAACTTTAATGATACAGCCTTCCCTATCCCCCGTGAACCACCGGTTACTATAGCTGTTTTCCTCATAAATATCAACCCTTTCCGACCTCTGACATCCGACTTCTGACGACTGATAACGATTCCATATCCTCTAAATTATAAATTCCCACACTACGATCAATCTTTTTTATAAACCCACTCAGGGTTTTTGAAGGGCCTACTTCTATAAAAGTAGTAACACCACTATTTAACATCAGGCGTATTGTTTTTTCAAAATATACTCCTGAATATATTTGACGCTCTAACAAATCTACAATCTGGTCATTTTCTTGGTAGTTACCTTTTGTGTTAAATATAACAGGTACACTTGGTTTTTTTATTTCTATTTGTTCTAACTCTCTGCGTAACTTAACCCCTGCATCTTTTAATAAAGATGTATGAAAAGGACCACTTACATTCAAAGGAATAACCTTAGCACCTTTTTCCTTGGCGAAATCACAAGCTTTTTCTACAGCAGTTTTATGTCCACCAATCACCAACTGACCCGGACAGTTATAATTTGCAATTTCTACAATACCAATCCCTAATTGACCGGTTTCGTTACAAATGTCTTTTAGTACCTTTTCATCTAAGGCAAGAACTGCTGCCATTGCTCCAATACCTGCAGGAACAGCTTCTTCCATAATTTTGCCACGCTTTTGAACTAGTTTTACAGCCTGTTTTTCATCAATTGCACCACTATAGACCAAAGCAGCATATTCCCCAAGGCTAAGGCCTGCACAAATATCGGCTTTTATTGCAAATTCCCTTAATAGTTTGGAAAAAGCTATTTCCACAGCTAATAAACATGGTTGTGTATATCTAGTTTGTTTTAAAATATCTTCAGGACCCTCAAAACAAAGTTTTTTTATATCAAAATCTAAATCCAAGCTCAAACTGTCAAAAAAATTTCTGACTACAGTAAAGTTATCGTATAATTCCTTTCCCATACCTACATATTGAGCACCTTGTCCCGGAAATAAAAATGCAGTTTTATTCATTAGATTTTATTGTCCTTTCCAAAATTCTTTTGTTTCGGTTGTAAGCTCTTCTATAAGTTCTTTTACATTGACAAGTTTATCAATTAAATATCCCTTTGTACCTGAAAAAAATAGTCCTTTGTCATTATTGCCACTTACTGCATTAACTAAGGCTTCCGTGATACAGTAAGGAGTATCACTTGGGTTACACGACTTAATACAAGCAATACACTTTTTAACTTTTTTTCTGCCATCTTCAGCATATTCCACAAATTTATTTTGAATGGCACGCCCCGGCATACCTACCGGACTTGCTATCAAAGTCATATCTTCTTTGCCGGCGTTTATAAATACTTCCTTATATGAATCAGGAGCATCACACTCATAAGTACCTATAAATCTAGTACCCATTTGTACCCCGTCGGCACCTGCATTAAGAAAATTTGCAATATCTTTGCCGGTAAAAATACCTCCCGCTACAAAAATAGGAATGTGTTTTTGAAATTTTTCTTGAAATGGTGCAAGGGCTTCTTTTACATCGTCCAAAATTGATTTTAAATCTAAAGTGGTGTTTTCTCTTAGCTCTTTCTCACTGAAACCTAAATGCCCACCGGCTTCTGATCCTTCTATAACTACAAAATCAGGAATAGCTTCGTATTTTTTGTCCCACATTTTACAAATTAAAGTTGCCGCCTTACCACTGGATACAATAGGTGCAAGCATAGTATCTGAACCCTTTGTAAGTTGTGGCAAATCCAAAGGTAATCCGGCACCTGATATTATGGCATCTACTTTATTTTTTACAGCAGACTTTACATAATCCCTATAATCTTTCATGGCTACCATAATGTTAACAGCAATCATACCTTTATCTTTAGCTATAGTTCTTGCTTTTTCTATTTCCTGGCTTAAAGCTTCCATATTCGCTTCTAAAGGATTTTCATGAAAATCCTCTCGCCTAAAACCAGGATTTGCTGCAGAAATTACACCCATACCACCTTGCTCCGCAACTGCACCAGCTAAGTTGCCAAGAGAAACGCCAATACCCATACCCCCTTGGATAATAGGTATTTCTATGGTTTTTGATCCTATTTTAATGATTTTCATAGATGTTCGCCTCTTCTATATTTCTATATTTTTAAACTTTGTAATTCCGATCTGGCACTTGCAAATAATTCTGCTATTATTTCCTTTGCAGGTTTAATTTCTTTAAGCATTCCGGCTACTTGACCCATCATTACAGAGCCATTGTCTACATCACCTTCGTGAACTGCTTTTGCTAAGGCCCCAAGAGTAAAATACTCAAGCTCTTCTTTGGTTTTGCCTTCTTTCTCTAAAGTAATATAGGTTTTTGCTAATTTGTTTTTAAAAATCCGAACAGGTATGCCTGAGATACGACCTGTCACCACTGTATCTGTATCTTTAGCTTTGATTAATATATCTTTATAGTTTTGATGAATAGGACATTCTTCTGATACAAGTAAGCAAGTACCTACCTGTATACCACAAGCACCTAAAGCAAAAGCTGCAACTACTTGCTTACCACTTGCAATACCTCCTGCTGCAATAACAGGTATTTTCACAGCTTCTACTACTTGAGGTATTAAAGCCATGGTCGTTAGTTCACCTATGTGCCCACCTGCCTCGGTTCCTTCTGCAATAACTGCATCAGCACCTGCCTTCTCCACTCTCCGTGCAAAAGCAACACTTGGTATAACAGGTATAACAAGAGATCCTACAGTTTTAAGTTTATCTATATATACCCCGGGATTACCTGCTCCTGTAGTTACAACAGATACTTTATGTTTGATAACAATATCTATCAGTTCGTCTTTATATGGACTAAGTAGCATAATATTAACACCAAAAGGTGCATCGGTAAGTTTTTTACATTCAAAAATTTCTTGCTCTAGCTGATCCGGTTTCATCGCTCCCGCAGCTATAACACCCAGAGCACCTGCATTAGAAATCTTAGCAGCAAACTTACCTGTAGCAATATGTGCCATACCACCTTGTATTAGTGGATATTTAACCTTTAATAGCCCTGTTAACATTTTATTTTCACCTCTATTCCTACCATTTAATCAACGTGCAACCCCATGTAAGACCTGCACCAAAACCTACAAATATAATTTTCATGCCTTGTTGAAGCAGCCCTTTTTGGTTCATTTCATCCAAGGCTATAGGTATGCTCGCTGCCGATGTATTGCCATACTCATCAAGGTTTATATAAAAAGAAGATTCGCTAAGGTCTAAATCTTTGGCTACTTTTTTTATAATACGATAGTTAGCTTGATGGCAAACAATATAGTCAATATCTTTAAGTGATATTTTTGTCTCTGTTAGTAATTTATTAATGCTATCGGTTATAACATCTATTGCAAATCTAAAAACTTCTTGCCCATTCATAGCTATACAATAGTTATTAGACTCCTGCTTAAATAGAGGATTTACAATAGGTACTCCCCCTGTATATAAAACATTGTCCCTGTCGGGCTGTGCGGTACAGTTCGTATAAAGCAAGTGACTATCACTAAAATTTTCTAAAACAACAGCACCGGCTCCATCACCAAATAAAATACAGGTGTTACGGTCTGTCCAGTCTGTAAGTTTAGATATTACTTCTGCACCAATAACTAAAGCGTATTTAAATTTCCCACTATCCATAAGACTTTTGGCAATGCTTAAAGCATAAACAAAACCGCTACAGGCTACATTGATATCAAAAGACATTGCACTTTCAATATTTAATTTTTTTTGGACAATGTTTGCAACAGCAGGCATAAAAGAATCCGCACTCATAGTCGCAACAATGATTAAATCAATTTCTGATGGATTAATATTTGCCTTTTCTATTGCCTTTAAAGATGCTTCATAAGCAAGATCTGATGTATTTTCATCCCTAGAAATATACCTACTTTTTATACCTGTTCGTTGGGTTATCCATTCATCATCAGTTTCTACAAACTTTGAAATATCATCATTACTTAAGGTAGTAGAGGGAACATAACTTCCTGTCCCTGTTATTCTCATGCATATTCCTCCCCCATAGCCCTAAATTTTTTATAGCGATTTTGCAAAAGCATATTCTTTTTTTGTGCCATTAGCTTACTTAATTCTTTTTTTAGTACAGTTTTTAATTTTGCAGATACAAAACCCGTTTCTGTGTGTATACCACCGATAGGTTCTTTAACTATCGTGTCTATAATTTTAAACTTATGTAAATCTTGGGCAGTTAATTTCATTAATTTTGCAGCTTCATTTGCCCGGGAAGAATCTTTCCATAGGATACTTGCAAAACCTTCCGGTGATAAAATAGAGTAGGTACTATGTTCAAGCATAATAATATGATCCGCACAACTAAGAGCAAGGGCACCACCACTTCCACCTTCGCCAATAACTATGGCAATAACAGGTGTGGAAATACTCATAAACTGCATTAAACATTGAGCGATTGCAGAGGCTTGACCTCTTTCTTCTGCTCCAAGTCCGGGATATGCTCCGGGGGTATCTATAAAAGTAATAATCGGACGCTCAAACTTTTCAGCCTGTTTGGCAAGACGCAAAGCTTTTCTGTAACCTTCCGGATGTGGCATGCCGAAGTTGCGTTTTATATTTTCTTCTAGTGTTTTGCCTTTTACTTGGGCGATAACCGTAACAGGAATATCTTCAAAAACTGCCAAAAAACCCATAACAGAACCATCATCCCCAAATAACCTATCTCCATGAAGCTCAATGGTATCATTAAATAATTCCTCTATATAAAATTTTGCATTTGGCCTCAGAGGGTGCCTGGCAAGATATACTTTATCCTCAGGCTCAAGGTTTAAATAGAGCTCTTTTCTTTTAGCAGCAATTTGTTCTTTTAAATTAACCTTTAATTTTTCGTTTTGAGACTCTTTTTCCAGCTTACTCAGTGTTATTTCCAGCTCTGCGATCTCTTTTTCTGCTTCTAGTAAACCCATTATTTCACCTCGTTTCTCTCTATTCTATGTAATTTCGAAAGACGAGCTATAATATTTTTCAGATTTTTTCGTTCCACTACCATATCTACAAAGCCTTTTTCTTTTAAAAATTCAGCACGTTGAAAACCCTCCGGGAGAGTTTGGTTAATTGTTTGCTCAATAACTCTGGGTCCTGCAAAACCGATTAAAGCGTCCGGTTCTGCAATTAAAACATCGCCAAGGGTAGCAAAACTGGCAGTTACACCACCTGTAGTTGGGTTAGTTAAAACTGAAATATAAAGAAGCCCTGCATCGTTATGACGTCCTATGGCTGCACTGGTTTTTACCATTTGTATAAGGGATAAGATGCCTTCTTGCATTCTTGCACCTCCTGAGGCACAAAAAATAATTAGCGGTAATCTTTTTTTAATGGCAAGTTCTATCAATGAAGTGATTTTTTCTCCCACCACAGCACCCATACTACCCATTAAAAAATAACTATCCATAATAGCGATGGCATATGTATACCCTTGAATTTTGCCTGTACCTGTTACCACAGCCTCATTTATCCCATTTATTTGTATGTTTTCTTCTAACTTTTCTGAGTAATTTGGCATGTCTAAGGGGTTTTTGCTTTTTCTATTAGAACCAAGCTCCTTAAAAGTACCTTGATCCACCATAAGCTGCAAACGTTCTATTGCCCTTAAACGAAAATGATGGTTACATTCCGGGCATACAAAAAAATTGCTGCTGATATCTTTTTTTAAGATATTGCCTTCACATTTAGAACATTCTCTATATAATTCATCGGGTTCTTGTTTTTGCAAACGTAGAGCATCAAAGTAATCCTTTACTGTTTCTTTTCGTTCTTTAAAGGTTTTTATCATTTTTTATCATCTCTTTTCGCTTTTAAAAAAGCTTCAAAGTTTTTTTGATTTTCATCTAACTCTGCAAAAAACCTTTCAATAAATCCTGTATCAAAATTTCCTTTTACAAACTCCAGATGATGAAATATATAATAGTGCAACTCAATATTTGTTCCTATACCATCAATCACTAATTCTTCAAGGGCTGCTCTCATTTTACGTATACATTCCAGTCGATTTTTACCATGTACAACTAATTTTGCCACCATAGAATCATAAAAAGGAGGAACAACAAAACCCGAGTATAGGGCAGTATCAAACCTTACACCAAAACCTCCCGGTATCATTAAATTGTCAACTCGACCTGCACTTGGTTTAAAGTTGTTAAATGGCTCTTCCGCGTTTATGCGACACTCTATTGAATAACCATTTATTTTTATATCTTCTTGTTTAACAGATAAAGTTTGACCTGCAGCAACACGAATTTGCTCTTTTATAATGTCAATACCTGTAATCATCTCACTTACAGGATGTTCTACCTGTATACGAGTGTTCATTTCAATGAAATAATAATTTTGATCTTTGTCCATAATAAATTCAAAAGTGCCTGCGTTATTATAACCAATGGCAGAAGCTGCTTGTATAACATCTTTTGCCATATTTTCTCTAACATCTGATCTTAAAGACCTGCAAGGTGCTTCTTCTATTACTTTTTGATGGTTACGCTGCACGGAACAATCACGTTCAAATAAATGTACACAGTTTTGATGATTATCTCCTATAATTTGAAACTCTATATGTTTTGGGTTGATTATTAATTTTTCTAGATAAACTTCTTCATCACCAAAACTGGCTTTGGCCTCATTTGTTGCCAGCTCGTAAGCTTTTTTAAAGGAATCACTATCTTCCGCTATACGCATCCCTTTACCGCCACCTCCTGCAGCAGCTTTAATCAATACCGGATAACCTATTTTATCGGCACATTCAAGGCCATGCTCTAAAGATGTGATAGGTCCATCACTTCCCGGTACCACTGGCACACCAAGTTTTTGCATAGTTTTCCTGGCTTCTGATTTGTTACCCATCATATCTATATGCTCCGATTTTGGACCGATAAAAACTAGATTGTTTTCTTCAATCAAACGAGCAAATTTACTGTTCTCTGATAAAAAACCATAACCGGGATGTATGGCACAGCAATTGGTAAGTAATGCTGCATTTAAAATATTGTTCATATTAAGATAACTATCACGGGCTAAAGGACCGCCTACACAAATGGCCTCGCTTGCAAGTTGTACATGTAAAGCATCTTTATCTGCAGTGGAATAGATAGCTACAGTTTCTATACCAAGGCTTTTGGCTGCACGTATTACTCTAACGGCAATTTCCCCTCTGTTTGCAATTAAGATTTTTTTAAACATTATCCCATCTCCATTAAAATTTGATCATAAGACACCACATCGCCATTTTTAGCCGTTATAGCAATAATCCTACCATCCATCGGTGCTTTAACCTCATTTAAAACCTTCATTGCCTCTATTAAACAAAGGGTATCTCCTTTTTTTACTTGTTCTCCTATAGATACAAAAGGTTCTGCTTCCGGATTTGGTGCCTGATAAAAAACACCTACAAGAGGAGCTTTAATTTGGGTAATATCTGCAAGGTCACTTACAGCAGTGTTTGAAGCTTCGATCTGTACAGCTTCCTTAAAGGATTCCGTTTTAATCGTAGTAGCAGGAATTAAAATATCCTGGTTTGAAGGTGATTTTTCGAGTATTAACTCTTCTGTATCTTTTTTATAGTGTAGTCTATTAATGGTAGAAGATTCTAAAACCTCTACAAGTATTTTTATATCTTTTAAATCCATCCTATTTTCCCTCCCAAAGAGGGCTAAGTATCATCTTAGCCCTTCTTTACAGTTTCTATAAAATCAACAATATCTTTGACTGTAACAAACTTTTGAGCTTCGGCATCTTCAATTTTTACACCAAAAGTATCTTCCAACTCCATTACCAACTCTACAGCATCCAGTGAATCTATACCAAGATCATCTCTAAGATTTGCTTCTAGTACTACCTCATCTTCTTTTACATTTATAGCCCCTACAATAGCAGCTTTGACTTCTTTAAACATATTTTATCCTCCTTTATTTATTAAGTGTTGTTCGATTGTCGAAATATATATAGTTGTTTTTGGCAAAAAAATATTGACTTTTTATGAGCTATGTTTTATCTCGCCACAAAAACCTCCTGTTTTTTGAGCATTTCCTACATTGTACATTTCAATGCTTAAATTGTCAAATAGAAAATTTTATTTTGATATTCGAAATATATTTTACTGTTGGTAATATTAATATTTTTAGGATGCAATTTCTTAAAAATACAAAACGCCCATCTGATTTGATAGGCGTTTAGCTATTTATCTCTTGTTTATTTTAGTTGTAATATTAGCCTTTAGAATACTAATACTCCCCACTCAACAAAAAATCTTTTATATTCATATGAACAATCCCCTTCTGGGACATATCCACCTCATCCATGCTAACCACAAGTTTAGGATAGTTATCTTCAATTTTCAAAAGGTTCCCAAATTCACGTGTCTGGGTTTTTTTATCCGGCATTACATACGCAACTTGAATATAAATAGGTTTTCCGTTTTTAACACCTATAAAATCAATTTCTTCACTATCAATCGTTCCAACGGTTACGATATAACCACGCCTTAATAATTCTAAACACACGATGTTTTCTAATACCTGTCCAATATCCTCCATGTGCTTGCCATAAACAGCTTCTCTAAGTCCATGGTCAACAACAAAGTATTTCTCTGCAACCTCTAGCAATTTCTTTCCTTTTATGTCTTGTCGCTTTAATTTATAAAACAAGTATGCCTCTTCGCAGGCTTTAATATAGTTTAACACTGTGTCTGTACTAACTCGCCGCTGCTCGTTCTTAAAATATTTAGCGATAGACGTTGCCGAAAATGTCTGTCCGATATTTGCCAATACATATGTGATGATTCTATCCAGTAAATCAACATCTCTTATATTATTACGTTTTACAACATCTTTCAATATAACAGAGTTATAAACATCTTCCAAATATAGGTTTGTCGCATTTTCGTCACCAACTATATTTGTTAAAAACGGCATACCACCAAGCCTTAGATAATCTGCAAAATTTTTATCTTTATTAAGAATTAAAAATTCATTAAATGAAAATGGATATATTACAAATTGGACATACCTTCCCGATAAAAGTGTCGCCAACTCGCCGGACAACAACTTTGCATTTGAGCCTGTAATGTAAATATCTGCATCAAAATCTACACGGAAAGAGTTTATAACTTCCTCCCAGCCAATAACCTCTTGAATTTCATCGAAGAAAAGATACCACTTGTCTTTGCTGTTGCCTACTTTTTTTATAACGTATTCGTAAAGTGCATTGGCATTTGTATATTTGGCATTTCGTTTGCTTTCAAAGTTAAGGTATATGCTGTGTTTTGTGTCGTTTATTTCATCCCTTAACAAATTAAGCATAACTGATTTTCCGCTACGCCTAAGCCCAGTAATAACCTTAACTATATCCTGACCAATGAATGGGCGAATACGTTCCATATATAATTCACGCTTAATCATGTGCATCAACTCCTCATTATTAGAATGCACCATTATAAAAGATAATACAATATAAATTTGCAATATCATCGAATATAGTCGATGATATTGCTTGGGTATTTGGGTTAGCACAGACAATGGCCTCTGTCTGCACTACTAATCTTAGTATGTTTTCTATGCCAACTAATCGCCGTTTGAAATTATCTTATATATATCTACTACAAACTTCTCTTATAGAGTCAGAGTACTTATAAATATCATTCAGACTTGAGATATCATGCCTCACTGGATTCATATTTTCATCTGGCGTAGTTATATATTTGTTTCGACCTTTAAACCATAATCGGCAAATTCTTTTGTTTTTATTATTATCAAATAGAACAACCATATATTTCTGCGCATGACGATATGTAAGTCTGTCAGCGTCAATCATATCTCTTAGTATTGATTTTACAATTGCATAACCTTCCAACTCTTCTAACGTCGTTTCGATGGTAGTTGGTTTTTGATCCTCTTGCTCATTAATAACATTGGCCTTTTTTGCTTCATCATCGTCACTATCATCATCTGCCCTACTATGAATTGCAGCCTGTAAACGTTCTGTTGCTTGCTCATTTAAAAAATGCACAAATGAATGCTTTGTAAGTGGCATAAACATATCAATCATTTTTTGAGTCACAATAGGTTTAGGCTCTTTATCTGCATATATCGCATCACGTATTATCATCCTTACAAATTCTTTATCTGGTTCGTGAGTTTGCTTATGTAAATACTCTTTTATAAGCCTAGTATACTTTAGCTCTTGAGCAGCATTTAATATGTTGTCTGTATCAAAGTGGTTTTTATGGAATTTCATAATTTCAGGCAACAACTCATCTTTCATATTTAAAATATCAAACTCAAGAAAAGGTGTTGTATCCATTATATTCGTTTTATCTAAATCTGTAAAAAATTGATAAATGATGCCGTTGGTTAGTATTGCAAATTTCGCATCAGTAGCATTAAAATATTTGGTTAACTGCCCACTATGCTTTTCAAGCTTTGTGTTGCAAGATTTACACTCAATAACTATTAGTGGTTTACCATTCATCATTATAGCAATATCAACTTTTTCTTTGTTGCTTATCCCTGCAATGTCGGCAGTGAACTCTGGAACAACTTCAAGCGGATTGTAAGTGTCATAACCTAATGCTTGAAAAAATGGCATTATTAATGACTGTATAGTCGACTGCTCAGTATTAATATTATCTTTGTATTGTTTTACTTTCTGAGAAACTTGCTTAATAGATTCCATATTTCCCCCCACCATTCTATGTAATATACGTTACCATCTAATATAGTAAAAGTGTATAATTGCTGCAACATTTTATTCAATGTTATGAATATTATTTTATACTAATCAGCAGCAGTCAATTATTCCTTGACAACTAATCCACTACCCTCTCAAATATCAAAGGATATTTGAGAGGTTTTTCACCCTCTATCCTCACTGCTTCATTTATCAATCTCATGGCAATATCAAGGTTTTGGGAGCTCATTGAATGAATATTTGCAATACATTCACCTATACCTACCATATCCCCTATCCTTTTGTTTAGTGTTATACCTACCTCCAGAAGAATCTCCTGCTCTTTGTATGCTCTACCTGCACCTAAAACCATAGCAGCTCTGCCCAATTTTTCAGCATCTAACTCCCAAATATACCCGCTCTCGGAAGCCAACACCGGTGTAATCGCCGAAGTATATGGTAATAGAGATAAATCCTCCACCACACTAGGGTTTCCTCCCTGATTTTCTATAATTTCAGCAAATTTATCGGTTGCATTGCCTTTTTCTATGAGATCTTTTAATAACGTTTTAGCCTCAACTTTATCTCTGGCAGCTTTTGCCATTAAAAGCATTTCAGCAGCTAACTCTATTGATAAATCATATAAATCTCCCTTTAAATCTCCCCTAAGTGTCAAAATTGCTTCCTTTACCTCCAGAGCATTGCCAATGGCATTCCCCAAAGGTTGATCCATATTGGTGATTAAGGCAACTGTTTCTTTATTCATGCCGGCACCGATTTTAACCATAGTCTTTGCAAGCTCCAGAGCCTGTTCCCGGGTTTTCATAAAAGCACCTTTACCTACTTTTACATCAAGTAAAATTTTATCTGCCCCGGCAGCAATTTTCTTGGACATTACACTGCTTGCAATTAAAGGGATTATGTCAACAGTAGCAGTAACGTCTCTTAAAGCATAAAGTTTTTTATCAGCAGGAACCAGATTGCCTGTTTGCCCTGCTATTACAGCACCGGATTTTTTAACCAGTTCTAAAACAGCAGTAATATTCCAGTCTGTATTAAAACCCGGAATTGCTTTAAGTTTATCTATTGTTCCTCCGGTATGACCAAGCCCCCTGCCTGACATTTTCACTACAGGGATACCTGCTGCTGCAACTAAGGGTACAAGAATAAGTGTAGCAGTATCAGCTACACCTCCTGTGCTGTGTTTATCCACCTTAAAACCGGATAT
>JGI20163J26743_11538415_pt1 | contig 22828 bp, 19 predicted proteins | sample TergutCu122P1_FD_26743 | JGI IMG/M metagenome (IMG submission 26743) | reverse complement strand
GATTGAATTATGGATATTACGCACAACGCTTGATTCTAAATACTCTTCAAATTCTTCACTGCCGGGCTGCGATTTCTTCCAAAACACACCGCCGTTATGCACATACGCAAGAATATCACCCTCCAATATACGGAAATATTCGGGGTAGCTCATCTTCGTTGTTGTGAATTGTTCATATCTACCGTGCAGCGATTCTTGTTTGGCGAATGTAAACGCAAGCGAGTCTGTACCCGATAAGATTATTTTTACCCCTTCATAAGATGCCCAGACATCCGCAAACTCCATCGCTCTGTCTATGAAACCGTCGGCCCATGTTACTTCATCTATAAAAAAATATCTGATACCGGTTTTATATAGATTGGCGATCCATTTATAAATTTCATCAATAGAATACTCCCCGTAGTTCAGCGTTGCATACGCCGATTGACCGATTAACACCTCGCGTCCGGCAAGCTGGCGAAGTATTACCGTTTTGCCCGTGCTTCGCATTCCGTAAACAATTCCGACAGTTCTCAATGTATCCTCTCTGTTCAAGAACGCTTCCGCTTCGTGATATGCGTCGCGCCGAGCTAAATTCATTGCGCTTGCACATATTGCTTGCAACTCATCACCGATAACGAATCTACCTGTATCGGTTGTAATGGGATTGTTTGATTGAATGAAAGTTTCGTACTGCTCATGCGTGTAAAAACGACGGTTGGTAGGGGAACGGTGTGCTTTAAGAGTACCTTCTCTGTCCCATCTTTGGAGCGTCTTAACGCTCACATTTATCAATTTTGCGAATTCACTAGGTTTATAATTTTGCATACGTGACACCCTCTTTTTGTATATTGAGTATATTTTATCACATTTGCACACATATATCAAGTTGAAAACAAAATTTTGAGCAAAAAATAAACCGTCAGGATTTTTGTCCTGACGGTTTCTATATATTCCAGTGTACATTGGTGCTGCCGTCCTCGCTTATGATAATCTTGTGAATCATTATCATGGCAACCTCTTTCTTTCGGTTATAATCGGCGGTTTTCCAAGTCTTGGCCAAGCTGACAACAACATCAGTTTCATCACTTCGGCTCTTTAATTCTTCTATCCGGCCATACAAGGCTACCTTATCCCGTTTAAGCTGGGTGGCCTTTTGGTTGGCGAGTGCTAAAAGATCATCATTGAAACCACCTGTTAGCATGGTGTCCATAAGCTGCTTCTCAGCCTTCTCGGTTGCTTTTATCTTCAGTTTCAAATCATTGATCTCGGTTGTGTTGCCGCTTGCTGTTGTATGCTTCGTTTCCTTCAGTTCCGAAAGTTTGCTGGAGATGCAGTCATAAACCATGTTTTCTAAATCTTCGGCATAGATAGTTACCTTTGTTCCCTTACAGGTTTTCTTATGAGACTTGCCTATACATTTGAAGTATCGCCGCATCTCACCGGCCTTGTTAATCTTCCCTTTGATGGTGGTCATGGTATGGCCGCACTTCTCGCAGATAATCTTACTGGATAGCCAACTGGTTTGATTGCTGTAGCTATTCGTTATCTGCCTGTTTTTTTCCAACTTCCGTTGACATTTAAGCCAAATGTCGGAATCCACGATACCGTTATGAGTAAGGAGAACTAACTTCATATCAGACCAATCGGGATCGCCCGGCTTATGCTTAGTGTGTCCATATAGCTGGGCTCCATACTCCCCTGTAAACATCGACAGATCGGTTATCATTTGAACCCCATGCCGATCATAATAATCATATATATCGGAATCAGCCTTGACGTATATTGGGTTCTTTAGCAGTGTAGACAATTTCGCGCTCGTCCAATCGCTACCATTCAAGGGTTTTTTATCCTCAGCTACTAGAAGCTTCAACAAGCGTTGAAGGGAAACATTCTCCTGGGCGTACACCTCGAATATGTACCGTAGCTGTTCAATTTCGGAAGGGATGGGATTGAGCTTTTTCGTTTGGATGTTGTTAATAACTGCCGGTACAAGTTCAAACCCGTAAGGCAATCTGCCTCCCATATAGAATCCCATTTCGCTCCGATGAGCGTATGCTTGGGTTATCCGGTTGATTATGGACGTTCTCTCGAATTCTGCAAACACCATCAGAATCTTTACGATAAGTTCACCGTATGGGGAGGATGTGTCAAATGATTCTTGCGACGATACGAATTCGACTTTATGAGCCTTGAACTCTTGCAGTATATTTACGAAATCATTTAACGAACGGCTGATACGGTCGAGTTTATAAACAATTACCTTTCTGATCTTGCCCTTCTTGACTAACTTCATCATCTTTTGAAAGCCGTCACGGTCTACATTACCACCGGAGTAACCGCTGTCTATGAAGTTTAAAACCTTCTCGTCCCGTTCATCCAATTTGATAACAGACTTGCAATATTCAAGCTGGGTTTCGCAGCTTATACTATTCTCCCGTTCAACTGATTGCCGGGCATATAGAGCAATCGCCACTTAACACACCTCCCTTCTTGTTAAATTTTTAGTAAAGTTGTTATGCCGGGATACGCTTACCGGGCCTTGTCAGGGCGCGTAGTAACTCCTCCACTACTCGTTCCTTACGGCTTTCATCTTGGTCTGATACCGTATGGTGTTCTACCTTATGCTTATTGTCTTTGACATCTGTGTACTCAGTCTTTAATCTGGTCATGTGAAAAACCTCCTATAACGCGCCGCAAATGGGCGTGGTGTTGGAATCTAAATCTATTCCGTCTGTTACAATGATATGATTGAAATTGCAGCATAGTTCATGGTTGAGCAGATTTAATATTCCGTTGTGGTCGTATGGGAAGAAGCAGCTTAATAGCTGCGGCGGGGTAACTTTAATGTTCTGCCGCTTGTACTTCCTGTCGTAGTAATGGCAATCCTTAACTACGCCGCTGCCGTTTTTGTAATACCCCAGCTCAATGTAAATTGACCGATGGAGCTTGTTTTTTAACCGTGTGCGAAGGCGCATGGGTAGTCCGTTGTAGCTGTCGCCATCTCCGACCATAATAAGAAAATGGTATTTTTTGCTTGCTCCATCCGATTTTTCTTGCAGGTACTCATCGAGTGATAACCCGGATCTGTCGGTTTGGATAAATTCCACGCCGTAAAATTTTTTGTCAAGCTCTGCTTCGATAACAAACAATAAATTGTCCGCCAGGAATTGAAAGGTCTGTAGTTTGAGCGGCTTTGCACTATAGCGAGCTGCACCCGTTCTTCCTTGATTGCGGTCGATATAAAAACAGTCTGTTATGGTGCAATCGGTATCATTTATTTCTAATGAAAGAAACATAGTTCTGCCATGCTGAGTTTTTATGATTGTCCTGAATGAGCTTGCAGAACCACCGCTCGTAAACTCTTCAAGTTTTAGAATACTTTTTTCCACATTCATACCTCCTGGGTTTGGTAACATATAAATTGATATTATCCATTCGCGGGATTGTGACCGCGGCCGTCGGTTGGCCCCGCTTTAACAAGGGGTAATACAGACCCCTTGCCACTCAGCAGTTACATTCGCACTACAATGACTAATTGAAAAACAGTTCAGCAGAATCAACCAAGACTTCCAATAAAGCATCATCATTTGCCCTATCTGCCTTTGAATCCTTGAAAGATTCCACATTTTGTATGTCCGTGGCAATTTCCTTTGTGCCGCGTCCTAATAAATCAGCACCCAGGTCTGTCCCATAGTGGGCGTACATACAGAGCGCATCTGCTATCAGTGCGGCCTTACCCCTGCCGGTTTCATTAAGAATCCGCATTGCCTCCCGGTGGCGCGGGTTGACCGGGTTAAACTTGATGGTAAATCTGGCTTCGTTCTTCTTGGTATCCATCATGACTACGCTTTCTGTGTTCGGGCTGCGCTTCGGTTTTTGTAAAGAAGTTCGTAGCCCTTGGCGTTTGCGTGAACATCGTCCACAAATATTGGTCTAGCAACTAAACCGGTTTTTACGATGAAATTTTTCAACAAGATCGACCCACCGCCTACAAACACCGTTGTATTTTCTGTTAAGTCAAGCCCGGCCTGAGAGACTTCCGATACTACCTCGTGGGCGAATTGTTTGGAGTATTCACGCACCAGGTAAATGTACTCCGATTTGCAATCCTGTAAAACAGCTTCATCTTCCAGCAAAATACCCTCTATAGTGGAATCAGGGATATTCCTGGCACCTTTGGCGCGGACACGCTCGTTAATCCGTTGGAACAAAGTGTTGGCACCGTGGTATAATGAAGTGCAGACAGACATATCGGGCCGCATATTCGTGAGTTGCAGAAGATCCACAGTGTACCCGCCTATGTCCACGATGTTCACCGTCCGCATATCCTTAAAATGTTCCCGCGCTGTTATTGCCGCCGCAAATGCCTGGGGGTATACATACACGTCTTCTATCCTTATGGCGATTGGTACATTGTTAAACGTAAAATGGATAAGCTCGCCGCCATTCTTAAAATATTCTACGAATCTTGTGCCCATTTCTTTGCAGTGCAACGGCGGAAGCCCAACAAGCAATGTGACTTCGATACATTCCCCGGTTGGCGTGCTTGTGAGGGTATCTATATCCTCAACCAATTCCCTGCCTATTGCGAACAGCGTCAGAATAAAATAACCATCATCGCCGGTCTTATCGTTTTTCTGCGCCATTCTCTGGTCAACGAGGGTATATTCTTTCCCCTCATAAGTAAGAACATCTGCGCCCATACTTGGCAGATGGCCACTTTCTTTGTAGCCCGATGGAAACACTCGACCGATTGTTTTGATGTTTCTGTTGCCGTGGTCTACGGCGATTACTTTCTGATTCATTGCTGATCCTCCTTGTATTTTTGATTTTTGGTGTTAAAGCTCTTATTACGTCCGTAGTACGTCTAACTCAAATATTTGAATCTATTACGTCCACAATACGTCCTTATTACGTCTATCTATAGAAGAATATATAAATGATTCTGTGTAATCAGCGATGCCGCGTTCGTTCGCTACATGTTATGGTAAAGAGCGGGCTGCGCCGATAGCGGCGGCTACTCCTAATTCAGAATTTATATTTAACAATTCCTTCACTGTGACACACCTCCTTATGGTAAAATATTTACGGGGGTTGCAACCGTAAGCCTTGCGGCTTCCCGCATTACCAAGGGGGTATAAGTCCCCTCGGTGCTCTGCTCATTCTTTTGTGCGTTTTGCTATAACGGCGGTTATGTCATCCACAGAAACGCCGTATTTCAACAGTAATTCCATTGCTTCTTCCGGTATATCCTCAATGGACTGCGGTATAACCGCCCTGGGCTGGTTATGATTAGGGATTTTTTCGGCTATAAGACCGAGCCGGAATAATTCGTCCATTACCCTGTAAGCCTTGTTGCCCATGCGGAAACGATCTATAATCTGGCTTGCAGAAATACTCTCGCGCTCTAGCGCCCACATGATGATGCCGACTAACTGTTTTTTGTCAGGCACTTCGGCTGGGGCTTCATCTTCAGAATCTTCCGGTGTCCACGCCGGGGCTTGCAATGTACCTAACTCCGGCACAATAAATTTATTGCCTGTGACGCGGTGTTTAGTGTTAATGTGGGCGACTAACTGCTCAATTTCGTCGGTTGACATATACGCACATTGCAGGCAAACAGGCTTTGGCTGCTCCGGTGACTTAAAGTACATCGCGCCTTTGCCCGGCAGTTTTTCCGCGCCGCTTTCGCCAAGGATTGATATTGAGTTGTAAATGTTGGAGCATGTATACGCCATACGAGCATTTAAGTTATTCATGCTTATCAACATATCCCTTTTAGCCGCCTCCTGAGTTGCCAGTATCATATGAATTTTCGCGTGCCGTCCCCGCCGCAGCAGGTTTTGTAAAGTGGAAATTAACTCGTTCTTGGCTTCGCCTTTCATGTTCTGAATGAGCGAAATATACTCATCCTGAACGACGACGATAGCCGGCAGTAGCCGAAGTTCACTTTCCGGTAGAGATATTCGCTGTTCCATTTCATCGAACAGGTATTGCATTAACGTGACCACGTCTTTTTCATCTTTAATAATGTTGCAAGACAAATGCGGTAGCGAGTGGAATACATCTAAGCCGCTTGCGCCGGTATCTATTATTATGAGATTTACCCGGTTTACAGGCTGTAGGAACGCAATGCTTGATATTAAGTTTTGAAGTCCCACCGTTTTACCGGAACCGGTTTGTCCGCCATATAGTCCGTGCGGGAATTTAACTAAGTCTACAAACCACATCTTGCCGCGCATGTCGTACCCAAGAGGTACGGGTATTAACAGGTTGCTCCGGTGAAACTCCATGCTTCCCAGCATTTTCCGCAGACTATTCTCCGTCAGCGGACGTTCCGAAACCGCGATACAGAGTGTTAAGTATTCCCGAAACGGTTGGAACAGCGGCATCTTCATTGCGAGCCTTATGTCGGGTGCCCTGTCGAAGATTTGACTTTCCTTGGTGCCGGGCCGGAGTTTAACTGTGTATATGCACCGTTCTCCGTTGCCAACGACTTCATATTTTGTAATCTTGATATGGACGTTGTGGCTCTCGTAGTGCCTTTCAATTTTGCTTGCTACTTTTTCGATATTCATTTATATAAATGCCTCCTCCATCGCGTTCGTCCGTTCGTACCTTCTGGATTCAGACACATGTCTTTGTGGCTAAAAACACCGAAACACATGTGTTATATTTGCAAATGAACGAAAGAACGAACGCCAATTATATTGGAGGGGCGACGGTTGAGGTCGCGCCCCTCCCATCATTGTGCTTATTTTTTGTCTCTGCCGTCGGTCAACATTAATTGACTCACTGTCTTATCAGGCAATGTGTACATTGAACGTTTTTTGGTCCAGTTGTTGAGAGCTATACCGCCCATGTCGAAAGCCTTTCCTATTCCGATTCCTAACAAGCTATGCCACCAAAATGAATGTTGCTGTGACTGCCGTTGCTGCTGGCGCATGCTGAGTTCAACAGCAAACATTTGAAAAAATTGTTTCATTTGTTCTTGTTCCGCTTCCAGTTCGCGCATACGCTCATGCTGGAACTCCAACAGCCTCTTGTGGCGTTTGAGTTTCTTTTCGGCGTTTTTCTTTTTCTTGCGCCTTTTCGCCCCGTCAGGCCGTTGCATTTCATAACTGAGCCTGTTCATGTGCGCTCTGAATTGCTCATAGCCGGCGGAATTATAAGCAGGGGTTGATGTGAATCCGGCTCCACCGGATTCTATTTCGTGGATACCAGGGTATAAACCTTCCATTTTTGTAACCTCCTAAATTTATTTGTGTTTTTGTTTAACCGTATACCTGTTGCCGCCCCGTTTGACGGGGCAGGCATCGGGTTAAGGCGCACGCACCCAATACAGTGTCATACATATCCTCCTTTACGAGTATTCACTTTGCGTTCAGGATGAAATAATCATTCCAATGCGCTGCGAAATGAGATATAATGAAGCTACATGAGAAAGTATGCCATAGTGATAAATAAATTACAGGACGTAGGCGGACACGAGCGGACGCTTTCGGACTTTTTTGAGATTTAGTGCAGGAAGGGGGGATTTCAGTTGACTTTTAGCCAATTCTTAAACATGCTCTTTCCGATTATCGGAGGGGTAACCACCCAATCGGAGTTTGTTTTTACCGTGACGGAAAATATAATGGAAGGTCGGTTTGATAAAACTGATAATGATAGCGACCATCCTCTTTCAAAATTAGAGCCTGATACGCTCGACAGATACTTTAATGGTGGAAAGTCATTAAGCAAAAAAAATGCCAGAGCCATCCGTGCTAGGCTTGACAAAAATCGATTTGAACAATATTTAGCAAAGTTTCCAAACGATGCTATCGAAGCAATCGGAAAAGCAATGGTTGAAAACGGCGTTGAAATTTCTGATGACATACCTGTTTCTTGTGCCGAACTTTTTGAATCCATATTGATGGAATGTGCGGGTAAAAAGGTTGCTCAAAAAACGCACAAGGATGTTACTAATCAACCGCCAATTTCATCTGAAGATACTGAATTTGACGAAGAGGTTGACCTTTCCGCTCGAAAATTAGGGAAAGCACTTGAAAAATTCGGACAAGAATACTATGAACACGATGAACCCAATGAAACAGTTTTCACGTCGCTCTTTGCTGTATTGGAAATGACGACGTTTGAAGCAAGAAAGTTAGTAGCCAAACCTATTGGCAAACTGAAGGTATTTATAGATAATATAACAACCACTATGGATGAATGGAGTAAAATCACAAACCAATTTCCGTACAATACAAGCGTTAGTGGGTTTCTTGTTGAACTTGTACGTAAAAAACTTGCTCCGGCTTTGGACGAATATTTTTTGTTTAGTGATGACTATTTGCGTAATTATTTGCGTAATAGGCACATAGATGTCTCCCAATATACTACTCCAAGAGATAAAGTGGCAGTTATTTTCAAGCAAGCAGCAAAAGGCTGGGGTGTTGAGGATTTTATATACTACCCAGCCGAAGCAAAGTCTTTTCTCGATGTGGACAATTTCATTGAAGATATAATAAAGAGATTATCTCGCTATGATGGCAATGAAATAATTAGACAAATCAATGAGTTCATTAAGATGCTTAGAGGACAGATGTTTGTTTCTGGGCTTGACAGTGCTAATGTAGCATACGGTGGTTCTGATAATTACAGTAAAATATCAGACATAAGGGATGCCATTGTGAGCCGTCGAGAAAACTTCATTGCTTTATATGAAGAAATTTGTTCTATATAACCACAAAACAAAATCCCCCTGCCGTAATTGGCAGAGGGATTCTTTTCTTTATTTTGCTGAAGTCGATATTCGTTGTTACTTACTCACCAATTCCCACAGCTTTTCATAGCTATCTACAATGTCGTATTTGACGTTATCTCCGCTTATGGCGCGGAAATGTTCGCGGGCGCAGTGGGCTTTCGCCTCTTCTATTTTCCGTAGCTCCATTGATGTCATATCACCTTTGGTTTCTGCCACGAAATAGATATGCTTTACCTTGTCATCGTAAAACGCAATCGCCCAGTCGGGGTTGTATTTGCCCACAGGGGTGCTGATATAAAAACCTTTGGGGAGTTTAACGTAAATCTCTACCTCTTGGTTATGCGCTTCCAGTGCCGAAGCGAAATTGCGCTCGGTAGTAGAGTCGTAAATTACATAATTATATAAATGGCGCTCGGCCTCCATTGCGTTCACGCCGAGCCGTCCCTTTTTCAATTCCGGCGCGGTGAATATTTCCGTGTCGTAGGCGGCGGTCAGTTTATTGTAGGTGATATGCTCGATAATGACTGTCGCCTTTTGCTCGTTGATGAGGTTGGAGGCTCGTATGATATATTCCTCCGGGTTATCGCTAAATTGGTCAAAAACGCTCTTTTCGATACCTGTCAGAATTTTTGCCACAGCTTTTCGAGTCAATCCGGTTTCTGCCACGATTTTACCAACTAGGTCATAACGCACGGATGAACTTGCCCTCATTGTCATAGAACGCGAAGCATCCTCACGCACAGAAGTATTTTTGACAAAAGCGGCACCTTCCTCCAACTGCTCTTTAGAGTCAATGTTCTTAGCCTGCTCTCCGCTTTCGACTTTGAAGTATATCTTGGAGACGCGCAAATCGGCATTTAATTTCTCAACGGCTTTATTAACCAGCTCGTCCTCAATAAAATCCACAATGTAGAAACTCTTATGGTTTATGCGTGACCACAACTCTTGAAAAGCGCGGCTGTTTAATTTGCGCTTGAAGTCTTCGCTTTCCGTGTCTATTTCGGCATTATACTTGCGGGCATCTTCCGGCTTGCCGGCATTCGGGTCGTAAACGGAATCTAATACAGCCACAACCTCGGCGGCTCGTTCAGAGGCTTCATCCGGCATGGTAATAGTGCCGTTCTTTTTGTCCTCATAATACTTCTCTGTCAATTCACCGCGTTTTACATAGCCGTTTTCAATTAGGCTCTCGTAAATGGCAAGGGCTGTATCATCACCGAATTTATCTGTAAATAGCTTTGCTTCCACTTTGCGCGGACGGTCGGCAACTGCTTGAGCTATTTCGCTTTGAAGCCCCTTGGCAAAACTATCATAACTTTCATTGGCGATAACCGTTAGCACGTTTATGTTATGGACTTCTTCGCGGGATAAAATTGTATCATCCATGCGTTCACCGCTCTGATTAACGGCAAGCCGAAGCCCGCGTCCAACTTCCTGACGCTTGCGGACATCGCTGCCGCTTTGCTTTAACGTGCATATTTGGAACACATTAGGGTTATCCCAACCTTCGCGGAGCGCGGAATGGGAAAATATGAAGCGCACAGGTTCACGGCGGTCAAGCAGCCGCTCCTTGTCTTTCATAATTAGGTCGTAAGCATCAGCATCATCAGATGTACGCTCTTTACGGTCTCCGAGTTTGCTATCCACCATGCGTTGACTTTTTTTGTCAATGGAGAAGTAACCGGCGTGTGTCCGTCCGGCTTCTATGCCGTTAAGATATGCAAGATACTCTGTGGTGTCGGTAAGGGCAATCTGCATACCGCCAACAATGACATTGTACTCCTCTTCAAAAATATCTGCATAAGTACCGTTTTGGGGATTGCCTGCTGTGTCATATTGCTTATATTTCGCCACTTCGTCGATAAAAAACAGTGACAAAACTTTTATGCCCTTGGCAAACAACTGTCGCTCCCGTTCAATATGGGACAGGATTGTTTCCCTTATTTGAATACGCCGCAACTGCTCCTCACTAACCGCGCCGATAACATCACCGGCAAACAATTTCATGCCGTTGGTAAATTCTACAGATGAATCCCTGCCATCAATACGTAGCACTGTAAAGCCTTCGGCATACTGGGTGAGTTCGCCTGAATGGTCGAATAAGCTATACCCCTCGGTCGCTACCCGCGCTGCTTTGCGAACGCCCGTTTTGGTTTTTATATCAAATTCAAGGGTAGCTGTTGGATTGCCTTTGGAGAGATTAATGTTCTGCACGTAAACATAACCTTCCGTGGCGGTACTGCCCGTTATGGATATACCCTTGACCGCAATTTTCTTAACCAGTCGCTTGTTGTAGGCTTCTATTGCGTCGAGGCGATATATCATGTTGTACATACTGTCCGCTCTGTGGGTTGCAGAATAACGAAGTGTGGCAAGTGGCGCAAACTCCTGCAAGCGTTCCTTGGTTGCTGCACCCTCTACAGACTGTGGCTCGTCTATTATGAGAATTGGATTCGTTTTCGCCAAAATATCAATGGGGCGGCGGGAACGGAATTCGTCCAGCTTCATATAAATACGCCGCGCATCTTTACCACGAGCGTTAAACGCTTGGCTGTTTATTATCATCACGTTGATCGCGCTGTCGGAGGCGAAGCGGTCAATTTCGTTCAACTGGGTGGAATTGTAGATAAAAAAGCGTATTTTTTTGCGGTAATCCTCGGCAAAATGTTCTTCGGTCATTTGAAATGATTTGTACACACCTTCGCGGATAGCGACGCTTGGTACAACCACAATAAATTTACTCCACCCGTACCGCTTGTTTAACGCATACATGGTCTTGATATATGTGTAGGTTTTGCCGACACCCGTTTCCATTTCCACGGTTAGATTAAAGCGGCCGACAAGCGAATCAGACAGCTTTATGCTGCCGCTCCGTTGGAGGGTGCGTATATGCTCTAAAATTTTGCCGTCGTCAACAACAACGGGCGCATTGGAAAAGCCCGTGAAATCCTCTTTTTGAGTAAGCGTCAATTGCATTTGCCCAACGCCGGAGTCTATCATATAGGTGGGAGTGCGGAAGGGCTGACCTGCGAACACATCGCAGACCGCCTTTGCCGCATCCGCTTGGAAGGTTTGATGCCTGAACCTAAGTTTCATCATATCACCCTCACATTCGTATTCGGCGCAAGCAGCTTGAAAATCTCGAATACATTTATTTTTTCGGGTGAGCTTGTGAAGCTGCTATCGCGGAACACCGCGCGGAGCGGCTGGCGGGAAGCAATCTCTCTAACTGCTTTTTCAGATACGCGCTCTTCAAAACAAGCGATTAAGTCGCCGCCATTATAGGTGTGGACGGTGAATCCGTCTATTTCCTCTTGGGTATGCGGCATGGATAATGGCAAGCCCCAGTCGAGAAGACAGCCATAAAGCAAATCCAGGGCTGTGCGGTCGGGCTTGATATTGCTTTCCATCATTGAAATTAAATCCTGCGTGTATTCACCGGCGGCGTAGTACACGTCGGTCATATTTGTGTCGTCGAGTTTGAGAACACGGAAACCAATATCGGGGACTTGCTTAGGCTCTTCGCCGATTTTAAGCTGTACGTTGTTGCTTTCCATTTCCTCTTTGATTTTATCACCGGCGCGGTGGATGCGTTCTTTGCCAATTTCGCAGATGTTTTTATAACCCGCTTTGTAGGCTTCAGATTTTTCGTCTATCGTTTCGGGTAATTGAACCATGATGAAACGGCGGTTGCCGCTATCCTCGGCGTTTATCTGCATGACAGCGTGAGCGGTTGTTGCGGAGCCGGAGAAGAAGTCAAGAACTATATCTCTCTCATCCTTGCTTATAGCAGTAGTCGCTTTAACAAGATATTTGACAAGTGCAACTGGCTTTGGAAAGCCAAAAATCTTTTGCCCAAATAATGTATCAATATCTTTTGTTCCGTCTTGTGTCATACCAATATCACTTGGTAGATTGGTGCTAACAGGGATATAGCCGAACCTATCACCAGCCTTTGCCATATCATCCTCTTTGAAATATCGGAAAGCGGGCTTTGAAATGCTAAGAAAATCATAATCGCCCGGAAACACAATGCGATTTTCGGCATAGTATTTTTTGAATGTTTCCTGAGTCATAGCCCATGTGCGTTGAGGGTTGGCTGGATATTCGTCACCAGTTTTGGGATTTACCATTGTAAAGTAGCTGTTGGGACGTTCTGTAGCTGAACGCTGTGTCGTTAAGTCATGAACACGCCACGGTCTGCCCGGCAAGTCATCAGTTTCATAATATTTGCGTGTGCCACCCTCTAAACAAGCGACAAACTTATCTGATTTTGCGTAGCATAAAATCCACTCGTAGTCTTGTGAAATTCCAAAAGGCACATCCGATTTTGCGGTACGCTTACGCCACGGAATCTGTGCCGCAAAATTTTCCTCTCCAAAAACTTCATCACATAATTTTCGCAACTGTGAAATTTCACCATCATCAATACTTATGAAAATCACGCCATCATCACGCAACATATTTCTTGCTAAAACAAGTCTCGGATAAATCATACTGCACCAGTCGGAATGGAAACGTCCGTTTGTTTCTGTATTGCGGAAAAGGCGGTCGCCGTTTTCTTCGTCATATACGCCATTTTCTTCGTCATACTCATCACGGCTCTGCTTAAAATCATCACGATAAATAAAGTCATTCCCTGTATTGTATGGCGGGTCAATATATATCATCTTCACTTTGCCAAGGTAGCTCTCTTGCAACAATTTCAACACATCAAGGTTGTCACCCTCAATGTAAAGGTTTTCGGTCGTGTCCCAATCGCGGCTCTCTTCCGCGCAGGGGCGCAGGGTCTTGCGGATAGGTCGCCCAGCTTCTGCAATGGCGGCGCGCTTACCCACCCATGTAAACTCGTAGGCTTCATCGCCAAAAACATCCTCGCCCAGCATGGAGCGTAGCAAGTCAAAATTAACCTTTCCCTCGGCTACTACGCCGGGGAAAAGTTCTGCAATTTTAGCCACATTATCGGCGGTGAGGTTTGAGGTTTCAAATTTGGGTTTATTCATTGGGGGTGTCCTCCTGTGATTTTCTTTCTTGTATTACTTTTTCTTTTTCTTTATTAAACTTTTTATCAAATATCCAATTAACCAAGAATTCTTTTAATAAAATATCTCCCATCGAGAGCGATAACGCAAGTAATGATAAAGCAGACATCGGAACCCATCTAAAATATGTGGATAACATAGGGGACAGTGCCAACCCTAAAAATAACAACGCAAAGGAAACAGAATAAACCCAAAATAGTGGTTTGTTATTACGCACATCGTTCGCTATCATATCTAAAATAACAGATGCTTCACCGAATACATCACTGTTCTTTTCTAATCCCTCGATTTCTTTTTTATATTCATCTACATCTTTTTCGTAATGAGCTATCATGCCAAGGCAATGCTTTTTTCTGGCTTCAGAAGATTTATCGTTTTCGCCAATTTTGTCGTATTCGTTAGTAAACTCATTTAATTTTTCTTCGCTAAGTGACAACCAGTGTTCATATCGACGTTTTTCGTTTTCATACGGAACACGTTTTTCCCACAACAACTCTGATTTGTTTTTACATTTTTCAACAACTCCATCAAATATAGAAGCGATTATATTTACTACCGCAAAAAGTAAGATTGGCAACATAATAACCTGTACCGCGCCTTCGAAATGCGAGGCATCACTGAAAAGTGCAACCACCGCGATTAAAATAATGGCAATAAAAATCCCAATTGAAATGGCTCTGTTTTTGTCCATTATTGAGGTCTCCCATTCGCAATTTTATCTACCATATTTTGAATCAAGTTAGCCGTTTTCTTTTCATCAGAAGCCAACTCAAACAAGTTAATTATTTTATCTTTTAATTCAAGCATATTAGCACGGAAAATATCGTTACCATTTAAGACAGCGGTATATTGGTCTTTATCTATTGGACATCCTTGATATTTTTTGTCATTGAACTTAAAATCTGGCACTGCCAATAATGTATAATCCTTTGAATTAACCCATATCGCACCCATCTCACTCAAACAAGCGGGACTCCCAAAGTAGTCACGCGACAATAAAATAAGCGCGAGAATTTCCTTGTTAAGATTCGACTTCAAATAATCGAAAATATTAGCATCTAATGGTATTTTGTTCATAGGGTGGCTTGTATATATAAGCTGGTCATCACGCACGCCTAACCCTATAACAAACTCCCGTATTATGTCTCCGTAAAATTTATCTTTGGAACAATGACTCAAAAAGAGTAAAGGCGGTTTAATAACTCTGCACTTCGTATTAGAACGGCCTTCTATGTTCGCCATATCCACGATAAAATAATAATCGTTTGCTTCTGTTATTTCAATTCGATACAATTTTTGCGTTAAAGGTCTTTTACCAATATATTGATAATGTTGCCCTCGTGCATAATTCAAATAACCATTTGCTGTCATTATCATAACATTCGCCGGACTTCCCGCTAACTGCACCTCGACTATTGTGCCGGCAGAAAGTTCTCCTAAATGACGAACACTTATTGTATAATCATTCATTATCCCAATTCCTCCAATTCGGCTTTCAGCCGTTTCAATTCGCCGTTCAATTCCACTTGCTTATTAAACTGCTTTTCACGTCGCAGCTTTTTTTCCAAGTTCACAATATCACTCTCCAGTTTTAGCCGCTGCTTGTCCCGCTCCACGGCCTCCCTTATATCGCCATCCGCGCCAAGCCGTCCGCCGGAAATCTGCCGCGCCAAGTTCTCGTACACCGCATCCAGATTAAGCCCTTCAAACTTTAACACAAATCCGTTGAGCGGTTGCCAACCAGTGCTATAAAACGTGCCGGAGACTTCAATCCACGCTTGAGCCTCTTTCTCAAAAACAATGACAAACAGGACTTTATACGGTATCACATTAGAAATAGCGGTTAGTACGCGCCTGTCAAGCTCCCGCTGCCGAAGCTGTATCTCGAATATCTGAATCTCTGTTATAACTTCACCGGCGGCAATTCCTACTGTACTGTCAGCCAGTTTATTTCGCCAGTACACAGCCTCTATTTGTTCTTTAATCATATCGCGCACTTGCGGGGTAAGCGTTGCGTTGGTGTAGAATTTTTCCTTTGCTACACGGCGGTTTACCTCAGTGGAGTTTGGTAAGCTTAACATACCGTCACCACTTTGCCCTTTTCTCAATATCTATTGCATATTCTATATCTTCAGCAGTAGAGGTCTCTCTTATCAAGAGTGTGGCAATAAGTTCCTTGTCAATTTCTTCATCAGACATGTTAATAGTGTCTTCCATATCTTCATACCAAGCCATTTCAAAATCGTAGACCCTATCCTTTACTCGCTCTGGTAGCTTAATATTGAAGTCACTTTCATACTCAATCAAATTGTAGAGTGTTTCGATTAAGTCATCTCCTCCCTGACCGGTATAACCAAAATCCATACACATAATTTCTAATGTTTCATCTTCAGTAAAGCGGTAGACTTCATTGCCTGATTTTGCTTTAATTCGATTTTGTGGGAAAAGTGCCTTTATCTTGTCCTGTACTTCAATATTAGCTGGCCACCCAACGTCAAGCGCATGTGAATAGGCATACAAATCTGCAACAAAGGACAGTGGAATATAACGCTCGTTATCCATATCATTGATTGCATTGTAAATTGAGCGATATATGCCCTCGTAACTTGTTCTATCCATATTATTTAAGTCAAGCACTCTGCTAATATCGATTTCATCATGATTAAGCCATCTTGAAATACGATACTGCTCAACCTTTCTATTACCGAGAACCTTTTTTGCATCTCGTACAAAACCAACTGCAATGCAACTTTCGTCGCCTCGTTCATAAACAATGACTGTTTGATATCCAAATACCCGTAGCAGATATTTTGTGAGTAAGTCACGTTTCTCAAAAGATTTTACTTTCACGGCAAGAAAAACAATTTCGTTAAAATATGCATCATTTTGTTTATGGCACTCGATGGAATATGTGCTTTCGTTCAAACAGGCATATAGGTAACATGACTCAACGCTTGAAAGCACAGCATCGTTATATCTTGAATTTTTTGCTCTAACATTTTTTGTTAGCGTGTCGAGTGGTATCTCTTTTTCAAAAACGCATTTCTTAGGAATGTTAAACCAATTCATTATATGTTCGCCCCCTTCACAACTAAAAAACAAATCAACTCAAAATCATCCAATCCTGAAATAGTCCCCTTGCCAAAAGTTGTGCCACCCGCACTAAACAAGCTGTCTATGTCGCTTTCTTCTTTTACCTCTATAATTGAGTTGATTGCGCCTGACAGTAAACTTGACACGCACCGCATATCACGTCCATCTTTTGTTTCGGTGTTAAATTCACGGCAAGCACCCATCATCGGTGTGGTTTTACCTCTACACAATGAACGTAAATTATCAAGCAGCTCCTTGGGCGAGAGATGGTCGCAAATAACTTTTCCATCCGTTCCTATATACACCATATAGAACGGATGAAGGCGGTTTTGCATATCCATGTTTACGCTATTGTTTCGGTTTTTCAACACGAAAACAACCCCCGGCGGGGAGTCCTCGGTCGCGGTAACGATAGCATGAAGCCCAAATGGGGTATTGTCCATATCGCCGTTTTGTTTTACATATTCGAGCAAGTCAAGCCGAAATTCGTTAAGCCCCAAATCCATAATGGATATACCCGTTTGCATATCTTCAATATCCACGACTTCCTCTTGCAGCCGCTTTAACTGTGCCTTGCGATATTCAAGGTCTCCTTTTTCCTCTGCGTTTATAAGGTCGTCGTCGCCTGTAGCAGTCATTATGGAAATACGCATTCGTGTTTCCACTCGCCCTTTAAGGGAAAGGTACTCGTCTAAATCTACGTCCGGCCAAAAATTCACAAGCTGTATGACCGCGTTGCGACTGCCAATGCGGTCAATCCGTCCAAATCGTTGGATAATCCGTACAGGATTCCAATGAATATCGTAGTTCACGCAATAGTCGCAATCTTGCAAGTTTTGGCCTTCCGAAATGCAATCCGTGGCAATGAGTATATCGATGTCCTTGAAGGCATCATCATAGCCCTTTTGGTTGATTTTGGGGCTGATTCTGATGTTGGGGTCGGCGTATAAATCTTGCCAGTCCTTCATATAAGCAAACACCGTTTCGCGCTCCTTGCTTATTGGAGAGAACATGGTAAGGATTGTATTAGTGTTATGCGGATGGTTTTTGAGTGTGGTTTTGTTTTCCTGACCCGTCACCAGCGCAGTTTCCAAGCCGTGCTGTTTTTTAGCCCATTCGCTTATGTGCCTATACAGATAAAGCGCAGTATCCGCAAACGCCGAGAAAATCAGAATTTTACGGTTGCCCGCATTAATTGGACTCGACAGCTTATCGTTAATCAAATTGTAAAGGGTTTGCAGTTTCGTATCATGTTCTGGTGTTATATCGTCAATCATCATTTTAAGAAGTTCGAGGACTTCGGCATCCTCCGAAAGCTTGTGCCGCCACGTTATGTAATCCATGTCGGCAAGGTCAATTTTGATGCTGTGTTCAGCGGAGAAATACTCTGTATTGTGGTCGTCATCGTCAAAATCAGTATCGCCGTACAGTTCCTTCCCGGTTATTAACGATTCGCCACCGGCTGCGTAAGCATCAATTTCGGCAATCTTATCTTCAATTAAAGTCTTAACTCGTCCCACCGTAAGCCGGAAAGACTCCACCGAGCTTTCGAGACGCTTCAAAAGGTTTATGCTCATCAGCCGCCGTATGCCCCGTTCGCGCCCTGCACGGTTAATGTTTTTTGATGTGTCCACATATTTATGCAACACACTCTCAAAAATATAGTCGGTTGGGATATATACCGAAAGATTCAACTTCATCAACTGTTCGTATATCTCGTTGTAGTTGATTGCACTCTCTAAATCTGTCAAGCACGGCCGGAGCGATATTGGTTTTAAGCGTTCAGGGAACGAGCCTATTTCGCTCATGTTGTAATATTTTTCAATATGTTTGCGGGAACGGGCAATGGTCACGCTGTCAAGCACCTCAAAAAAGTCAAAATCAAGGGCTTTTAATAAGGCGCCGGTAGTACGCTCCCTTTCGTCTCTTTTATTCCATTGATTAAAAACAGCCTGAGCATGGCGAAAAATCTCATCAATGCTACGCTTTAAGTTGAGTTTCCTGTTGATGAGGTTGGGGTTGCCCTCATATGCAAGTTCAAGTTGGTTGCGTAAGTCCGTAAAGCGGTTGTTGACCGGGGTTGCCGATAACATAAGCACTTTTGTTTTTACGCCGGAACGAATGACGCGGTTCATCAACCGCAGATAGCGGTTTTCGCGGCGGTCGTCACCAGAGGTTTCGCCGCCGTTGCGGAAGTTGTGTGATTCATCAATAACAAGAAGGTCATAGTTACCCCAATTAAGCCGTTCCAAATCAAGCCCGTTGGACTGCCCTCGGTCTCTTGAAAGATCAGTGTGATATAACACATCGTACCGCAGGCGGTCAGTTGCTATGGGATTGTTTACATAATTATCTTTGTAAGTGTTCCAGTTGTCCGATAGCTTTTTTGGACACAGGACAAGCACGGAACGGTTGCGATTTTCATAATACTTAACTACAGCGAGTGCTGTAAAAGTCTTACCAAGCCCCACGCTGTCTGCAAGTATGCAACCGTTATAGGTTTCAAGCTTGTTAATAATCGCAAGCACCGCATCTTTTTGAAAAGTGTAGAGCATACTCCAAATTTTGGTTTCTTTGAACCCGGTTGCTTCGTTCGGCAATACGTCATCAGATATATCCTCCAAGAACTCGTTGAATATATTATAAATTGCTAAATAATAAATGAACTCCGGCGCGTTTTCGTTATATGCCGCAGTTATGCTGTCTAGGACAATATCCGTCACGTCTTGCAGCAAATTTTTGTCATTCCACACTTGCTCGAATAGGCGCACATATTCTCCCGATAAAGGCGAAAACAGCTTGTTTACCGGGTTTATGATGTTATTGCCACGTTCACAGCCGATGTCAGCCGTAGTAAATCCATGGAGTGGCATATAGGTCACAGCCGATTCAGAATCGGCGACATTCATAAAGCTGTTAATATTGCCGCCAGTAAGATTGGAACGGAACTGCACCTTTTTTCTAATCCATTCTGCACATTCGTGAGCGATTGCCTTTTGAGTTAGTTCGTTACGTAGCTTAACCTCAAACTCAGTCCCGTACAAAGAACGCTCACGAGCAAGGCGAGGTATGTAAAATTCCCGTTTTGTTTTTGGTGTTCCATCTCTTAAAAAGGTTGGTGACGTGAAAATAAAGCGCAACTCGGAAATGCCGTCGAGTTGCTTCTTGAGAGCTTGGTACGCGAATATAGAAAAACATGCCGCCGCCAAGGACAGTTTGTCTCCCTTTTTAATAGTCGCCGTCAGATCGTCTTTGACGGTCTTGTTTACATTATCAAGCATTTCTGGCATTTGCATATTTTGACTCCTTAGATTTACTCTCGTTACATCACGCCATCATTGATTGGTAAAGTGACGACGCTGCCCTTTAGGCTATGTTTCTTTGACGAAATCCTCATCCGATGCCACTTCAGCAATGTCGCATAAATCACAGTTAAGGGCTTGGCAAATTTTCAACAAGATGTCTGTATTAACATTTTCTCCTTTGGCGAGTTTTGACACCGTGGATGTGCTTATGCCGGACACTCTCGTTAAGTCGCCTTTGTTCATATTTTTATCAATCAGAAGTTTCCAAAGTTTTTTGTAACTAATTTTCATTACCGACCTCCGTGGTTCAATCCCAGCCTCTCATTATAAAATATCACATATTTCGCAGAATTGCAATGAAATTGATGAAATCGCACGAATAATTAAAGAGATTTCTTGAATGGATAATCTCACAGGAATCACTTATTTTAACCGCTAGATTATATATTTTATCTATGATCCAATGAAAACAGCGCAACAATCCCCGTGCCGGTGATGGCACGGGGATATTTTATGTCTTTTTGATGTGTCAATATACTATCCTTAGCTTCGCCCCGACAAAATGGGGGCGAGGCATCTGTCTTTTAAGGCGAGTTCAGTCAACAACAAGAGTGCGTTTTATTCCTAACGCCTATACGTTTTATAATCAATATCGTATTCCGTTTTGCGTTTAATATTGCATACGCTTTATTCCGCAGAAACAAACGCATTTTTCAACGAGAAAAAAAGCCTGTTTCGCATTGGATTTATGCCATTCGCCATTGCTATAATTTTAATATGAAAGGGGGCGAACACGTTGCAAAATATTGACTTCGATAACATCACCGATGAAATCGTTTACGAACTCTTTGAAGTTGAAGGGAATGAAGCGGAGGCATTTTGCGACATATACCTCGAATTATTCGAGTTACTTGGCCGCGATGCGATGCTAAAGATATTCAAGCATTTTCGCGGTGACAAAATGGATTTACCCATGCGTCTGTATCGTCCCGAATTCATTGCCGATATTTCAAAATCGGTAACAGATAGGCGCGAGCGTGCCAAGATAGCGAGGGCAGGAGGTTATTCTGCAAGGGTAATCGAAGGAATATTGAATAAACGAAGAAAAGAAAACGAAACTGAGTAAATACAAGTGCAGAGCAGGTTGCAAATGTTTACAGTTTAGAAAAATGCTTTATATAGGCGTTTTCTGGGCATGGACAACCATAGCCCAAATAAAATATTGGAGGAAAACTATGAATGCAAATCCAAACAAAGACAAGCGTTGTGCGCTATGTAAACGCTGGCAAGGTGATACAGCTTCAACATTAACAAGAGGTAATTCACCGGGACTTGTAAAAATCAGTGCAGGTAAACATGGTAAATGTATTCGTACAGGAGTTTCTCGTTCAGCGCAAGAACTTGGATGTACAAATTTTGAACTCAGCCCAGCGGCTGACGCATATAGGCTATAGAGAATAGTTTTACATTCCGGGTTATTAATTTACCTAGCACAATATGAATGTAAACAAGCTCTAAAAAGACCAAACAAATATTGAGGTGATAAAAATGCCGCTTGGCAAACGTATTGACCCATCGGCGGCCGAGCAGAGTTCGTCATCGACTGAGGTAAATGTCACACCGCCGCAAGACCCTAAAAATTCTGCTGCTTCGGATATTACCGGCAAAGATTTGGAGTTTTCGCTGTTTCATGCAGAGGAACCCAAATACAGTTTCAGCGACATCATATTGAACAATAGTACATATGATGCCATCCAAGATGTGCTTGCGTTGTATGAAAAACGGGAACTGCTATTTGACCAATGGGGTTTGGGAGAAAGGCATAAACATCAAAACAGGGCGGGGGTCAACCTTTACGGACACAGCGGTACAGGTAAGAGCATGGCGGCTCACGCCATCGCCAATCAACTTAACCGCAAGATACTCACTGTTGACTATTCCCAGATAGAATCAAAATATGTAGGCGAAACCTCAAAGAATCTTGTGGCTATGTTTAACTACGCCAAGGAATCGCAGGCGGTTATATTCTTTGATGAAGCTGACGCTCTGTTAAGCAGGCGCGTAACAAATATGTCTAATTCCACGGATGTTAGTGTTAATCAAACGCGCTCGGTGTTACTCGTTCTAATAAACGATTTTGACGACATGATACTATTCGCCACTAACTTTATCACAAACTATGATCCAGCCTTCATGCGTCGGATTCTTGCCCATGTAAAATTTGACTTGCCCGATGAAGAAAATCGGTTCAAGCTGTGGCGTATGTATATCCCGCAGCCGTTGCCTACGGATGTTGACATTAAAGGATTGGCAGCCAAGTACAGCGGCATATCAGGTTCGGATATTTCAAATGCGGTACTTAACGCCTCCTTGAGAGCGGCAAGGCTCGATGAACAAACTGTCCGCCATGCCTATTTTGAGGAAGCTATAGAGCGCATTATCAAAAGTAAAACTGACAATGACGATTTGGGGACAGTTGTATCCAAACGTACTGTCAGCGAGGAATATGTAAAATCACAATTTGGAGGTGAAGTACCTAAATGATTGCTATTGGTTTGATACTACTTTTAGGTGGAGCTATTATTGCAGGACTTATTAAATTCTGGAAAGACATTGTAGTATGGATTAAAAAGGCCGTCGAAAAGATAAAAGAAGTC
>JGI20163J26743_11538417_pt1 | contig 22908 bp, 12 predicted proteins | sample TergutCu122P1_FD_26743 | JGI IMG/M metagenome (IMG submission 26743) | reverse complement strand
CCGACAGTAGAACCACCTGTAGTAACCATAACCAAAGTAGCAACAGATGGTGATACACCGTTTACAGTAGGGGATTTAATCACTTACACCATAACAGTAACCAACACAGGACTGGCTACAGCGACCAACGTAGTGGTAACAGATGTTCTACCTGCAGAAGTGCGCTTTGTAGAGACAAATGCAGAGACGGCAATTCCCGGTTCGACAGCAAGCTTTAATATACTTGCAGGACCAAGCGGTACGCTGACAGTAAGCAATATCGGCAACTTAGTTGTAAATGAGTCAATAACATTTACAGTAACAGTAGAAGCAATGACAGCTACAGCTGCTGCTATTAATACAGCTACAGTAGCCGGTAGCAATTTCCAAAGTCACTCTGACACAGAAACAGTAATTATAAACCCACGCCCAGAACCTGGTCAACCGGTAGTAACAATCGAGAAAGTTGCACCGGCAACAGTACAAACGGGTACCAACTTCACGTACACGATTGTAGTAAGAAATCATGGCCCGGGCCAGGCAAACAACCTGGTAATTACAGACCACCTTCCTGCAGGTGTTACGTTTGTAGGCGTAACCCCGAATGCGACCCATAACAATGGTGTAATTACAGCTACACTTGGTATTCTTGCAGAGGGTGATACAGCAGTTATCGTTGTAACAGTAACTGCAGGCCCACCAACACTGCCAGGCTACCCTGTAGAGAACACCGCAACAGTATCTGGCAGTAACTTCCAAAGTGACGATGACACGGCCGAAGTAGTTATAACGGAGCCGCCGCAAACAGAAGTAACAATCCAAAAATTTGCACCGGCAACAGTACAAACAGGTACAAACTTCCACTATACATTAGTAGTAACAAATACCGGTACTGAACCGGCAACTAATGTAGTTATTACCGACGTACTTCCGTTGGGTGTAGATTTTGTGAGTGTAAGCGCAAATGCGACATTCGACCCCGGAACACGTACTGTAACATCAAACGTGGCAAGCCTTGCACCTGGCGAAGTAGTTATAATTGCTGTAGTAGTAATGGCCGGCGCACCAACAGAGCCGGGTTATCCTATTCGAAACACTGCAGTAGTAAGCGGCGACAATTTCCCGGATGATGATGACTATGCAGATGTAATCATCACCGATGAACCGCCGGTGTTACAACCTGCAATAACACTTACTAAGAGCGCGCCCGGAACAGTACTAACAGGCACGAATTTCACGTATACCATAGTAGTAGTAAACTCCGGCAACGCAGTGGCAGCCGACGTGGTAGTTACTGATATTCTTCCTGCAGGCGTAACTTTTGTAAGTGTAAGCCCGAATGCGATCCATGATAACGGCGTAATCACAGCCGATATAGGTGACCTAGAGCCGGGTGAAGTAGTTGTAATCCACGTAATGGTAACAGCAGGCGAGCCAACTGAACCGGGTACTGTAGTTAACCAAGCAGTGGTAGAAGGCGATAACTTCCTGGATGCCTATGACAACGCGCCGGTAATCATTACCAGCGTTCCGACAACTATCGTGGAAATAGTAAAATCTGCGCCTTTAACGGTATTAGCAGGCACAACATTCCAATACACGATAGTCGTAAGAAACACAGGTACCGCACCTGCAATTAACTTGGAAATTATCGACGAACTACCTGCAGGCGTAACTTTCGTAAGTGTAACCCCGAACGCAACCCATGATAATGGCGTAATTACGGGTACACTTGAAATACTTGCACCGGGCGATGCGGCAGTTATTGTTGTAACTGTGACAGCTAACGCGGTAACAGTGCCAACAACGGTGATAAATTCCGCGGCAGTAAGCGGCGACAATTTTGAAACCGACGAAGACAGCGCACCGGTAACAATCAACCCGGATGAGCTGCAACCGACAGAACCGGTAATAACAATAGTGAAATCTGCACCGGCAGCAGTACTAACCGATACGAACTTCACGTACACCATAACTGTAACCAACACCGGCAATGCAGATGCAGTCAACGTTGTAGTAACAGACGAATTACCGGCAGGCGTAACATTCGTAAATGTAAGCCCTAACGCAGCATTCGACCCTGCAACAGGCACGGTAACTGCAAACATTGGAGACCTTGCGCCAAATGCTACAGTTCAAATTCTTATAACTGTAACAGCGGGCGCACCAACAGCAGTGGGCGCACCTATTGTAAATACTGCAGAGGTAACCGGCGACAACTTCGCAATAATGGCGCACATGGCAAGTGTAATTATAACCGCCACACCGCCACCGCCTCCACCGCCGCCGCCACCACCGCCGCCACCATGGCCGCCAATCATCCCACCAACACCTCCTACGCCGCCAATGCCTCCGCCTCCGGACGGTATTCCTTGGTCACCATGGGTGCCGGAGCATCCAACACCACCTCCGACGGATGATGAGTACTACATTGTCTATCCAACGGATCCTACAACAGATGTACTTTATGTGGAATACCCAACAGAGCCTACCTTCGACCATATCAATCCTGTACACTATGCGTATATGATTGGTTTTAGGGAAGACGGCACAATTCGTCCACAAGCGAATATGACCCGCGCCGAAGCTGCAACAATATTCTTCCGTCTAATTTCTGACCAGCATCGCGTAACCATTTGGTCACAAACAAACTCATTCGAAGATGTTCAATTGGAAAGATGGTTTAACAACGCCGTTTCTACAATGGAACGCGGCGGATTGTTTAGAGGAATACCTTTCGGCAGCGAGTTTAGACCTAACCAAGCAATAACCCGCGGGGAATTTGCCGCTATGATAGTAAATTATCTTGGTTTAGGCAACGCAACCGCCACAAACAGTACCTTTACAGATACAGAAGGTCACTGGGCACACAACGCAATTAATGTAGCTTACAGACAAGGCTGGATAAACGGCTTTGGTGACGGAACTTTCAGACCGGACGAATTAATCACCCGCGCCCAAGTTGCAGCCCTTGTAAACCGCGCCCTTGGCCGCTTGCCGGAGTTCACATCAGACCTGCTTCCGGACATGGTAAGATGGCCGGATAATGCGAACGAAGACAGATGGTACTTCTTGTACATTCAAGAAGCAACCAACTCTCACTTCCATGTAATGAAAGACTGCGGCGTTCATGAAACTTGGACAGAGTTGATTCCTCCAAGAAACTGGCGTCTGCTTGAAAGACCGTATTCTACTCCTCACGTTTTCACCGGCCTTCATATCGGTGGCGACGCAGGGTAAGTAATTATGTAGTTACTTCGTCCGCCACCGGCTAACCCCGGGGTTAACCGGTGGCGGACGGGGTTTAGTTTGTGATGGCTTTATATTGGTTTCTTTGCAGTATGTAAAGAGGCTTGCTTAAATTTACTCTTTTCAACTTTTGGCTTTTGTATCGTATCGGTGACGGACAAGGTTTTATTTGTGATGTCTTGAAATAATGTATAACACGGCACAGTTGTACAATATACAGCCGAAGAAATAAATAAGCCTATAACAGAAACAGCAAGATTGTTGGGCGAATATGGCTTTATCGAAAAAGTATTAAATGGTTACGAGGCATTCCATACACAAGGATTTGAGTATATGGCAGAATTGTTATCTGCAGAACTTAGTCAAGTGCATGGGATGTGAACTTGATGGTACTTTATCATGGTACTAACCAAATAATACAAGAGATAGATCTAACCAAAGGTAAATTAAGAACGGATTTTGGCAAAGGTTTTTATCTTGGAAGTAATCTTGGTGTTGCTAGAGAATGGGCAAAAGGCCGAGCAGGATTTTCAGGGAAACCAACTGTAATGAAATATAGCTTAGATATGACAAAGTTAATTTTGTTGTAGATGACTATGTAAAAGGCCTAATCACAGTAGAAGAGGCCATAAGTAAAGTAAAAGCAATACCCAGTGTGATACAAGTTAGCATACATACGTCATTAGCATTGGCGTATCTTGATATAGGTTCAGCAGAGTATCAGGTAATGCTATAAAATGGAACATGGTCAAAATGGTATAAGCTATAACCAAAATCCTCTCGTTAATGTATAGCTTTTTTGTGATGTCTTGAAATAATGTATAACACGGCATAATTGTGATAAAATTTGGATGTCTGACGACTTTGATGAGCCATTAGATGAGATGAGGGACTACATGTGATGAAGTATCCTAAAGATACCTTACCCCCACAGCTTTATCAGTAGGAGTTATAGGAAACACATCGTCTGCCATGCACACAACACAGCCCTCGCCGCGCTTTATGTCAGGTATTTTATCAAAACACATCTTCTATATGTCGTTTAATATACATGGAAAAACCTCCCGACTAAAATACAACTACTATTGCATTATAGCCAATGCGAGCTAAAAAGACAACGCATTTTTCACCCTACCGCTCTTCCCTAAAATAATTGACCCCAATATGTGCCGGTGGGTTGTGTTCTTTCCTTTGGCGTATGCTGGTTGCGATAAGCACGAAAATGGTTGCGACATATGGGAAGGTGTCGTAAATTTGCATGGGTATTCCCAAGGGTACATAGAAGCGCATAACCGTTAGCCCGCCAAATATCAGTGAACCAAGCAGTGCGCGTTTTGGGTTCCAGGTTGCAAAAATAACAAGGGCTACAGAAATCCAGCCGAAGCCGTATACGGCGTTGTTAACCCACACGCCGTTGGTTGTAACCATGGCAATGTACATACCACCCAACCCGCAGATTCCGCCGCCGATACAGGTGGCAAGGTATTTGTAACGGGTAACGTTAATGCTTGTGGCATCTGCGGCGGCAGGGTTTTCGCCTACGGCGCGCAGGTTTAGGCCCCAGCGGGTGCGGTTTAGGAAGATAGTAAGCAGAACTGCAATGGCAATTGCAATGTAGACCAGAATATTGTAGTTGAATAACAGCGGCCCCAGTACAGGAATGTCGGAAAGTACAGGGATGTGCAGCCGTGCAAAGCCGCCCCTCGCGCTGTTGCTTATGGCCACAAAGCCTGTGGGTGAACGCCGTCCGGCTACTTCGCCAAAAAAGTTGCCAAAGCCAACGCCAAAAATTGTAAGGGCAAGACCCGTAACATTTTGTTGTGTCCGCAGGGACACAACCAGCACGCTGTATATTAGCGCGCCAAGGCCCCCGGCTATAAACGCGCCCAAAATGGCAAGAGTAACCGCCAGCGGCCCTGCAATTTCTATGCCAAGCCACATTTCCAATAGGAAAACAGAAAGCAAGCCGGTTACGGCCCCCATAAACATCATACCTTCGACGCCAAGGTTTAAGTTACCGGATTTTTCTGTTAGTATTTCGCCGGTAGTGCCGAAGAGTAGGGGAGTGCCTGCCAGAACAGCGGCGTTGAAGAAGTGTATAAAAGTGTCCATTAAGCGTTGGCCTCCTTTTTGGTGCGGAATATAACCCGATAATTAACAAAAAATTCGCAGGCCAGCATGAAAAACAAAATAATGCCTATTAAAACCGTAGCGATGGTAGACGGGATCATAAACTCTGTCTGTATGCGGACGGCACCGCGCTCCAGTATGGCGATAAAAAATGCTGCAAGTACCATTACCAACGGCTTTAAATGAGAAATCCATGCAATAATGATGGCAGTAAACCCAATACCTCCGGCAGTTGTTTCGTCAAGGGTAAAATTGGAGCCGGATACCTGAATGAACCCCACAAGCCCCGCAATGGCCCCGGAGATAATCATGGTCCGTATAATTATTTGCTTAACATTCATGCCTGCATAACGGGCGGTATTTTCGCTTTGTCCAACTACACTAAGCTGGTACCCCTGTTTTGTGCGTGAAAGGTAGTAATGAACCAGTACCGTAAGTACCAGTATCAAAATCCAACCAATATTTATACCTAAGACTTGCGGCAGCCTTGCGGCGGCATTAAACCTGTCTATTATAGGAAAATCGGTGGTAGTGCTGCGCCAGGGCTCTGCCTGCAGATAAAGAATGAACCCAAAGGCTACATAATTGAGCATTAGAGTAAACAAGGTTTCGTTAGTGCCCCATTTTGCGCGGAAAAAGGCGGGTATAAACCCCCAAACCGCACCGGCGGCGGCAGCTGCAAGGCCCATAACAATAAGCAAAACAGGCCGGGGCATGTTTTGGTATTGAAACAAGGCGAAGTAGGTGGCGGCTATACCCCCAACAAGGATTTGCCCTTCCGCGCCTATATTCCAAAACCTCATTTTAAATGCCAGGCCAACCGCCAAAGACGCGCCCAAAAGCGGTACGGCAATACGAACTGTTTCATTAAAACGGTTACGGTTGCCGAATACGGCGTTTATCATTTCGGTGTAAACGGAAAGGGGATTGTGCCCAAGGGCAAGTATTAAAACAGAGCCAACCAGAAGCGCGGCCAAAAGCCCGGCAATGCGAATCATCCAGGCTTGGTTAAGGGGGATTGTACTGCGTTTTGCAAGACGTATAAGCGGAGTTTTAGCTTTCATGTTCCACCTCTGTAGATGTAGTCATTAGCATACCGATTTGCTCTTTTGTGGCGGTTGAGCCGTCAACTATGCCGGTTACTTTACCGTGGTTAAGCACCATAATGCGGTCTGCCAGTTCCAGCAGCACGTCCAGGTCTTCGCCGATAAACAAAACAGCTACGCCCCTTTGCTTTTGCCGGTTTAATAAATCGTAGATGGCGTAGGATGAATTTATATCCAGCCCCCGGACGGGGTAAGCCGCAATTAGTACACGCGGTGCAGATTCTATTTCCCGCCCGATAAGCACTTTTTGCACATTGCCGCCGGACATGCGCCGGACGGGCTTGTTTACACCCGGTGTTACAATTTTTAGGCGGTTAATTAATTTTTCTGCCAATGAGCGGGAACTTTTGCGGTCTACAAAGGGCCCCGTACCGTCATCGTAGTAACGAAGCATTACATTATCTGTCATGTCCATGTCTGCAACCAAGCCCATGCCAAGGCGGTCTTCCGGCACAAAGGCCATTGTTATGCCCATTTCTTTTATGGCCCGCGGGGTTTTGCCTATAATTTCTGTTAACGAGTCTTCGCCTGCGGGGTGGTACAGTATTGACCCCGCTGCCACGGGATACAGCCCCGCAATAGCTTCGCATAATTCTTTTTGCCCGCTGCCGGCAATACCTGCAACGCCCAAAATTTCGCCGGATTGTAAGGTGAAATTAACCTTATTAAGGGCTGTTTGACCGTCTGCGTTAAGGCATGTCAAATTTTTGATGTACAGCCTGTCCTCTTTATTTTCCACAACCGGGCGGTCTATTTCCAAGCTAACTGCACGGCCAACCATCATCTCCGTTAGTTGCTGCCGGTTAGTTTCGGCGGTATTAACTGTGGCAATGGACTTTCCCTTGCGCATAATGTGAACTCTGTCAGAGACTTCCATTACTTCATTTAGCTTGTGGGTGATTATAATTACCGCCTTGCCGTCTTCTTTTAATTTGGTTAATGTGGCAAAGAGTTTTTTAATTTCTTGGGTGGTTAGTACTGCGGTGGGTTCGTCTAAAATAAGAATATCCGCGCCGCGGTACAATAATTTTACTATTTCTACGGTTTGTTTTTCGCTAACGGGCATGTCATAGATTTTTTTGTCCGGGTCCAGGTCGAAGCCATAGCGTTCGCATATTTTTCTTATTTCTTGACCGGCGGCTTTGCGGTTTAAAAAAGGTTTGCCCTTTAGCCCCAGCACAATATTTTCTGTGGCGGTAAATATGTCTACCAGTTTAAAGTGTTGATGCACCATGCCAATGCCAAAATCGTGGGCATCTTTGGGCGAGCGGATAGTTACAGACTTTCCGCTCACCTCAATTTCGCCCATATCGGGAAAATAAATGCCAAAAAGCATGTTCATTAAAGTGGTCTTACCGCTTCCGTTTTCGCCAAGCAGTGCCAAAACTTCGCCCCAGCGTAAATCGAAGGAGACATTGTCATTGGCAATTACTTGATCGAATTTTTTTGTTAAATTGTGTGTCCTAATCGCGGTTTGCAAGATACCACCCCATTAAAATTAATCCACTATTGTAATACCTTCGATGATGAATGCCCATGATGGGGCAGATAACGGTTCGATCCATTCTTCGCCCGGGGCAAGCAATAATTCGCCTGTGTTAGAGTAAAGCGGCCCTGTAAAAATATTGCGGCCTGCTCTGATGTAGGTTTCTGCTGCGGCAATAGCTTCTGCTGTGCCCGGTGTAATGGCGTTTTGGTTAAGGTCGGATAAAAGAACCATGCCTTCGTTCATGCCATAGATAACGTCTGTACGTACGGGTCTGCCTTCAATTACATTGCGCACGGCATAAATAAGGTATACGCTCCAGTCGAACATAGGTGATGTTAGTGTAGCATCCGGTGCGGCACCAATCATACAGTTGTTGTAGCCCACACTCCATACACCTGCGGCTTGGGCGGTAAGCTGTGTTGTGGGGCTGTCTGCATGCTGGCCAAGAACGTCCGCGCCCCTGTCTATTAATGCCTGTGCAATTTGCCCCTCTAATGTTGGGTTATTCCAGGCGTTCATAAACATTACATACATTTGAACATCCGGGTTTACAGAACGTGCGCCCAGGAAGAACGCCGTAAGCCCTGTAATAACTTCGCCGTTTGGATGGGCAGCAACAAAGCCGAGAATATTGGTTTCTGTCCTAAGGCCCGCGGCTATACCGGAAAGGTAGCGCGCTTGCGACATGTTGCCAAAATAGTTGCGGAAGTTTGGCAGGTTGGCATCTACGGCCAGGTTACCTGTTGCGTGGAAAAACAGAATATCCGGGTTCTCCCGTGCGTATTCCAACATGGTGGCACCATGGCCAAAGCTTGTGGCAAAAATCATGTTCGCCCCCCAGTCCATAGCTTCCACTATGCTTGCGCTGACATCTGCAGGGGCAAGTATATTCCAGAAATTTTGTATCTGCCTGTCCGGGTCTATCCCAAGAGCCGAAGCCATAGCCAGTGTCCCGTGATGTTGGCGGTATGTGTAGCCTTGGTCGGCAGGGTCGCCCGGGTGAATAAAGGCAAGGCGTACATTTTCAAAGGTTAAATTTGCGGCATCTACACGGCTGTCATTGCCGCCGCAGGCTGATAATAATGCAATAGCAAGAGCAAGAAGCACAAGTAAAGCACATGTTTTTAAGATTTTCATTTTTTGGTTACCTCCCGGTTTGTAATATTTTAATTGGGTATAAATACAGCCCGTGACAGAGTATGGTCGCAAAGGATTCATACACATCACGGGCTTGCACGTAAAACTATTCTTTTGCAAAGTAACTTGCTCATAACTGTCACCCTCCCCTCTTTTCGTGTTCTCTGTGAATATAATAACCTTGTTAGCTTGCAAGAGTCAAATTACATTTTTTGCCAACTATAAATTTGCGTAAATATATTGACAGCATGATAATGTTATAATATAATCATATCAGAAGTTGATTTTAGCTAATTATGAAATTGATTCAAGAGAAATGTGGGGAGAGAGTGAAATGAGGACCAAATATGGCTTATGGCCATTAGTGCGGATAAAAGAAATTTTGGAAGAAAAAAATTTAACGCAGAAAGAGCTTGCTGAAATGATGGGTGAAACCCCACAGCAGGTTAACAAATGGGTAATGGGGGTGGCACCGTGCCTTAGCGCGCTTGGGCGTATGGCAATAACCTTGGGTGTAAAGCTGCAAGACTTGGTATGGTACCCGGGGGATGACACAGATTTTGATGTGGGCAACAGAGTTTATATCCGTGGGGAAATTTTGGATACTGTGCAAAAGGAAACCGACGGTATCGAGAGTTATGAGGAATTTATCGAAAAAATTTTGGATGTATTATGCAATTACTACAGGTGGACAGATGAGGAATGCAGCGGGGTAAAAGTAATAACCTACACATTTGTAAGAGATAATGCTTCGAAAGGGGAAGTAAAGGGGGAAATTGTTTTAGGTTGTGTTGGTGAAGGTGTAAGTGACGCGTTTATTGCCTGGGCAAAAAAAGCCCGTGACTATATGTACAGATTATAAAACAGGAAGGTGATGCAAATGTATGTAATTTTATTTATTGTGGGGCTTGGCTTTATTCTTGTCTCGTTTTTGCTGGACGTAGGTACAGACGGCCAAGGCGGCCCGCTGGCCATTTTCCAGCCAAAATTAATTGCCGTATTTCTATTGGTAACAGGCGGTGTGGGAATGATGCTGTCTCCGCGTTTGTACGGCTTATTTGGCGGTATGTTTGTTTTTACCGTAAGTGCCCTATGCGGGCTTTTTATAGCGGGAATTATACATCGCTTCATTTTAGTACCCTTGTTTAAAGCACAAAACACAAGTGCGCACGACAAGCAGGCAACTATCGGAACATGGGCCAAGGTCATATCTCCAATTCCCCGGGGCGGGTACGGTAAGATTAGATACAGCGTAAGTGGTTCTGTTGTAACAAGCCCTGCAAAAAGCGAAGACGGAGGTGAAATTAGAAACGGCGAAAACGTAGCAATTGTTTACATCGAAGGCGGTACTTATTTTGTAAGAAGAGAAGCGTATCAGCAAGCGAACTAGGAAAATGCAAAACACACAAACTTAGGAGGTCAAAAGAATGGAGCCATTGGCAATTGGAGTAATTATTTTAGTAGCATTGTTTATTGTTATCTTTATGTTTTTTTCCTTGTGGAAGCGTGTTCCGCAAAACAAAGCAGCAGTAGTCACGGGTCTTAAGAAAAAGATTATCTCCGGCGGCGGCGGGCTTGTATGGCCGCTATTGGAAAGATACGATGTTATTTCCCTGGAAAACATTAAAATTCCACTGGATATCGACAACGCTATTTCCAGCCAGGGTGTTCCCGTAATCGTAAGAAGCGTAGCGGTTGTAAAGGTAAAATCCGACAAGGAATCTATCTACTCTGCTGTAGAGCAGTTTTTCCGTGGTAACACAGACAAAACAGCGGCAGAGATTGCAACACAATCCAGTTATGTATTAGTAGGAAAACTCCGCGAAATCATCGCGAAAATGACTGTAGAAGAGATTTACCAAGACAAAGACAAATTTTCCAGCGAAGTACAAGAAAATGCCGCTATAGCGTTGGCGGAAATGGGCCTTGAAATTAAAGCCTTTACCGTTATGGCCATAGACGACGTAAACGGCTACCTGATTGCCCTTGGCCGCAAGCGTATTTCCGAAGTTAAGCGCGATGCGCAAATTGCGGAAGCAGATGCAGAGCGTGAAACTGTTGTGCGTACAGCAGAAGCGTCCCGCCTTGGCGCGGAAGCAAGACTGTTGGCAGACACCCAAGTTGCAGAAGCCGCTAAAGAAAAAGATCTTAAAATCCAAGCATACCGCCGCGAGCAAGAATCTGCGAAAGCCATCGCGGACAATGCCTATCTAATTGAAGAAAACAAAGTTAAAAAAGAAGTAACGGAAACCGAGCTTCAAGTAGAACTTCTAAGAAGGCAAAAAGAAACCGAACTTGCGGAACAAGAAGCAAAACGTAGGGAAAAAGAGCTGGAAGCTACCGTAAACAAGCAAGCCAACGCAGACAGATACCGTCAAGAGCAGCTTGCCGAAGCCAGAAGGTACGAGCAAGTTGCTAAAGCCCAAGCAGACGCAGAAGCCGTTAAGATGGAAGGTAATGCCCGCGCCGAAGCTATCCGTGTACAAGGACAGGCGGAAGCGGAAGCAATCCAGGCAAGAGGCCTTGCAGAAGCCGAAGCCATGATGAAAAAAGCTGAAGCGTTTAAGCAGTACAACGACGCCGCTGTTATCCAAATGATGATCGAGCGTTTGCCTGAAATTGCTAAAAACATTGCGGACCCAATTTCCAAAACTGATAAAATTGTTGTTATTGACCAAGGCGGCGGCGGAAACGGCAAACCTGCCGGGGCATCCAAAGTTGCCGGTTATGTAACAGACATTATTGCCCAACTGCCGGAAACCGTTGAAGCATTAACAGGCGTAAACCTGATTGATGTGTTGAAAGGTGCTGTTGCACCGGCGGCGCAGAAAGACGAGGCTACGGTGGCTGCAACGGAAGAGTAGGGTTATTGTAAATGGATGTTTGAAATAGCTACCCCCTGATATCATATTGGGAATATGATATCAGGGGGTGTTTTAAACTTACTTCACTTCAATCACAAAATTATAACTGTCGATAATAAACGGTATTCCCCACTGCCCTGCGGCACGGGCACTTACGGCAAAGCCGTCGCGGCCTAAGCGGGCGTTTGCGTATGCGGCTACTATTATTGTGGCTTGGTTGTCCACAATGTAGAACCTTGGGCCGCCGATAACGGAAAGACCGGGACGCCATGCGACGTTTAGCTCTACCCATGCGCCGTCAGGCATTCCCTGGGTTGTTACTAATAATTCAATGGTACCGCCTTGTGCTACTGCGGCGGGGTTTGGCGTGACGCTTACGATTTGCGGTACTACCGGAGCAGCTTCGGCGAATACTGCTGTAAATGTGATGCTGTCGCGTACTACAAAACCGGCGGGGTTAGTCGGGTACCATTCTAAAAATTCGTAGCCTTCGTCTGCTACAGGATTTGGTACCCTGTCTGCCCAGAATGTGAAGCCGTCGCGGATGCGTACCGTCAGGCCATGCCCGGCTGCCGGTATCAGTTGGCCGCCCTCCCCGGCTTCAAAGGTTACATAGTGGAACAGCGGGTTAAATCTTGCGGTAAATGCCAAATCTTCGGTTACGGTACCGTGTTCTGCAGGGCTGCTTGGGTACCAGCCCGCAAAATAGAAACCTGTACGCGCAGCAGTTTCGGGTATTGCGTCGGCAGGAATTTGTCCGCCGTCAGGCACTTCCACGGTTGTTGTCACGGTTGCATAAACACCAACCGCACCGGCTTCTACGGTAATAGTTACTGTGTGGTAGTCGGCGGCAGGGCGGTAGTTTGCGTTAACAAGCAATACATCCACAGTTTGACCGAATACGGTAATGGACAGGTTGATATACTGCCAATTACCGTTTTTGTCAATATCCAACAAGTTGAAGTAGTCTGTCCAGCCTTGGCCTGCTGCCCAAACTCTGCCTACCCGTACAAAGTCCATTGCACAGCTGCCATTTTGGTCAAGGGCGATAATTGTATCTTCTGCGGCCAGGTATACAGGTGCGTTCACGCCGTCAAGTTGTGTCCACATGCGGATTAAACCTGCTTGGGCAAGGCTTGGGTTTGGCCGTGGGTATTGCGTACCGCCCGGCCCGTTGTTGAAGATATTCCAGCTAAACACCGGAATTGGTTCTACAATCTCAACTTCAAATTCCAATAACTCTACGGTACGGAAGCGCATTGTATTTGCAATCTCTACCCTTAAAGCATACTCGCCTGCAGGTAACTCGGCAATGTCTACGGTGGCTGTGTCGCCGTTCACGTTTACAAGGCTGCTGTCAATTTCTACACCGTTAAGCAATATGCTTAGGCTGTTCATGTCAAGGCCAAAACCGCTGTCTTCGAAGGTGAATGTAATGTAACCGTCGCCTTCTGCAGTTGTTATAACCGGACGGGTTACATTGTCAAACAACCCGGTACTTGCAAATACGGCACTGCCGTCACTGTCGTAGTTGTAGAAGAATGTCAGGCCGTCTATGAACATTGTAACAGGCTCGGTTGGCCTGTTGGGGTTGTATAAATGGCTGCCGGTGCTTGGTGAAAGGAGGCCATGATTAAAGCCAAAGAACGTTGTAGCAACATTCGGTGACGGTGTAACTATTGTGTTTTGTGCAAAATACAGCGGGCCGGCATGCTGCGCAGGGGTAAAAGTTGCCGCCGCCTGCAAGCTGCCTATTGAATGGTTTGCGCCTGTGCTAAGGAAGAACTCTACAAATTCCCAATCGCCATATGCGTATATAGTCCTTAACCCGGGGAAGTGCTGGTTGTTTTGTGTGAAGAACCTTAGGTTGGCACCTTGTTGTATTGCGGTTGGGTTTGGTATTGTGGAGACACCGATAAACATCCTTGTAAGGTCAACAAGGTCTGCACCTTCGGTTCTAATCCACATGCCTATACTGGTTGGGTTTCTGTAAACACCGTCAATATTTAACTGCGGTATTCTTGTGCCTGGTGCGCCAACACCTATACCGGATGAATGGGTAGCCGGATGTTGATGCAATTGTCTAAAGTCTAAATCCCATCTTAAAGCATTTGTGCCGATAAAGGCAGTGGAACTTTCTGTGTTAGATTCATTTGCGCCAATTGGCTCGATATGGGTAGTTGCAGGAGTTAATGTTTCTACACCTGTCGGACCCCTTAAGCTGGACGGTTGGAAGAAAGGCGCTGTACCCCGTACGCCAAAGAAGGAGTCCCACATAATAAAGTTATCCCCTGTAAGCGGAGGAAGAACAGTTCCCGTATAGTCGTTGCCTTCGCGCACTACATTTATGGTGTAGACAATAGTAGTTGTACCGTCTTCTGCCACAACTGTAACAGTAACGGTGTTGCTGCCCACCATAAGGTAGGTATTGCCTGTGACGGTAACTATTGCATTGGCATGGGTGGTGGTGTAATTTACAACAACACTTGTTACATCATGGGGTACTTGGGTTGTGTAGTTTAATACATTGGAAGCAAATTCCGGTGACAAAGTAAACCCGCTTACATCCAAGCTGCTTAGTGTCGCGTCGGTAGAAGGCCTGAACAGTACATTAACGGCTGCGGTGGCGTAAATGTTGCTGTACGTTACATGTACTGCCCGTACGGTTATTGTGTGGCCGTATTCTTCGTCTGCGGCAACGGTTAAAAGCCCGGTGCTGCTGATACTTGTATCCGGCGAAGTGTTGCCGTAAATTGTCCAATTTACATCTTGAGTTATGCCCGGCTGTGCTAAAACAAAAATTTCTGCTGCGAATTGTTGTGTGCTGTTTTGCATAAGGTTAAGTGTGGCCGGGGTAATCCGGATGATGTAGTTATCCGGTACGGTAAGGTCAATACAGTATTCGCCGCCGCGATAGGTCATGAACAAAGTGATGTCAATTTCCGGCGCGTTAAACGGTGCGATGGCTGTCTGTTCTGTCGCAGCCGGTATAAGCTCAAATGCAAAACGCACTTGATTTTGCGCGGCATTGATTGTAAAGCCGGTGTGATTTATTGGGTTGCGGATTGTGCTTGCCCCAATGCTGTATTCAAAGTTAAAATCTGCTGCAAGCAAGTGCTGCAGTTGTGTACTTGGTTCAAAAGTAACAACAAGCTCGTTGGCAGCGCTGTCCCAATTTAGGTTATCTACAACAGGCCAAACCGGTGAAAGTGTTACTGTAGCATCCACACTGCGCAAAGTACCTGCAACTGTGGTTAATACCAAGTTGGCAATCAATGGGGTAGTTTGTGCGGTATTACCATCTCTTGCAAAGCCAGTAAGAACTATTGGGTTTCTGATAGTTGCAGGGCCGGTGGTTACATTAAAGGCAAATGTGCCGTCCGGGTTTGGTGTCGAGCCAAAGTTAGGGTTTGTGTTAAAATTTGTGTTGGTAGGCGGAGTTACGCCAAAATGGTAACGCACAAAGCTGTAACCAAAAACAGGATTGTTTCCGTCCGCGTCTTCATATGCAACGGTGGTTATGCCGTGTTTTATTGCCATGTCATGGCCCCAACTGTTTATTATGCCTGTTACTTGGACTATTGGGGTACCCGGCTCAAAATGGAATACGTCTTGATCCAGTGTTAAGGTAGGTCTTGTATTGGTGACAATGTATCTGCCAACTTCCCAATAATCGCCAAATGGCGAGCCGTCTACATTCACATGCATGTACAGCCTGTATACACCCGGCTGGAAACGGCCTGCAAGTGCCGCGGTGGTTCCTGTAGTTAAAGTACCTGTAAGAAGATGGTCGGAGTTGGGCGGTACATTGGCAGAGCCGTGTATAATTGGGTCGCCGTACGATACTCCTGTGTCTTCATTCACACGCCGGGAGAAGAAGTTTACTTGGCGTGTCTCCATCCATGTGTCGTTAAAACCCGCAACAATCCAAGATGCGTTAGACACAGCTGCGTTTGTACGTATGTCATTGACACCTGTTGCTATGCTGTTGGTAATAATCGGACGCCTGATACCTGTGCCTGCCCTTGGTGTAATTTCCAACGAGCCCAGAAGGTTGCCGGCAAAAGGCATGGTTAGCTGTGTTGTTCCGTTGCTGAAAATTACATGGCCTTGATGCAAGCCGCGCTCAAAACCCCCTGCTTCAAAAGACATGCGCACGGTAAGAGTTTGTGAATTATCTTCGTTGATTACAGTATTAACGATAGTTACAGGCGCGTTAAGGTTTGGAAATACATAGTCAACCCGTTGGATTACCCATGGGGTTTCGCCTGCGTTGTGGATGGTTACATCCATATCCCTATAGTCTTCACCTTCGCGGAATATACCGTAGGAAAGGGATGCCATATTTTCGTACTGAACAATTGGGTTTGCCAGTGTGCCGCGCAATATGCCGTGCCGCACGGTGGCAAATGTCCTCTGATTTAGTGCCTCATATGGCTGGACAAAACCCGCACCTATAGCAAAAACGCTTTGATTGCCTGCCCCCAGCGGGCGGGCGTTATTCATCATACGGGCTTTTACTTCGTATGGCGCAACGTCTCTGTTTTGCTCTATAAACAAAGCCGCAATACCGGCAATTACCGGGGCTGCCATGGATGTGCCCCCGGCCAACTGGTACGCGCGGGAAAAGTCGGTGGCATCTACTATGCAATGTATTGTAGGTGCCGCCGGACGGTTGGCATAAAATGCGGGAACGGTAGACATTATCGCGTCGCCCGGGGCAATAATGTCGGGTTTAATATGGAAAGTTTGTGTAACCGGGCCCAATGACGAGAACGCGGTAATGGAATCGTTGTGCGGCAGTGCCGCTATACCGCGTTTACCGAAATAAACGGTTCCTGTCTGGCCTACGGTTGTAAAATTGTTGCGGGCAAATTCCTGCATCATAAATATGGGAATTGCGGTTGCTGTGGTGCCGCCCATAATCATAGTACCTACGCGGGTTGCCTCGTTGTTGTTATTAATTATAATAAGCGCGTCTGCATTGCGGGCTTGGGCTATGGTGCGCATATCTGTAAATGGGGTTGCGCCCCTGCGTATAATTGCAACGTATCCGGACAGGTCACCTGTGGCAGCCGGGCTTAGTCCAAGGTATACATAGTTAAAAGAACCGTCGGGGTTGGCTCCGGTAAGAATACCCGCAAGATTGTCTTCGAATGATGTGTGGTACGTAGGGTTCCAGGCATGAAGCTCCATTAACCCCGTGCCGCTGTTGTCAAATACAGCATCATACCATGGGAAAATATATCCGCCCGTATGACCTGCGCCAACAGAAATGGCCAGTGGAGCCACACCCGGTGCAAGCAGTGAAAAGTCGCCTAAACTTTGACTGTTGCCTGCGGCAATAACGGCGATAATGCCGTCCATAACCATTAGGTTAATTGCCTGTACGTTTGGCCCCCAAGGATGGCTGCCCGGTGTTGAACCAAGGCTGAGGTTAACTACGTCGTACAAAGCCGTGTGAACACGCTCCAGTGCCGAAGTTGTATTTGCTGCCGCGCCCGAGCCGTAAGGCCCAAGAACACGGTAGTGTGACATTGTAATACCCGGTGCCATGGCGGCAATAATACCGGCAACATGTGTACCGTGCATTGTAATCCATCTGCGGCCTGCAGCATTGTACATTGGCTGCCCGGATACGCGCCATTCTTCAAAACTGGCTTCCATTACATTGTCGTTGTTGCGTATGAAACACCAGCCGGTAACACGGCCATGTTCATTTTGAAACGGAACAAATACAGGATGGTTATAGTCTATACCCGTATCCAAAACGGCAACACGTGCGCCGCGGCCATGAAGGTTCATTCCGTCTTCGTCATGGATCCTTGGCATGTCAAACAGCTCTAAAGCTTCGCGCATAAAGCTGTCGCAAACTTCTTCTTCGTCCCAAGGCATACGCTGCGCTGTGTAAGTAAGGTGCGGATAGACTGCAAAAACTTCCGGCAATGCGGCAATTTGTTCTACCATACGGGCAGGTACATTCATGTAAATGCCGTTGAATAAGCGGTAGTGCGCGCTTACAATTTCGACTCCGCCACTGCCAAACGGGGTTGGTATGCTGCCAAGCTGCTGAAAAAATGTATCATGGGCAGACAGTGCGGTTTGCTGATGCGGCATGTCTGCAAACATGCGGATATGCGGCATGTTATGCTCTTCCATAAGGCGCAGTGCCACATAAGGCGGTGTAACAAACTGAACTGCAATTTCTACAATTTCGTTGGGATTCATTAAATCTTCCGGTTCAAAACCCACCGGCCCAACAGGCGCGCCCAATGTCATTGTAAGTGTCGAAAACTCGTTTTTACCCAGCATGTTTCTAATTGCCTGCTCTGCCAAGGGGTCAAAAAACATGTCTTCTTCACCTATAACGTTTAGGTGGTCAACATCTACACTACTGTAACCATGACTTGCGTAATGCTCCCACTGTACTATGTCTTCATAGGCATTACTTTGGGCAAGTACGATGTTACCCCCAAGCCCGAAGACCATTACAAGTGCCAGTAACAATGGTGCAATCCTTAACTGTGTTTTTTCTTTCATTCCCTACACTCCTTATACTGTATATTTTTGTACTAGCTGCTTCATCTTTACCGCTTCTTCCAGCGCGTCCCATTCCCCGTTGTCCAAGTACTCTATCGAAAAATGCCCTTTGTATCCGTATTCGCTAAGCTTTTCCGCAACCCAGCTAAAATCAACGGCCCCTTTGCCAAGGGGGGCTTGAATATTGCCGGGGCCAGAGTCCCTTAAATGGGAATGGACAGAGTTTTTGATAATAAATTCGCTTTCCCTAAGGTCCATGCCTTGGGAAGTGAAATGTGACGGGTCGTAAACAACCCCTGCGTCCGGGATTATATTGAACAGATACCTCATGGCATCCAAGTCTTCGAATGGGCTGCTAACGTGCAGTTCCAGCCCAAGTTTTATCCCGTGGCGGTGGGTGCATTCGTAGTATTCATTTAAAGAAAGAATGCAGTCGTCCAGCACTTCCTGCTTGTCCCGTAATGGGTCGTTTTGCAGGGGCTGAAGGGCCGCCGCAGCTGCGCCAAAGTGTCTCATAAAGCGGCAAAGGGCCTCGCATTCCGCTAAGTTTTGCCGGACAGATTCTGGTCTGCGGTCGTGCATTTGATGGGAAAATCCGATGTTCATGGCGCGCATGTTAAGCCGGTTTTTGATTAGAAGTTCCTCTACGCGGGTTGTAACTGCGTCAAAATCTGCCGCAAGATGGGCAGGGTTAATGTGGCACCATGTATTGATGGCAAGTATGTCTACGTCTGTAAACCCCGCGCCGCTTATGGCGGCCAATGCTTCTTCTAAGGAAACGGAGGTTCGGACGGAACTGGAGCATAAAATCATATGTCACCTCGCTCTCTTAATAGGACATCCAGCGGGTATTCATCCTGTTGAAGCGGCGGATAAATTATTGTGTTGGTTCTGGCAGACTCGTAAATGGCCATTACCGCCTCAAACCCCTTCATGGAAATTTCCAGTGACATTAGGTGCGGTGTCCCCTCAAAAATTGATTGGGCAAAATAACGGTGGGCGTTGAAAAGGCCGCTGTCGTAAATGCCTGTAGGGTCTGTAGCGGGCAGCTCTTTCCATTCCCCGGTGGTGTTGATACTTACGGGCGGGGAAGAAGAATCGTTGTTACGCCACAGTCTTCCCTTGGTGCCAAAAACTTCGATGTCCTGGTAAAAACGCCCGGGCATAATTAATTGATCGCCGCACAGTATTTCGCAGCGCACGCCGTTGGACATTTGGAAACTTGCCGTGGCACTGCGCTCTACGTTGTGGCCAAAGCGGGTACCTACATAGGCATATGGGTTTTTTGCTTTTTCTTCCGCGCTTGCCTTTGGCCCCCGGAAAATTTGCCCTGCCACCCAGGAAATATCGCAATCCCCGTTTAGGAACAGAAGGCTGTCTACAGTGTGGGTTCCGTCGGAAAGTATGTCTCCTGCACAAATGCCCCTAATCAGGTACACATCACCAATCAGGCCATCGGTAATGGCCTTGCGCATGGCCGTATACGGGGCGGAAACCCGCCGCTGGTGGCCAATTACAACAGGAATGCTTTTCTCCTTGGCCGCTTTTTCCATTAGCCGTGCTTCTGCCATATTTACGGCTATGGGCTTATCGCAGTAAACGCCCTTTACTCCCGCGTTTATGGCCTGCAGCGTCATTTCACAGTGCAGGGCCGTGGGTGTTACTACACACACCACATCGGGCTTGGCCTTGGCCAGCATTTCCTCGTAGTTTAGGAAGTAGGGGACGTTATCATATTTGGCGGAAGTTTCTTTAGCCAATTCTTCATTTATATCGCATATTGCTGCCAGCTTGTATTCGGGCAGTTGTTTATATGTTTCAAGGTGCGCCCGGCCCATATTTAAGCCCACAACCGCAACTGAAAGATTGCTCATAATTTACCCCCTTGTTATAAATTGCAGCCGCGAAAGGTTTTTACAAAGGCGATGGAATTTTCCAGGCATGTAATAGGGTCCATACCCGGCGGCGGGAACATTTCAAACATCATGGTAAGGTTTTTAGGGTCCGGGGCGTATTTCATTAAAATGTCCCAACATTCGCGCAAAGGCACCATGCCGCCGCCTAAGTCTGAATTACCCACTTCAAAATGCAATGGGTATGCTTCCGGGCGGGGTTGTACCCGCTGGTCCTTAAAGTGTGTACCCACAGTGTAAGGGGCCGCTTCGTAAAAGGCGGGAAGGGGCTTTTCACCCAATAAGTAGGTGTTGCCTGTGTCTAGGAACAGGTACAAATGCGGTGTTAGCTGGCAGAGTTTGACTATGTCGGAAACATAGTAGTCGCCGTGGTTTTCCGCGCAAAGGGGTGTGCCTACCTGAGCGCAGCCTTCTGCCAAAGCCGCCATACGGTCGGAAAGCATTTCCAAAGTTTGCTCTACAGGCCGCATACCGTCGAAGCGGTGGCCCGCGTTTAACCCCGTATGGCAAAGACGGTTGCGAAGCAGGGGAGTGTATTTAGTCAAAAACTCCAACTGCTCTTCGGTCTTTCTTTTTGCTTCATCTTCCGAAACGCCAATAAAATCAAAACCCACACCCGGCATTAAATCAAGATCATTTTCTGCCAAATAGGTGAATACTGCATCCTTTTGCGCGTCGCTTAACTGATTGATTTCATTAACGGAAGTGTGGGTGTTTTTGAAGCCGTACTTTTTTAGGAATTTCAGTTTTGCCGGAAGCGGGTCTTCGTCCAATGTCAAAAACTCGCCGTACCAGCCCAGGGCATAACCCCAGCGTACACCTTCTTTAACACCGGCGTTAGAGTTTAGTTTTAGACCGGCCATGTAAACTCCTCCTTTTCGGAATTATATATTTGAGAGAGAATATATGTATTTATAATAGTTGTCAACCCCCCCCTGATATCAGGGGGTGGTATATTCCAAATATGGCAGCTGATTTTCTCCAAATGTGTTGCCCGCTGCTTCTACTACGGTGAACACTTCACCCATAACCATAATTTCGTCGGGGATGACAATGTCCAAGTTATCTTCTGTCCGGCCCACTACGGTAGCCGTTTCATTTTCCGGATCAAGTTCAAAATAGAAACCGCCGGATTGTACACGTACGGAAAGAATTTCATAGTCTGTGGCGGCAGTAATCATGCCCGCCAAGAAAATGCTTACAACTGTAAAATAAATTAAAATGCCGGATATGTCTTTTACAGTTGTTATTATGGGCGCGGCCCCGGCTGCTTGGTCTGCGTTAAGCTTCATTAAAACAAACGGAACCAAGAAGCCTAATGTTGCCGCAATTGTTACAGTAAGCCCCAAAGAAACACCAACCGCAAGCCCCAGCATTATGTCTCTTTGCCAAGCAAAGGCTATGGCACCGGAAATAAAACCGGCTATAAGACCAATACTAAAACCGATAAAAACTTCTTTTGCCAAGTGCCTAAAAAATTTGCTCATATTAATATGGCCAAGTACTACACCACGGGCAAAAGCTGTAGAAGATTGTGTGCCTACACTGCCGCCCATGTCCATTATCAGTGGAATAAAAAACGCGACAAAAACAACTGCTTCAAGAATTTCTTCAAAGCCGTCAAGCACAATTGCAGCAAGCATACCACCAACAATGGTGATAAACAGGAATGGCATACGCACTTTTAAAACTGCCCACAAGCCGCCTCTTATAAGAGTTTCGCTGCGGTTTTCTTCCTTGTTAGCAAAAATACCCGCAGATGTTAGAATGTCCTCGGTGGCTTCATCTTCTAAAATGTCCAGCGCGTCGTCAATTGTTACAATACCTACCAGGCGGTTTTCTTTGTCCACAACAGGGATTGCAAGCCAGTCCAGGTTCTTTAAAAGGCGGGCAACCTCTTCCTGGTCTGTGTCGGTAAAAACGGTTACGTTTGCCTTTTTCATTATGTCTTCGATTTTGGCGTCCGGCTTGGCAACCAGCAAGTCGCGAAGGGAAATCGCGCCTTCCAGCTTTTTCTTATCGTCGGTTATAAATACATTGTAAATTGTTTCTTTGTCGGCCGCGTCAATTTTTACTTTTTCCAGTGCTTCTGCGGCTGTAATACCTTTGTGCAAGTGTACATACTCGGGTGTCATAATGCGGCCGGCGGTTTGCACGCCATAGCCCATTAACAAGTTTGTCATTTCACGTTCTTCCGGTGAAATTGCCGCCAATAATTTTTTTGCTACAGATGCGGGCAGTTCGTCCAACAGCCTTACGCGGTCGTCCGGGGCAAGTTCGTTTACCATTTCTATTGCCTGGGCATCTGTAAATGAACGCAACAAATTGTACTGGTCGTCTGTGTCCAACTCTTCAAACACAGACAAGGCTACATCTTTTGCAAGTAACCTGAATACAATTACTTGCTCGTTAGCTGACAGTTCGTGAAATAAGTTTAAAATTTCTGCTTCTTCCGCGCTTGCAAGAAGAATTTTTAAGCTGTCCATGTCCTTTTCTTTTAG
>JGI20163J26743_11538420_pt1 | contig 23313 bp, 18 predicted proteins | sample TergutCu122P1_FD_26743 | JGI IMG/M metagenome (IMG submission 26743) | reverse complement strand
ATATATTTCTGCCCTTGAGGGCGGTTAATCAAACATGATTAGCTGCCTTCGGGGACGAAGGATGGCGCGTCATGTAAAGAAGGAGTTTTTTTGTGAAGAATGGTTTTAAATTTTTGGGGATTCTCGCATTGGTTGCGTTAATCGGGTTTTCAATGATTAGCTGCGACAACAGCGGTCCCGGAGGCGATCCTCCTCCTGAGAGGGCGGTCTGGTTAGAGGGTACGAGCTGGCCTCCGGTGAATGTTTTAACCCCATTCGGGCTTGGCGGGAAGCCACAGCCAGCCGGCGCATCGGGCATAACATGGTCTTCTGCTCTTGGTTATTCTATGGATATTGAATTTCTAGGAACACTAGCTACCAGAAATGCTGTTACAAGCTGGTTAAATGCTAATGGCTGGACATTAGATTGGGAAGCATCCGATATTAATTGGCATGACTTTGGTTGGTTAAAAGAAGATTTTTTCGTGATACTTATGTCTGACTATATAGGAGGTGTATTTAAGTTCAGGTTAACTGCTAAGCATAGAGGCTGGCCTCCAGGGAATGTTTTAACCTCAGTGGGGCTTGGCGGAAAGCAGCAGCCAGTCGGTGTATCGGACATAGCATGGTCTTCTGCTCCGGGTTATTTTATGAATATGGAATTTCTAGGAACACTAGCTACCAGAGATGCTGTTATGGCATGGTTAACTGCTAGCCCATGGTTGCCTGGTTGGCAAAGTTCCGGATCTGGCTGGTTTGAGTCTGAATGGTCAAGGGGTAATTTCGAATTGAACTTTGGTTATGAGTATACAGGAAACGATTTCTATTTCTGGCTAAATGTTTGGGTTGACGACTTTAGCAGCTTCTCCGCTGATCTGGCTCCGTTTGGCAGCAACTTATTGGAAAATGAGAGCAACAATGACGGCAAAAGCGCAAGACCGAGCGCTGCCCGAAGAAGCAACACTAGACGATAAACCGCTCATAGTTAATTAGGAAAATATTACATATTTAAGGCTGTCCGATACACTTCGGGCAGCCTTTTTTTGGACTCCCAAAAGCTCTGCGAAGGTGCCCTATGAGGAAGATGTTCACTTGCTATAAATTAATAAAATATGCTATAATAGTTTTGAGGGTTGTGAAATGAATATTCGAGAAATTGTAAAAAATGAAATAGATACCCTGCCTAATGAAACTCTCTATGCAGTGCGGGATTTTTTGCTATTCCAAAAATATCGTAATATTCTGGAGATGGATGACAATACTTATTTAAATTCCATTCCTGGCATGGCAGACTCTATAAAAAAAGGCGTTGAAACTCCTCTTTCGGAATGCATTTCGCTCTCCGATGTGTGGAATGATGTATAAAATAAGTCTTACACGGCTGGCAGAGAAAGATGCAAAAAAAATTGAGCAGACCGGATTAAAACCAAAAACTGGTGATTTGCTTAGAATAATAAAAAAAAATCCTTTTCAAAATCCGCCGCCTTATGAAAAATTGCAGGGTTACGAAGCTGCATATTCACGCCGGATTACAGGGTGCAGCAAAATCTTGACCCGAGGAATACTATATATCCCCGAATTTTTCGAGCAACCACTTGCCTTTGCGAAGAACAAAGCCGGTAAGAGCGGTGTTGTTTACAATCACTCCGAATTTTTCGTCAAAAGGAATGTGTAAAACTATTCTTAGTGCAAAATTTACAAACCCTCTGTGTGTTACTGCGAGAATTTTCTGCCCCTCGTGCTCTTTGCTTACATAATCAAGAAAAGAAGAAACTTGCGCCATATATTCGCCTTTTGTGCCGCCGCCTGGGATTCTGTAGTCATTGTCGTTGGAAACAGTTTTTGCAAACTCTTCGGGAAATAGTTCGCGCGCAGAATCCCAGCTATGGCCTTCAAAGATTCCCATATTTCTTTCGCGTAATCTTTCATCTTTGTGGATTTCTAGATTAAGGGCTTCTCCTATCAGTGCAGCTGTATCAAAAGCTCTTCCAAGGTCGCTTGTATATATTTTATCTACGGTCATGGAAAGTTTTTTGAGAGCCTGCCCAAACATTCGCGCGTGTTCGAGTCCTTTTTCTGTAAGAGGGCTGTCTTTTACGCCCTGCATTTTGTCTTCCACATTCCATACTGTTTCGCCATGCCGAACAAGGTATAATTTTGTCTCTTGACCTGTTTTGCTCATTTTGTTCTCCTGTTTTGGCGTTCTTTTTATATATTAATGAAAACCTATTTGCTTTTTTTTTACAATAGCAGATATAATTTAAGCTAAAGCACACTTCGGTGACCCCGCAGCTTTAAGCTCAGGTTTGCTTTTGTTTAACGAATTTGTGCGGGCAGCACAAGGCTTGTTTTGGAATTGGATAGTAATTTTAGAGGAGATACTATGAAAGCATGTGTTTTATTGGGAAACACCAGAGAAAAAAGCAACACAGAAGCTGTTACCAGGATTTTTATTGATGAGCTGGCAGCCAAAGGGGTTGAAGTGAAAATATTCAGCCTGAGGGAAAAAAACATAAAGAGCTGTGTTGGCTGCGATGCTTGCCACAGTGTCATGGATTCTTTTGGCTGCGTTCTTAAGGATGATGTGCAGGAAATTGCGGGGGAAATTCTTACTTCGGATTTAGTGGTTTTTTCTTCGCCGATTTATACATGGTATGCAACACCGCCGCTGAAAGCGCTTATGGATCGGCTGTACGCATTCACCAAGTATCCGGAAAATGCGGATGCATTCAATCTGATGAAAAAACAGCGGTTTGCGTTAATTGCTACAAGCGGTGAAAAGTGCAAGACCAACTGCGATTTGCTGAGCAAAGGAGTCAAGAGAATGGCGAAGTTTGCAAAGCTGTCGTATATTGGATACTTTGCTGCGCTGGACAAAGGGTATGAAAAGAGTACGCGAAAGAAAGTTGCGGACGGCGCGCGCGCTTTTGCCAAAAAGTGTATTAAGAGTTTTAAGTGATGGGTATTTTCGGCGCAGAGTTATGCAGGCAATAGAGATCAGCACCTAGCAATATGAAAGAAGGAGATAAGTATGGATATTATCATTAAAAAACCAACTGAGGCTGAAAAAAGCAAAATGCTGAGTTGCCCTACATGGGAATGCGAGGCATCGGAATTTAACTGGCGCTATGACAGTGAGGAGACATGCCTTCTTGTTGAAGGCGAAGTGGAAGTAAAACATGCTGGCGGCAGCGCTTTTTGCAAAGCAGGCGATATGGTTACTTTCCCAGAGGGCTTATCGTGCGTTTGGAAGGTTACAAAACCTGTTAAAAAGCATTATATCTTTAAATAATGTATTTTAAATAATGTATATTGATAAATTTGCGAATATCTATATTCTTTATTAAATGAATAAACTTAACGATTATCTTCCTGATTCAAAATTAAATTTCTCCGGCAAAAGTTTAATACATGTTGTTATTGGAAACGAGGCAGCAGATATTGATTCAATAGCTTCGTCGATTGTTTATGCTTTTTTCAGGGAAAGCATAAACTCAAAAAAAGAAGAAATTTTTATACCTGTTATAAATATTCACGAAGATGATTTGCGGCTCAGAAACGAGGCTGTTTATCTTTTTTCCCAAACCGGGATTACGCCGGAAAATCTTATTTTTATTAATCAGATAAATCTTGAAGAACTGGCAGAAAAAAGAAAATTAAGAGTAATTCTTGTAGACCACAATAAACCCACTCACACACAGGAATTTTTTTCTGATTATGTTGAGGAAATAATTGACCATCATGATGATGAAAAAAGCTATTCGGGCATAACTAAAATAATTGAAAAAACAGGATCAACTGCAACGCTTGTTGGAGAAAAAATATTAGGGGCTGGTGCCGGTGCAGGGGAGAAATTTTTGCTGGACAGAGATAGCGCATTTCTTCTTGGCGCTGCCATAATGATTGATACTTCAAACCTTTCGTATAAATCGGGGAAAACAACTGCGAAAGATGAAAAGGTTTTGAGCCATCTTGTATCAGAATATAAAATCGACAGGGTGGAATTTTTTAAAAATCTTGTAATGCGAAAACGTGATTTATCTAACTTGTCGAGCCGTGATATGCTGCGCAAGGATTATAAAGAGTGGATTATGGGAAGGAAAAAAACAGGGTTTTCTTCTGTTAACCTTTCGCTTCAAGGGTGGCTGCAAAAAGATTATAAGCTGCCTGAGGAGATCACAAAATATTATATTGAAAATTCGCTTGATGTACTTTTTATAATGATTGCCTACTCGGATACGGAATTTAAACGGGAACTTATTTTTGTTAGCGGTGATTCTTCTCTTCTTGACAGCATATATTTTTATTTGCAAAAATGCGGGGGAAGGCTGTTTCCTGCGGATGTTAAGGGCTTTGACAAGGAAAAAATCAGGTTTTATTTTTTGGGAGAGACTCTCTGGTCAAGAAAAAGGCTTCAGCCTATTTTAAAAGATTTTTTTTCAAGCCATAATAAGTAGGGGTCGTAATGGCAATGGTTTTTAAAAAAAGCGTTTTTACTCTTTTTTTAATGCTATTCTTTGCTGTTGGCGCGGGGGCGATGCCGCCGCATCCTTTGAATACAAGACCTACAGAGAGGGCAGTAGTCGAAATCTTTGAAGATGGGGAAGAGCCGCTCTATAAATCTATTGTAAGAAACGCGCCTGCTTTTCAGGCTTTTGGAGCTCCCGGGGCGCGGGAGATGAATCTTCTTGTTATACTTGCTGATTTTGGCGCAGACCTTGCAGCGCAGCCTGTTGGGGGTGTGCCATTTGGCGGGGGTAATAATTTTAAAAACAAATACGGCTATGTTATTCTTGTTTTAGTGTTGATGTTTTTGCTGATGCAGATTTTTTTTCGCAGCAGAAAGCGTTATTTGTTTTTAAATGCGTGTCTGCTTGTTGTGCTGAGTTGTTCTGATGGGTTTATTGTAACTTCTGGCGGGCATCCCGGCACCCGGCTTGATTTTAATCCGAAATCGAAAGAAGTAATTAAAAATGTTCTTGGCGCTAATAACGCAGCAGCCCCCATACCTCTTTCAATGAAACAGTATTGGAAAGATATGTCCAACAACAACTTGATTCTTAACATTGATGTTGTTGGTCCTGTTAAGGTTTCCATGGGATGGCAATATTACGGCAGAAACAACCGGCATGGAAGAGACAGTTTCCCAGGGCAATTTGTAAGCGAAGCAGTCAGGCTTGCATTTTCAAGAGGATATGTCAGAGATTTTGCCAAATATGATAATAACAACGATGGTTTTGTAGATGTTGTATTTGTTGTTTTTGCGGGACCAGGGGAAGAACAGTGGGGAGTTTACAACCAGGTTAACAGAGATGCAATCTGGTCGCACTTCTGGAACCTTAATTCTGCAAGGCAATTCGGAGATGGAAACGGAGCTATATTTCTTGGGAACAGGTGGATTAACCGTTATATAGTTGCTCCTGAATATATTATAACTCCCGGAGATACCACAATAGGGGTTTTCTGCCACGAGTTTGCACATGCGCTTGGTTTGCCGGACTTATATGATACAACCAGAGAAACGCATGGGGTTGGCGCATGGAGTCTTATGGCAGCAGGCGCCTGGGGAAGCGGGAGCGGAAAAGATCCCGCGCCTCTCCTGGCATGGGAGCGCTATTTTTTAGGCGGCTCTGACTGGATTACAATAAATACGCTTACTGACACAAAAAGAGACTTTTACATTGGCGATAACGTATATAAAATCCCGCTTAACGCCAGAGGGACCCAGTATCTAATGCTTGAAAGGAAAACATATGCGCGCGGAGCAGGCAATAAATATGTGCCTGCAAGCGGCGTTCTTATTACCCATATAGACGAAGATATTATCAGGCGTTACAGGAGACCCAACAGGGTAAATGCCGGCAGGCACCGTGTGCATGGCGTAAATATTGTTGAAGCATTTGTGCCGATTGGAACAGATGCAAGCGGAGGCAGGGGAGCGCTTTGGAAGAACCCGAATACGGGGTCGTTCCATCATTACTCGAATATGGTTTTTCCAGCTACAGCTCACAGTCAAACATACAATCAAATACATGCCCCATTCCCAGGCGCAGACTTTCCTTTTCCAAACAGCAACTATTATATCAGCGAAAGTGTATTAAGCAAAAGCGGCTATTCAGGCATTAGCGTAACAGTTACATCAGAGAATCGCGTAACAGTGGAGTTTCCTTAACACTTAAACAGCGCCACTGCTTCCCTGGGAGCCGAGAGCCGCGGGCTAAACATAGTTTGCACATATATAAACACGAAGTATAATACCTTTTATTCATCAGAACAGAGCGGGCACAGCTTCCTTGCGCCTGCTATTATCAAAAACATTATAATCGGAAAAAAAGCAGGAAGAGCATACTGTACTCCGAAAGCGATACAAATAAGATAAACCACGCACATTATAACAGAAAGAGCGCTAAAAGATTTAAAAAGACGTTTTTTAAAATAACTGTTCTTTTTTATAAATATTCCTGCAAAGAGCGCCAAACTTAAAGGCGAACACCACAAAAAACTTAAATTCGAAGAAGTTACAGTATGCTCCGAAATAAACCATAAATAACCAATAAGAAGACTCGCTATACCTGTAAAAAGAAAAATAAATCCTTCGCATAACTTAGACATAATGCCTGATAATTTTAAAACAACAGATTTTTTGCTGAAAAAAATCAAAACAAGCGAAATTAAATAGATTATTAAAACAGATAAAAAGATGAAAAGAGGATAATCAGGCTTGTAATAAAAAGTTCTCTCCGGAGAAGCAAGCATCTCTTCTCTTATAACAAAAGGAACAATTTCATTATCTGCATTTTTCATTGTAGCTGCAGAAAAAGCCGCTTTCATATAAAGCGGAAGAAATAATATCTCATGCCCCTGAGGTATTCTGTCGGTTTTTTTTCCAAAAGCAAGCTGTATTCCAAAATTAGTAAAAGGCGTTGCACCAAGATAAGACATTATCATTTTTCTAAAGGTTTCTCCGTATCCCTTAAATGCAGAGAAATCTACAAGCCCGGGAAAAGTCCTTTCTATAGCATCTGCAATTCTGGTTGAACAGTTGTCCCATATAAAATCATACCTGTAAACCCTGTTTTCGGGTCTTGCGTTTTCTTCGAGAAAATCAAATAAAGCTTGACGCTGTTCCAAATCAAACCCGAGGACCTGTTCAAAGACTTTTCTTCTTTCAAAGACCGAATAAAAGTGCAAAGCTCTTTGAAAAGAAACTACGTCCAGATAATAATAAAGCCTGCCTTGCATGAATCTCAGAACAAAAAAATCATCTGTAAAATCAAATGTTCCGTAGTTATACATAAGATCAATCCCGTTTTCCGGATCATAAACGCGAAAAGCGCTGTGTCCAAAAAGAGAATAAATTCGATCTCCGGGATAAACAGTTATCATGCTTATTACAGATGATTCGGAAAGGATAATTCTGTCATCTGCAATATTTTGAGCGGTTACAGTAAAAATAGCTGCTAAAATAAAAACAGAAGTAAAAAAGCTTTTTTTTGATAATAAATTATTCAAAAAATTTCCTTTTGGGGTTTTGGCTGCAAAAAAAAACAACATCATAAAATAATTTAGCAAATATCAAGAAAAGATGCTATAATTGTTGCAGAGGATTAATTAGAATATTTTATGAGTAAAAATGTGAAAACAGGTTTCAAGCGCAAAGCAGATTTTTTTAAAGGAGGGTATTTTCTTATAACCCTTTCTGCTTTTGAAAAAGAAAAAAAAATACTTGTTCCGGGTCACAGGTTTCTCCCTTTTTTAAACCCTATGGTAATGCCGTGGAATATAAAAATAACGTCGCAAAATGGCGTACCTCTTAAACAAATTACAGAGCAGGCTCATCTTGCAACTCTTAAGCCCTTGTATTCCCTTTCCGGCGAAGAAAATCTTTTATTTCTTCTTATGGCTGACAAAGAAGGTAATTCTAAAATTGTTCTTGAAAATGAAAGTCATTTTTCGCACCACTTCTATTTTACTGCGTATGATTTATCGCCATTGTTTGAAAACGAAGATACAACACATGCGCTTTTTAATCTTTCGCTTATTTTAAAAATTAATGATTGGGAAAAAGGCATATATACTGTGCACATAAAATCAGCCAATAAAAACAATGACAATGCCGCTGAATGGATAAAGAAGCTCGAAAAAGGATTTAAAACAGTGTTTTCCAGCAAGAAAAAACTATTAATGGTGCCAGAAGTAATGAGCGACGCTTTTATGCACGGCGGGAAAGTTTTATTGGAAAATCCGCTTATAAGTCTGGAAGATTTTTTTGAAATATCCGAGGTTAACAGCATCTCAGATACAATAAGCCAATACAAAGAAGATCCTGTGCTGGTAGAAAAGAAAAATTTTATACGGGAAAAAACGCTCTCGCTTTTAAAAACATTTACTGCATGGCTTGAACATAATGATGAAAATGATAAAACGAACCGGGAAACTGTAAAAATTCTTGAAAAACAGATACTTGTTACAAAAAAAACATTGATAGCAGTGCTTGAAGAAATTTATAACCCTTTTTTAACAGAAGATATGATTAATACTATTCTGCAGGTTATTACAGAGTCGGAAAAATTGGTATCAAAAATTAAGTAATTTGCAAGCACGCCCGCGACTCTCGCTTTGTTCGGAAATAAAGGGAATTATCCCCTTTGTGTATTCATGCGTTTGGCGTGATGACCTAATGAGCGAAGGTTTCAACGAAGTTATTTAAGATATATAATCCTTACCAATTACTTCCGTGATGCTTTTTTTGAATGCCTCAGATGCAAATGATAAAGAAACATTTTTTAATTGCACCAATCCGATGTTTCGTTTAGAAAGCGTTTCAAGAAAACGAAGCTCATACAATTCACGTCTGTCCAGCATACTCTGAACATCTTCTTTGATAGTCGCAGCGATTCCAAGACCGATTTTCGCAAACTCAGATAACAGGGTAAGGCTTTCGAGTTCTATCGCAGGTTTTATTTCTATATCATTACCCGATAAAAACATATCCATTTGTTTTCTGGAGGTGCTGTTTTGTTCCAGCATAAGAATAGGATATTTTTGCAAATCCCGCAGGCGCATCACCGAGTCCGCTAAGTAGGCGTATTTAGCTCCTGCTACAAAACAATCTTGGATTTGCATGACGGGTGTTATTTCCAGCATAGTTTCGTCTTCGACTGGAAGGTTTATAAACGCAATCTCGATCGCTCCGTTTTTTAGTACCTTTACTAATTCGCGGGATGTACGGTTAACAACCGAAATACGAATTTCGGGGTGTGTTGAATTGAACTTGTCCAAAAAAGGGAGCAAGAACAAGCTGCAAGCAGTATCAGACGCGCCGATTTTTATTTCGCCGTCCCGCAGGTTCTTCATGTTCGCGATTTTATCCTGCGCGTTCTTTATCAGAGAAACCGCGTTATCGGCGTATGCGTAAAGGACCTCGCCTTCGGTCGTCAACTGTACCCCGCGGGTGTTACGGTCGAACAATTTGCAGCCAAGCCTATCTTCCAACTGCATGATCGCCTGCGAAACGGCGGACTGAGTAACACATAATTTGTCGGCGGCTTTCGTAAAATTTCCGTGTTTTGCCACCTCGCAAAAAAACCTGTATAATTCCAAGTTTATACTCATAGCAATTAGCGTTCCTTATTGTTGTTATTAAAAAAATTAATTTTACTTATTATTCTATTTTTATTAAAGTAATATCGCAGAGAAAAGTCAAGAATCATGTGATTGAAAAGTAAAGGACGGTCGCAAGAGGCTAAAGAATGGGCAATTTTTGGCTTAATTTAGAAGGGAGAGAACAGTGAGAAACAGAGTAAGTTTTGCAGCTATGGTAATCATCATCACAGTTTGTGCAGTAGGGTTTGCTATCTTAACGGCAGTATAAATCTGCCGAATGGTTTGAATCTTGATGTGAATTGAAGAATGTGCGTGTTACAAAGCGGATGAAGAACTTAGAAAAGAATTACTATCAAAAATCATATAAATTGAGGGAGGTTTCGGAGATGCCGAAAAGAACAGATATTAACACGATTATGATTATAGGGTCAGGTCCAATCGAAAATATTTACTCATTACAGGAATATCATAGAGGAGGCTCACGCGATGAAATTACAGAGATTCAAAATCGTTAAATTTATATGTCGAGAGGAAGAGATCATATGTGCGGGATTATAGGTTATGTAGGAAACGAGAACGCTGTTCCTATTATTGTTGAAGGATTAAAAAAGTTAGAATACAGAGGATATGACTCAGCGGGACTCGCCGTTTATGCGGATGGCGCTTTCGAGGTGGTAAAAAGAAAAGGGAGATTGTCGGTTTTGGAAAAAGAAATTGAGCAAAATCCCATAAGCAGTTTTATAGGCATTGGGCATACCAGATGGGCAACTCACGGCAATCCAACGGATGAAAACGCCCATCCGCACTTGGGTCATCAAAGTAAAATAGCGGTAGTTCATAACGGAATTATTGAAAATTATAAGCAGCTCAGCGAGAAACTTACGGCAAAGGGGATTAAGTTTTCGTCTGAAACAGACAGCGAAGTTATCGCGCAGCTTGCGGAGTATTACTATAAGGGCGACATCATGGAAACGATTATCGAGGTCGTAAATAAACTGGAAGGCTCTTATGCGCTCGGCATTATGTGTCTTGACGAACCGGATACTCTTATCGCAATCAAGAAGGATAATCCTTTGATTATAGGTGTGTCTGAACACGGTCAGTTTATCGCGTCCGATGTGCCCGCTGTACTGAAGCATACAAATAAGATCTATCACTTGAATGATAAGGAAATAGCTGTATTGAGCGAAGGCGCGGTACAGTTCTATAACATTGATAAAGAGCCGCTGCAAAAACCTCTCGAAACAATTACATGGAGTTCTGAAAGCGCGGAAAAGGGCAGATACCCGCATTTTATGCTGAAAGAAATTATGGAGCAGCCTAAAGTTTTATCAGATACCATTAACTCTGTGTTAAACAGAGGAAACAACAAAACTATCATAGACAACCTTGATTTTTCGCAATTTAATAAACTGGTGATAACCGCCTGCGGCAGTGCGTATCACGCTGGCGTTGTCGCAAAAAACGTGTTTGAGCAATTATGCAGAATAACGGTTGAAGTGGAACTCGCCAGCGAGTTCCGATATAAAGATGCCGTGATTGACGATAAAACATTTGTTGTCTTGGTGAGCCAGTCGGGTGAAACAGCCGATACCATAGCCGCTATGCGTGAAGCGAAATCCAAAGGAGCCGTAACTTTGTCAATCGTGAACGTAGTCGGCAGCACTATCGCGAAGGAAGCGGATTTTTGTATATACACCGCAGCCGGTCCGGAGATTGCCGTGGCGTCGACAAAAGCCTTTTCAACCCAACTTGTTCTTTTGTATGTTTTAGCCATACGTTTTGCGGTTCAGTTAGGCAAACTCTCGCAGGGAGCAGAGCAGCAGTTAATATCGGAAATCAAAACAATTCCCGGCAAAGCAACTGATTTATTGAAACAGGTCGATTTTATTCAGAAGTATGCTGCAACGTGCGTCGGATATAAGAACGTATTTTTCATCGGAAGGAACATTGACTATGCCATCGCACTTGAGGGTTCTCTTAAGCTCAAGGAGATATCCTATATGCACTCCGAGGCATACGCGGGCGGTGAGTTAAAGCATGGCACAATTGCTCTCATTGAGGAAAATACGTTAGTCGTAGCTATCTCAACCTGCAAGCGTTTATACAGCAAGATTATGAGTAATGTGAGGCAGGTTATAAGCCGCGGCGCGAAAGTGCTGCTCATTGGCGATTGTTCTGCTTCCGAACCTAGTGATAAGCTGTCATATATTAGTCTGCCGGAAATTAACGAATTGTTTTCACCGTCGCTTTCAGTTGTTGTACTACAGCTTTTCGGCTATTATGTTGCGGCTAACAAGGGATTAGATATAGATAAACCGCGCAATTTGGCAAAGTGCGTTACAGTAGAATGAAGAAATGAGGTTTGATATTTAATGGGCGGAATATTTGGGGTATGTTCAAAAAATGAATGCGTGAGGGACCTGTTTTTTGGAACCGACTACCATTCCCATCTCGGAACCAGCAGAGGCGGTATGTCGGTTTTCGATGGACGGCATTTTTTTCGCGCCATACATAACATCGAAAATTCACCATTCAGGACAAAATTCGAATCTGATATACCCAACCTCAAGGGATATGTTGGCATCGGATGTATAAGTGACAGCAATCCGCAGCCTATTATACTCCATTCAAAGATGGGAACTTTCGCGATTGTAACGGTAGGACGTATTAACAATAAAACGCAGCTTTCCGGGCAGTTAATATCAGAGGATAATGTATATTTTTTAGAACTAAGCGGCGGACAGATAAACGATACTGAACTGGCAGCCTCGCTCATTTGCAGAAAGGACAGTATTCCCGATGGAATTACTTACGCTCAAAGCGTAATAGACGGTTCCATGACCATGCTCGTATGCTCAGACGGCGGTTTATACGCCGCACGGGATAAGGCGGGACGCACACCGCTGTCTATCGGGGTAAAGGAAGACGGTTTTTGTGTCAGCTTTGAGTCCTTTGCGTATATCAATCTTGGATACAAAGCCTTTTACGAATTGGGGCCGGGCGAGGTTGTATTTGTTACAGCAGATAAAGTAACGCAGGTCATAAAACCGGGCACTGAGATGCGAATGTGTTCTTTTTTATGGACTTACTACGGCTATCCTACCTCTGATTACGAAGGCGTGAATGTTGAAGAAATGCGCTACAGATGCGGACGCAATCTCGCTGATCAGGATAAGACTGCCGGTATAGGAAATGATGTTGATTATGCGGCTGGTGTGCCGGATTCGGGTACTGCTCACGCTATAGGTTACACAAACCGATCAGGCACACCCTTTGCGCGTCCGCTGATAAAATACACACCGACCTGGCCGCGCAGCTTTACGCCGCAGGAGCAGAGTATACGCGACCTGATAGCGCGTATGAAGCTGGTGCCAATCAATTCGCTGATCAAAAACAAAAAGCTTCTTTTAATTGATGATTCCATTGTCCGCGGCACACAGATGCGCGGGGTTGCGGATTTTTTATACACTTGCGGGGCAAAGAAACTGCATATGCGTTCCGCTTGTCCTCCGATACTTTACGGTTGTAAATATTTAAAATTTTCCCGGTTGACATCGGAAAATGAGCTTGTTTCACGGCAGGTTATCAATTTGATAGAGGGGAAGTGCGGAGAAAAACATATTGAGGAATATATTGATTTTGAATCAAAACGATATAAGAACATGGTAAGCAACATATGTAAATACTTAAATCTAACTACGCTTGAATATCATTCGCTTGATGGTTTGCTTGACTCTATCGGTATTGATAAATGCAAGCTATGCACTTATTGCTGGAATGGCAAGGAATGAGGAGAGTAAAAAATGAAAATTAGATTTGACAATACTTTATATATGGAAAAAAATATTAGAAAGAATTGAGCAATAGGTAGATATGCTCTAGCGGAGTAAGGTAAGTAAATATGTATGATTTTGTTTTAATCAAGCCCTTATGCAGAGAAAAGAGCAAGATGGAGAGGCTCGATTACGTGCTGGAAAGGAGCCTTAAAAATTATAAATACAATACGATCGCCACTTCTGATGAATTTGAAAGAGCGGATTTAAAAGGCAAAAAGGTGGTTTTTGCCTTTTCTCTCGGTGAATCTGGGATCAATCTTGAATACTACGAGATACTGAAAAAAATCAGACTGGATAAAAACTCTATGGAAGGCTGCACGGGCGCTTTGATTGTAGACGGCGCCAGTGAATTTTACACCAAGGCCATAGCCAGAGAATTAACCTTGAGCGCCAATATGGCAGGGTGTACTTTTATCGGCAAATCTCTCGTCGAAGGCACGGGAACACTTAAAAATTACAATATAATCGCAAAAAATTTATCAGCGGATAACCTTGAGGCATATATTATAACGGCAGAAGCGCTGATTAAAAATTTGACAGACTTCAAATCTCCTGTGAAAAGCACGCCCCGGATTCTTGTGGTACATGCCGGAAGCAGTAAAAAGTCAAACACAAAAATGTTATGGGATATAGTCAGAGAGAATCTTGGAAATGTCACAATTGAAGAGATTGCGCTGCAAGATGGTGAAATAAAGGATTGCAAGGGCTGTCCTTATGTTACATGCCGTCATTTCGGCGAGCAGAGTTCCTGTTTTTACGGGGGTGTAATAACGGAGCAGGTTTACCCCGCAATTTTGACATGTGATGCGCTTATCGTCGTTTCACCTAATTATAACGATGCGCCGACTGCCTACATCTCGGCATTTATAAACAGGCTGACTGCCTTGCTCAGGGTGAATCAATTGTCCGGCAAACAGCTTTTTGCTATCATTGTGTCGGGATACAGCGGCGGAGATTTAGTGGCGGAGCAGTTAATCGGCGCACTGAATATGAACAAGCCCTTTATACTTCCGTCGCGGTTTGCATTGTTTGAAACAGCAAACAATCCCGGAGAAATCAAGGAAATTCCAGAGATAGAGAAATCAGCCAGTGCGTTTGCCGAAAACATATTAAAGCAAATTAAAACTTGACTCTCAGATTTCCATACGAAGCTTGAATCCGTTCAAACAATTTTTCGGGCAGCTCTACATTCTCGATTTCGGTTTTTCTGTCTGTTATTCTGTTTAACGCTCCGAAAAAAGCGCCGTCCGGTCCGTCCCCTATATAATTTGAGCTATAATGCCATTCCCCTTTCAGCATTGACAGGATAGACAGCGCCCCTGAGGAAAGAGCCGGCGCCATGAAAGGTTTAAATCCCATTTGTCTGATTCTAATATTCTCTGTCACGACTTTTTGCGTCAATTCTCTTGAAATATCATTGTTATAGTTTAAAATGCTGTCCGCTATTACCAAATCCTGCCCGTGGGGGCCGAAGGCGCGCCCTTCTGTTGCATAACGTGCGAATTTTTTCTCTTTTTGCGCGTAATATAGAGCTCTGGCGTTCATGATTCCAAGCCCAAAACCGCGAAACTGCCCCGGACTTAAGCCAGACATCATATACGCAGCTTTACACAGGGGGTCTACAGGGTCGGAAACGACGGCAAATACTCCGGCAAATGATTTCAAAGCAGCGAGCTTTGCGTAGTGCTCTACGATTTTTCTATTTCCTTCATATTGCGCCATCCTTACATCCGAAACGCCGGAATTGACAGCCGGAACCCCTTTTGACGCACAAAATACAAATACATCGCAATGGAACAATTCATCTTCATCAAGAATTGCAACTGTTTCGGGGAGCAATCCGGATTTACAGGGGTATGCAATCTGATTCATTTCCGCTTCGTAGCGCTCAATATTATTTTTATTGATATCAAATATCCCGACTTTATTAATCACTTTCCCGCCAAGAAGCACGAGCCCTGTAAGTAAGATGCCGCCCACATCCCCAAGCGCCAATATATTTATATTGGCTTTTTCCCCAATACCCAGCGGAAAAAGGTACTCTCTGTTCGCGGCGCTTTTAAAAATCCCTGCGCCTTCATACAAATCTGACAAATAATACATCGCATCCACCTATGAGAGAATATTTTCGAGGCGTAACAGCATCTCAATATCATTCGCCGCGCAAACGGAAGCCGGCAAATTCAAGTCATAGTGCATACTGTGGCCCCTTTCCGGTATTCTAGGGATTGAAATGACTTCGCTCAATCTGTTTAGGGTTAGGTTGCGCTCAAATATGGTTTGATATTCTTCCTCTAATACTTTCAAAATCCGCAGGGTATTTTTGAGGCATGTCATAGACAAATCAAACACGGACCTAGCCGGCATTTTAGCTAAAAATCCCGGCGCCGTATAGGGAAGTATCAGGTTGATTGACGGAATAATTCCCGCACTTACAACCTGCGCCGCTTCAATACTGTCGCCCCCGACGAAGGGGTACATAGTAGTATCAACAAACCAGCTTCTCATGTTGGGAATATAGTAAGCGCTGTCCACTTCCCTGTTTTGTATCTCCATTAAGTCCTTCCCGCGTCCTGACAAAATTCCGACTATGATTTTTTTCACATTCACCTGCTCACTCTTCAGAATCGGGTCAAGCCATTCGATCCGATGCCCTTTATGCAGGATATCATCAAGCAAAATAACAGACTTGTTGAAGGACTTTATCGTTCTGATCTGATTTATGATTGGAGAGTAAAACGGAAATTCTTTGATTTTGAAGTCATTAATCATTCCGTTATATACTTTTTCTGTATGAAGGGACTTTGTGACCGTGTTTGGCACCACCATACCTTTTAACATTGCGCCGAAGGGAACACACATCAAAGGTCCGAGCTTTCTTTCTTTACTCGGCTCCATAGGTACATTGTTTTCGTCTGCAATCATTTTTACCAGTTTGTTGTGAAGGATATCTGAACTTATTGAAAGAACGAGGTCTCCTGGATACAGCTTTGCCAGCGACCGCTGAAGTTCCCTGTGAGCTTCGTCTATCATTGAAATCACGCGCTTGTTTTCATTGAATGGAGGTTTGATGTTTGTTTCCATATTTTTCAATATGACTGCGGGGAATTTTATGTCAACAGCATATAATACCTTGGAGCCGCCTGAAAAGACAAGCTTCTCAAAGCCTTGACGCTCTAAAACGCCAACTATTTCCTCGTCTTGTTCCCCTTCATAGACAGCATATGTAAAATCAAACTTCAGACATTCCGAAAGGACTTCCGTAAGGAGCAGTTGTATCGGTTCCCTTATGGCTGTTTCCTTTAAATAATAAATGTGGTTGATAAACACAATTTTCCCGGAAGCCCGCTCCCTGATATATGTGGACGCTTCCTGGTTTTTCAGCTCGCTGTAAATATCCGAAGACTTCAGTTCCTTGTACGCGCACATGGCAGCAAGTGCGTTGTCCGCCGCGCCATCCCTAATGAGCAGCCGCCTGCCATTGCCTTTTTTTTCTGATTGGATCACGATGCTTTTGCCCCGCATTATGTGTTTATATAGAGGCTCGCGTAAGTAAAGGCTGTTCTCATAAATAAAATTCTGTACCACCGGGTCGATAAGGTTTGATATATCCCTGTTGAAATCGATATTTTCACGTATCCTCGTCGAACTGATGTCTTCCAGATGCGGAGGAAGGGTCAGCTCTATGATATTTCCTTTGATTTTGCCGTACTGTTTCGGAAATTTGTCAAACTGCTCACTGCCTTCGATTCCGCTTGCACGCGTGAAAATAATATGGTTAAAATGGTGGATTGAGTTTTTGGAGACATCCGCTTTGTAGGAAGACGCATTTACGACAACGTCGCTGCCTACCGTTATATAAACTCCTCTGTTAGACCAGATATCTGCAAGGTGCTTCAAATCAGAAGGGTTCGCTATATTTACCGGAATATCATCCGGAAATATGTAAACATTACTCTCGTCTGCTATACTCATGGTAATGATTTGCCTTCTTATCATGCGGGGCTGTGTTTTTTTCGACCATGAGAACTCATCCAAGGCTAGATATACCTCAAATCCCAAATCTCTGACAGCTTTGACAATTCCCTTGTGGCTGAGGGAAAACGGATCAAAAGTCCCCGGAAAGAAAGCGATCTTATCGGGCTCCCTGATAGCAAACTTCTTATGGTCCATAAGATAGTCTGATATGAATCTATAAATATCGTTTAAAACCGCGGCATCGTTGAAAAGGGATAATTTCATTTCTTTTCTATCTGACAGCAAGATCAGCATTTTTTTATAAATATTCTCAAAAATTAAACACTTCTCTTCTTGCGAAAGACTTGGCACAGCAAAAAAGTATTTTCCGATTACATGGAAGGCTTCCTGACTCACGGCTTCCCTGTAATTTGCTAGTCCTCTGAGAAGCATACCTAAAATCAAGCTGCGGCGGTCTTCGTACTTGGCGGAATCTTCAGAAAACCGCTCCTTATATGACGAATACTTTTGTACGATAATTCCGAGTGTGTTAAGCGTAACGGAACTCACCCTGTCGTTTGTGCTCTCTTGTAACTTCCTTAAATCCGATATGAGCTCATCCAATTCGTTCGGATGCAGGTAAAGCGCCAATTTCCCCAAGTACTCGGGGATATACTTTGAAACCTGGTATTCACCGATTTCAAGCCCTTTGGTCAATTCTATGACAATCTCATTTCTTTCATCGATCTTAAGCTTTTCTATGATTTCTACAAGACCCGCACCCGCTCTGTGTCTTACTGCAACACGCTCGCTGACCTTTAAGAGATTTGAAAAATGCGTCGCAATATGCAGCAGGGTTTCCCTTCTCGCGGAATTCGAGAGTTCCAGTAAAAATTCAATATTAGCGATTTTAACAATCCACGGTGTATTGACTTTTAAGTTTTCTAAAAATATTTCAGAAACCGATTCCTTTTTGTTGTTCAAAATCTCAGCAAATATTAGCTCTTTTTTGTGGATTTTACCGATGTTTTCAAATATTTTCGCTTTCAGGTATGATATGCATATAGCTTCATCTGCCATATCGGCTATTACCGATATGGCAATTTTTGCACATTCAAATTTGGATTCATCCAACTTTGAATCGCTTTCAGATTCGTAACTAGAAATACTGAACAGACTAACGGAGCTGCCGGCAAAATACTTTGTAACATATTCCACGAAATTCAAGATCGCGACTTTGATTTCAAGGGATTGCCGCAAGCGCAGCCTTAATACAAAGCCCATCAAAGCTATTATCTCTTGCTCCGTGCAGAGTTCCAGCGGGATACACTGTATAGAGTCAATTAGTATGAAAGTTGTCGATTCGTCCGCGACCGTATCTTTGTAATAGCTCAATAGCTGCTCCGCATAAAGCCTTTTGTCGCATTCATCACAATATTTGAAAATATTGATAACGATCACCCTGAGCGCGAAACCGATCCAGCGCTTGTGCTGCTCTGTAACTTTATGACCGGGGAATATTACCGCGGCCAGATATTTTTTCCAAAGGTCTAAAGCCGTAACATCCGAGTCCGGCAAAGCTACATCTTTTGGAAACTCTTTTCTGTATTCTTCATCAAAACCTGCTATCATTTTTCCCATAAGTGATGCTGCTTGTCTTCGAATGTCCCCTTCCCTGTGCATTAACATTTCGTACATCAGCTGCAGTGTCATCATCTTTTGTTTCTGATCCATATGGGTTGAATACTCTTCAAAGATATTGATGTATACTCTTATATTTTTCCACCTGGTCTCGCTTCTTGTCTCTTCCAGCAATCTCCCGAAAGAAGCTTCATGGTTAAAAATGCTCATGACTCTTATGTTATGCTCAATTGCAAGCGCTTTAATTCTTTCTATGGCTTCATTGGGATTCATGATAGCCGGATCTTTTATTTTTGCCGCGTACAGGTTACCGGCTCCGAAGTTTACATCAACTCCTAAACTTACCATATAGTTTTCAAAATCCTTGATTTTGGAGTAAACTTTCATATATCTTTGTTTTTTATTTTCATCTACATTATCCAGTTTACCGAGTATGACACTGAAAGATTCGGCAAGGGTAAATATACGGGTTTCTTGCTCTCCGTTTTCATTTTGACCATCCTTTACCCTGAAATCCGAATAAATCAATATTAAAGATTCTATCGATAAGTCCTCAAGCTCCAAATCCCACGTAGAATGATTCGCCGCAATATGTGCGGTGGCGGGCATTTCAAATCTTTTCAGGCATTGATCTGTGTAATAGTAATGAAGATACGGAACTCTTTCGTTTTCTGAATCTTTGCAGCCGAATTTTCCGATATCATGACAAGCCGCTGCACCTGACATCAGAGCCAGGTCTATGGGGACATCCTTTTTTTTAACCTGCTTCGCAATATGCATAGCGAGGGAATGGACTCCCGCAATATGGTCAAGAAGCTTATGCGGCATAATCTCCCTGCCTATCCGCATAAATTCATAGATGTATAGTTTGTCATACAGTTTCAAATAACGTGCATATTCGTCTTTTGCCGGACAGGTTTCGATTTCCTCATAACTCAGGTTATCTATATACTTCATCGGATTCTCGTTCGGCCTCTTTTTTTCATATTCAAAGAAAACCTTCAGCACTGTGTATAAAAAGCTGGTTGCCGCATCATTTCTCCCGAAATCTTCCTGCACAGCTTTTTCCGGATATAGCCTGCCCACGGTATCATCATATAAATACCTGAGCCATCCCCTTGCAGGTTCGGCAGCCAGCTCGCTTAAACTGTTTTGGCAAAGCAAAAGCACATCCCTGCATGTAAACGCATCTTTGCTTATGAGCTCTGATATACCGGAGTTCCAATCAGACCTTGAAAGAATCTCAAGCATTCTTTTTTTAGATATTTTTACATCTGCAAGAAATTTTCTGCCGGTAACATGCTCTTTTATTTTTTTATATAGTTCCAATGCAGCTTTTTTGTGCACTTTATTTTCCTCTTCTTTAAACTACTGGGATAAATTAACTTAAATTAATACATAAAATTTGCGTCTTCAATGAAAATATTTTACCACTTGAATATTGTTTAGTCAAACAAATAACAATTAGCGCTCCTTATTGCTGTTATTAAAAAAATTAATTTTACTTATTACTCTATTTTTATTAAAGTGATATTGCAGAGAAAAGTCAAGAATCATGTGATTGAAAAATAAAGGATATTACGTGCAAGCACGCCGCGACACTCGCTTCATTCGGAAATAAAGGAGAGCACGTGAAGGCTGTAGGAACGGCCGCAAGAGGCTAAGGAATGGGCAATTTTTGGCTTAATTTAGATAGAAGGAGAAAAACCGAATGTCGAATCTCAAAGGAACAATGGAAGATTTCATTAGGGAAACTTGCGAAAACATTAATAGAGAAGCCGCCGGTCGTCCTGTACTCTGCGCGCTTTCCGGTGGCGTGGATTCCGCTGTTTGCGCCATACTCGCGCACCGTGCTGTCGGGGATAAGCTTACCTGCCTGTTCGTCGATACGGGACTTATGCGCAAAGACGAAGGCAATCAAGTAACGGCGTTGTTCCGCGATGCATATTCAATTAACCTGATCCGCGTTGATGCAGAAGAAAGGTTTTTGACCCGGCTAAAGGGCGTGACTGATCCGGAACGCAAACGCAAAATAATCGGCGAGGAGTTTATCCGCGTTTTTGAAGAAGAAGCAAAAAAACTCGGCCAGGTCGGCTGTTTAGTGCAAGGCACTATTTATCCTGATATTATCGAGAGCGGCGCGGACGGACATAAGTTAGTAAAAGCTCATCACAATGTAGGCGGAATGCCGCTTGACATTGAATTTGAAGCTGTAATTGAACCGATTAAAATGATGTATAAAGAGGAAGTCCGCGAATGCGGCAGGATATTAGGCTTGCCGGAAGCCTTTGTAAACCGCCAGCCATTCCCCGGACCTGGATTGGCTGTGCGCTGTTTGGGAGAGTTGACAAAACCGCGACTTGACCTTCTGCGTGAAGCAGATGCAATCTTCTGTGAGGAAGTCGAAAAAGCAGGGCTGCAAAAGGAAATACAGCAGTATTTCGCCGTATTGCCCGGTATCCAAAGCGTTGGTGTTCGTAATGATGAACGATGTTATGAGGAAACAGTAGCGCTACGCGCTGTAACCACGAAAGACTTTGTAACCGCAGGCTACGCAAGGCTGCCGTATGAGCTTATTGATACTGCGGCAAAACGTATAACAGAAGAAGTAAAAGGTGTGAACCGTGTTGTGTATGATGTAACGCAAAAACCACCCGCCACAGTGGAATGGGAGTGAACTAAAAAAATGAAAATCGGGTTTGACAGTGCTTCGTATATGGAAAAGCAGACCGAACAAATATTAAAAAGAATTGAGCAATGGGGAGATAAGCTCTACCTGGAATTTGGCGGAAAGCTTTTTGACGATTACCATGCGGTAAGGGTGCTGCCCGGTTTTGAGGTGAACGGAAAAATCCAGCTGCTGAAAAAACTGCGAGATAAGACTGAGGTTATCATGTGTATCAGCGCGGCTGATATAGAAAGGAATAGAATAAGAGAAGACCTCGGAATTGTGTATGATATGGAAGCCCTGCGCCTCATCGACAGCATCAGGAAAATGGGTCTTTTCATAAGCAGCATCGTCATCTCGCAGTATAACGACCAGCTGTCTGCTGATATATTCAAGAACAAGCTTGAACACCGGGGCGAAAAGGTATATATCCACAAGTTCACGAAGGGATACCCGACCAATATAGACCTTATCACAAGCGACATGGGTTATGGTGCCAACCCGTTCATTGAAACGACAAAGCCGCTTGTGGTAGTTACAGCGCCGGGGCCCGGAAGCGGAAAGCTGGCAATCTGCCTGTCTCAAATATATCATGAACATAAACGGAATATAAATGCTGGGTATGCGAAGTTTGAAACCTTCCCCATTTGGAATCTGCCCTTAAAACATCCTGTCAATCTCGCTTATGAGGCGGCGACCGCAGACTTAAATGATGTCAATGCGCTTGACCCCTATCATCTGGAAGCATATGGTGAATCAGCCGTAAATTATAACCGCGACATTGAAGTGTTCCCGATTGTAAAAAGCATACTTACCCGCATTATGGGAGCAGATAAGGTTTATAAATCTCCTACGGATATGGGCGTCAATATGGCGGGGTATTGCATTACCGACGATGAAGCGGTTAAGGAAGCTGCCAAACAGGAAATCGTAAGAAGATACTTCAAGACTTGGTGCGCATACAAGGAAGGGCGGTTGGGAATAGACGCAGTTGAAAAGCTTGACCTCATTATGAAGCAGCTTGGGATCACTTCGGAATACGGATTGGCAGTAAACCCCGCGCTGAATAAGTCAAGGGAAAGCAAAAGCACCGCGATGGCGTTGATTCTATCCGACGGCAGCGTGATAACCGGCAGAACGACAGATATATTAACCGCGGCGTCAAGCCTTGTATTGAATTGCGTCAAAAAACTGGCGGGTATCCCGGACGACATTCATCTTATAGCGCCTAATGTATTGGAGCCCATGATGATGCTGAAAGAAAAAATCCTGTGTGATAAAAATCCGCTGCTTAGTCTTGAAGAAGTATTAAACGCTTTGAGTATATGCGCCGCAACCGACCGTTCGGCTGAAAAATGCCTGTATCAACTGCAGGAGCTGAAAGGCTGCGAGGCTCATTCATCGCACATGATACCAAAAGCAGATGAAAGCGCGCTTAAAAAGTTAGGCGTCAACATCACATGCACTCCGGAGTTTCCGTCGGATGACTTATATTACACTTAAACTTACAAATACTAAAAGTATAGGAGGAAAATTGTATGAGAACATTTGGAACACAGGCAACAGGGATTCGCACACCCATTATACATGAAGGGGATAATCTGCCGGAAATTGTTGTGAATT
>JGI20163J26743_11538421_pt1 | contig 23445 bp, 23 predicted proteins | sample TergutCu122P1_FD_26743 | JGI IMG/M metagenome (IMG submission 26743) | reverse complement strand
GAGAGTGCAGAAATGATCGATCTTTACTTTGAAACTGGTCTTTTTTTCAGTGGCTTGGGAGTTTTTGCTTCAAATGTATATAAAAATGCAGGGCAATATAGCAAAGCCATACTTGCAGCTTTTCTGGAACATGAATTTCAGTCAGGTTTTAGTGAAGTGGATGACTATGGTTTTCTAAAATATATTGATAATCTGGAAAAGATGCTTTCTCTTAGTGAAACCTCTGAAGAAACAGAGAAAACATTGAATCTTGTTCGTAGTCTGTTTAATGATTCTGCTGAAACTTTTCAACTGAGGGAAAATGCCTTTTTCGTGGAAAAATATATTATTTTAAAAAGAAAAATCCAGACGCATTCGATAACTATTCAGGAATTTGAAAGATATTTACGGCTTGAACGTTACTTTAGACGTTTTCCTATATTCTACTGGAATGTCTGGCAAGCTGCTTTGATATGTACTCCCGATAGACTTGATAGATTTATCCCGGCACTGACAAGAATTATTTCCCTAAGTCCCGACGGACCTTATGCACAGCCTGCACGAGAAGAGTTGGCAAGAATCATGGGGTATACCGAGGAATATAATAACAGTAAAACCAATAGCTCGGATGGAGATGACAGTTACTCTCCTCAGTTACCTGACCTTGTAATGAGGTTTTCTTTAGGAAATTTTGGAATAAGCCATATACACAGTACTTCAAAAAATAGAAGTACACTTTCTTATGATTTTGATCTTTTTAAAGTATATATATACGATACAAGAACCAGATTTGGTCTGGATTTAATAGGTATGTCTGGCAATATCCTTGATAATAGAGAAGATTACAATTATGCCAGTTTCTTTAACTTTGATTTTCATTATTCTCTTGTTAGTATAAATAATATGTTTTTTGCTCAAGTTTATTTTGCCGGAGGACCCAGCGGAATAAAATATACAATAAATTCAGATAAGCATAGAGAAGATAGTAATCAAATGTTTGATTTTCCTATATTTAATGCGACTTTAGGGGTTCGCTTGAGATTTCTTCACTTTGCCAGGTGGGATTTGCCAAATTTTGATTTATATTTTGAATATAATGTTCTTAAAGAAGGTTTTAAAGTTGGTTTTAATGCAAGTCTTACTACGCCATTAACCCCTCTTTTTATGTTAATTAGAAATGCTTTTAATTCTGAATAGTTAAAGGGGCTAAAATGAAGAGATTTCCTTTTTTATTGTTTTTTTTTGTTATATCTTTTTCTCTTTTTTCTCAGATGATAGATGATCGACCGAGCATTTCGCCTGAGCACATGACTTTTTTTCAGAATGAAATGACGTCTATCATAAGACATAAGTCCGAAGTAGAAGAAAATATACCGCTCTTTATGGCTATAACTTCTAGATTCGAACAACAAAGAGATAACGAAGATTTTAAAGGAAATAATTTTTTTAACCTATTAATCGGCGGACATATTAAATTAAACGATTCTCTTTTTATTCCTGTTTTTGCAAGCGGCGGAGGCGGAACTTTTAGCGGTTATTCTGATGCCGGAGATGAAATATTGAACCTTAATAACAGAGGGGAATATTTTTTTGGAAGCGGTTTATTTATAAATACTAATACTGTTAAAGTTGGCATTTATGCTGGGTATAATCTTCAAGTTGGAAATATGATTCAAGATACCCTCCGTGAAAATGAAGAATCCTCGTACAGACATGGTTTTAAAATTGTTATTGCACCATTGATCTCTACTGGCGAATGGGCTGCTGTAGGAAATCTCTTCAATCATATTCTGGGTTATGTTGGGTTAAGAAATAGTGTTGTAAATTCTCCTGAAGATATAAATCTTGGTTTGGAACTTGCATTTCATAGAATTAATTTTGATTCAGTATCTATAAATCCCGCAATAATATACAGACGCGGAAGTTATGATATGTTGGCAAAAAATGAAACTTATGGATTTTCAATTGGAGGTTTACTTTCAGATGCCCCTTTTGCTTTCTTTCTTGAAGGGGGATATATGCGATTTTATTCTGTAAATGACCTTTTTTCATCACAATATTTTAATACTCCATATATTAGCGCCGGCTTTTCTTATAGTTTTAATGACCTTTTTTTTAGCATTAATGTGGCATATCAATATGATCGTATCAGCAGGCACCAGTTTTCCTTTTACTTTTCAATAATGCGTTTTGCTTCTTTATATTTTGGCTATTTAAACCCAGGACAAGGCAGAATGGAGAGAGCGGCTACTAGTTTTGGCGGTAGACTACGATCTCCTTCATGGCAAAGGTAAGCTGAAAGAAAAAAAGCACTGTATATTGGATTTTCCGGCAGAATCAGATTTTTAACACTTCTGTTTTTTCCAGAGCATTCTCTATTAAAGAATCCAGCTCAAGAGCGTTAAAAGAAGCAGTAATTTTTTCAAAAACAGGTTTTAATACAGGGTGGGCAGGTGCAAAAACAGTACAGCAATCAGGATATGGAAGAACTGAAATGTCATAAGTGCCCATTTCTTTTGCTTTTGTTATAATCTCCAGCTTGTCCATGCCAACAAGCGGCCGGAAGAGCGGGTATGTTGTCTGCGAGCCTGTGAATCGCAGATTTTCCGCTGTCTGGCTTGCAACCTGGCTCAAAGCCTCGCCTGTAATTATCGAGTTTGCGTTTGTTTTTTCCGCAATAATGTGTGCAATCCTCATCATGGCTGCGCGGGAAAAAAGCGTTATCTCCTCCTGCTTGCAGTTCTGTTTTATGTAAATCTGAATCTCTGTAAATGGAACAATAAAGAGCTTCATTCTGGGGAGATATTCTCTGAGCTTTTTTGCAAGCAATATTACTTTTTCTTTCGATTGTTCGGATGTGTATGGATAAGTTTCAAAATGCAGAGCTGTAATAGCGCAACCGCGTTTCGCCATCATGTAACCTGCCACAGGAGAATCTATTCCGCCGGATAAAAGCAATATCCCTTTCCCCGCCATACCTGATGGCAGCCCGCCCGGCGCTTCATAAACATGGGAATAGATTACTGCATTGTCTCTTATCTCAACATTTATTTGGAAATCAGGATTGTGCAAGTTTACCGTTAGTGTTTTAAAATTATCTAAGATAAGTTCGCCCAGGAGGCAGGAAAGTTCATAAGAGCTATGTTTAAAACTTTTGTCCGCCCTTCTTGAACTTATTTTGAAAGTTGCTGGTGCAGGAAGCCCCTCTTTAAACTGATGTCCGGCAATTTCCAGAACAGCTTTGTTTATTTCCTCCATATTTTTTCCAACTACTCTGGCAACTGAATATCCGATTAAGCCAAATACAGAGGAAAGTGTTTTTTCAATTTTTGCTCTTGCGTCTTCATTGACATCATCAACAGGTGTAAGAAAAAATCTTCCTTTTCTGCCTGATATTTTTACTTTTATATCATCAAGCTGATTTCTGATATTGGCAAAAAGTTTTTTCTCAAAAAGCGATTTGTTTTCTCCTTTGAGATTTAATTCGCCTGTTTTAAGGAGATAAATAATATTCAAAGCAATTCTCCAAGCTTTTTTGATTCTTCTTCAAGTGCATTGCAGAAATCAAGAAGTTCTTGTTCTGTAGTTTGTGGTCCGATTGAAACCCGCACCGATGATGCAGCAACGTTTTTTTCTATTTTCATTGATTTTAATGTTTGCGATTCCTGTTTTTTTTGGGAAGAGCAGGCAGAGCCCGCAGAGATAAAAAAGCCTCTCTCGCTCATGACTCTAACTAGAACTTCTGCCGGTATTTCCAGGCGGACCGAGCTCTGCGAGCGAAGGTTCTCCGACTTGAGCTGGACTTTGCCTTCCGGCATTTTTCGTATGTAAAAGTTGAGGATATAGGGAGAAAAAGAGTCAAAAGTATTTGAAGCAACATCTGCAGAAATTCTTGATTCAGGTATGATGCAGCACTCTTTTATTCCCCTCAAATTCTCCATAAGCAGGCTGCACTTTTTTTTAGCAGCAACAAGATTTTGTTCAACATTTTCAATTGCCTGCTGCAGTGCAAGCGAAAAGCCATATATGGCTGCTACATTTTCTGTGCCTGGCCGTATTCCGCTTTCCTGACCTCCGCCGCAATATAGTGGCTCTATTTTTTCCTTGCAATATAAAAGCCCAACTCCCTTTGGTCCTGATATTTTGTGTGAGCTTATTGTATAGAAATCGATGTTACTGCTCTCAATATCAAAAGGAATTTTACCGGCAGCCTGAACTCCGTCGCAATGAAAAATAATTTTCCTGTTGATTTTTTTTGCATATGTATCTATTGTTTTTGCAATTTCAGTAACAGGCTGGATAGCGCCTGTCTCATTGTTTATGTGAATTATCGAAACTAAAAGTGTGTTCTCTGTAAGCCTTTCTTCGATTTTATCAGGATTAATAATTCCGTTTTTTTCTGAATCTATTTTTACAATATTAAAGCCCATTTGTTCCAGTTGTTTTAAAGGTTCATACACCGAAGGGTGTTCAATATTTGTTGAAAGAACAGTCCCTTTTGCTTTTTTTTTAATTACAGAATAAATTGATATGTTATTCGATTCTGTGCCGCCGGAAGTAAAAAAAATATTTTTGCTCTTTACCCCTAAGGCGGCTGCGCATATCTCGCGGGAATCTTCCAGAAGTTTTTTTGCTTTAAGCCCTGCGTTATGCACAGAAGAAGCATTTGCAAATGTTTCTATGGAAATTTCATGAACTTTTTCCAGTATTTTGGAATCGGGTATAGATGTAGCAGCCCAGTCCAGATAAACATTTCTCATGAATGCTAAAACCCGGGGCTCGGACTGAATTTTGCCTGTTGTCTTTCATCAAAAGAATTATTTCCCTCAAAAATATCTGTTAGCTTGCGGTAAACTTTATTGATCTTCTCGATTTTTTCGTTATCATCTTCCGGCAGCTCATCTATTATTGTTTCAAAACTTAGTAAACTAGTGTTAATGGCAAAGTCAAAATTTTTAACAATTTTAAACCAATAATTACCCCGGCTGTCTGTGTTGAGAGAAACAAATCCCATTTGCGAAGGTCTGTTTTTTATGGCTGATACCGAAAGTATGTGGTCGAGATTTTTTATAATTTTATCGGAACCCTTTTTTATGTTAATATTTCCTCTGGGAAAATCCTTGTCGGTTTTAATATCTTTTATATCAATAAACCTCAAGATTTTAAATATGCTTGACAGCCGTTCGCCCGGAAATATTTTTAAATCATTATATACCAGGGTGCCTGTAATTCCTTTTGGAATATGGAGTTTATCAATATCATTTTGCATTACTATTTTTTTTGCTTTATCATATTCTATAATTACACTTTTCTTTTTTTTGCCTCTAAAGTTATCGAGCTTGAAAGATTCATTTGCAATTACTACATAATTTGTAGTATCTTTGCTTTTGGCGTCTGTAATCTCTTTTGCAGAAATTGCATTAAACTTTTCCAGAAGGTTGGGGGAAATATTAGTTAGCCACTCTTTTTTTAGCGGAGAGACAGAGTGGGCAAACATTTTGCTGGTTCTGACAATTTCACCTGCAACAATAAAATTGGGATCTTCTTTAAACATTACAGAGCCGGGGTGTATCTGTATTTTTTCCGCAGTAAGGCTTCTGTAAACTCCTTTTTTGGATTTTATGCAGACAAACTGAATAAGCCCTTTTGAGACAGCAATCAAGTAATCTTTTACACTGCCGCCCGATGTTATGGGTATTCCCATATCTCCGACTATATCTTCAAGCTGAGTTTTTATATTCTCAAGTTCTGCCATGATAATGCTGTCAAGATAAAATCTTGTGCAAAAAGCAGTTTTGTCATCTGCATCCAAGTATGTTTTAAAAATTTTTAAATAAGAAATAAAGTCTCCGTCCGGGTCGCTGAACTTGTGATGCGCTTTTCTTGCTTCAAACTCATCTCCCTGAGGCAAAAGAAGCGGGGAGTTGGTTGACAAAAATGTTGCAGCCAGAATTGTCTCTTCAAGAACAGAGGGGTAGTGGAGTATTGCTTCCACAATAATTCTCGAAAGGCGGGGCAATAGCGGAAAGTGCACCATCATGCTTCCAATGTTAGTAAGAGAATTGTCGTTGTTTATTGCGCCAAGCATTTTTAAGGTTTCAACAGCGCCTTTAATTCCCTGTCTGCCTGGCGAAGAGATAAAATCAAAAGATTCAAAATCCCGTATTCCTATTTCTGCCATTCGTAAAACTACTTCGGAAAGATCTGTTCTGTATATCTCTTCTTTTGTAAAAAGCGGTCTGCTTTCATAATCATTTTTTGTGTAAAGCCTGTAACAGACTCCGGGCATTGTTCTGCCTGCTCTTCCTTTTCTCTGATTACAAGAAGCTTTTGAAATAGGGGATTCGATAAGTGCAGATGTATATGTTACTGGACTGTAGGAATTTATTTTTGCAAGCCCTGAGTCTATAACAGATGTAATTTTATCTATTGTAACGCTTGTTTCGGCAATATTTGTTGCAATAACAATTTTTACTTTGCCGGACGGAGTTTCGATAAAAACCCGTTCCTGCTCCTCTTTAGAGAGCCTTCCATAGAGAGGATGTATTACCATTTTTTTTCTGTATTCAGAAGCATTAAGGCACGTTATGCAATCTTTTATCTGCTTTTCGCCGGAAAGAAATACAAGAATATCTCCTTCCCGTTTTTCGGAAATCGCTCTTTCTATAATCGATTTTACTTTTAAAATAATAGCTTCGGAATCATCTTTGCCTGTTAAAGGATCGTAAACAATTCCAACAGGAAATATTATGGAATCAATATGCACTACAGGGCACTCATCAAAATATTCAGAAAAAATGGAAGTATTAATTGTTGCCGAAGATATTATAACTTTAAAATCAGGTCTTGCTTCAACTATCTTTTTTAAAAGCCCCATTATAAAATCAATATTAAGACTTCTCTCGTGTGCCTCATCTACGATAATACAGCTATATTTTGACAGCATAATATCTGTTTTAATTTCCTGCAGCAAGATTCCGTCTGTCATAATTTTGATAACAGTATCGATTGATGTCATGTCATTAAAGCGCATTTTATAACCAACGAGTCCCGGTACTGTTGTGCCAAGCTGTTTTGCTATGTAGTCGCATACAGAGAGCGCTGCAATTCTTCTTGGCTGCGTTACTCCCACTATCCCTAACTTTGTGTAGCCTGCTTCATGAAGTATAAGAGGCAGTTGTGTTGTTTTTCCCGAGCCTGTTGGGCTCTCTACTATTATAACCTGATTTTTCTGTAAAACTTCCAGGATTTTTTCTTTTTGTTGATATACCGGTAATTTGTATGGTTCCATTAATTTTTTGTTTCCCTAATGATTGATGCAATTTTTTCTATTCCATCTTGAATTTGAATTTTTTCGTAATTTTTTCTTGCGATTAAATCTTTAACAGTTATTGTTCCTGATTCTTTTTCATCTTTTCCTATTATTACCCCAACAGGGATATTTTTTTTCTCTGCATACGCGAACTGTTTGTTAAGTTTTTTGCTTTCCGGATAAACTTCGCAGGAGATTCCCTGTTTTCGTATTTCTTCTGCGGTTTTATAAAGCAGACCGATGAGCTCATCATCAATATTAAAAACGATACAGTCGCACATATTTTGCGGCTTTTTATTTTCCGATTCTTCGAGAGCAGCTATCAGTCTGTCAATTCCTATTGATGCTCCGATTCCCGGAATCTGTTCGTTTGTATAAAGCGAGGCAAGGTTGTTATATCTTCCGCCTGAAAGTACAGAGCCCATCTCCCTGTTCCCTTCAAGAAAAGTTTCAAAAACCAGACCAGTGTAATAATCGAGTCCCCGTGTAATTGTGGGGTCGAGTATAAAATAATTTTCGATTTCGTTTTCCCTTAGAGCTTTGTAAATAATTTTTAGCCGCTCTGTTTCGGCGTTATCTCCGTTGCAAAGGGAAATAAGTTTGTTGAGAGTTTTGTCAAAGCTGTCTGCCGGGGTAATAAAATCAAGGATTTTATTGCAAATCTCTGCGCCTGTTAATTCTGTAAGAAGCCCCTTGGTTTTTTCTTTTCCAATTTTTGCAAGTTTGTCGATTATACGAAGGATTTCTACGGACTTATCTTTTACGTTATTTATTTCAAGGAATTTGTTTAAAATCCCGCGGTTTGAAAAATAGATCTTAAATCCAATAATGCCGAGTTTTTCAAGAGAAGTTTTCATCATAATCAATATTTCGATGTCTGCAGAAGGAGAGTCCGTGCCTACGATGTCAAAATCGCACTGGTAGAACTCTCTGTACCTGCCGCGCTGGGTATTTTCGCCGCGCCAAACTTTTGAAATATGAAATCTTTTGAAGGGAAAAATGATATTGCTTTTATTTGCTGTAATAAATCTTGCAAGCGGGACAGTAAGGTCGAATCTCATAGCCACATCTCTGCCGCCATTGTCTTTAAAGCTGTAAACTTGCTTGTCGGTCTCGCCGCCGCCTTTGCCCAGAAGAACATCTGTGTACTCAAGTGCAGGCGTGTCTATTGGAACAAATCCAAAGGAAGAAAATGTCTCTTCGAGGATTCTGAACATCTTCTTTTTTCTGATTTCCTGTTCCGGAAGGGAGTCTCTGAAGCCTTTTAAGACTTTCGGCTCGATTATTTTGTCCATAAAGCTTTATTGTACCTTTTATAGGGTATTTTTATGTAATTTTGGCATAAAAATTATGCCATTTTAGCAAAGTTTACACTTTTTTTAAACTTTTGTCTTTATTGTTGATGATTTTGTGAAAATGTTGATGATGTTTCTTAATTATTTTGATAGTACAACGCTATTGTCAACACTCCGCATTATGTATGCACTTTCTAAAAAAATTAGTTGAAAACAGACTTTTATGTGATATACTCCAGAAGATACATATTATAATAGAAATTAAAATAGGGTATAAGTAATGAAATATAAAAAAGTATTAGTTCTTTGCTTATTTTTGGCTTTACCAACCATGATTTTTGCTCAAACAGCGCAGGAAATAGAAAATCTGCTTAATGCCCCAAATATAACATGGGCAAGGGCAGCAAGCTTTGTGCTAAGAGCCTCAGAACACGGAAATTTTAACGAAGCAGATGCTTTTCGTTTTGCAGCAGAGCGCAGGTGGCTGCCGTCAAGGGCAACTCCGGACGGCGCAGCACAGCTTTCCGGAGTTGCTAAGCTTATGCTAGAATCTTTTAACATGAGGGGCGGAATAATGTACTCACTTACCGGGCACCGTCGCTACGCATACCGGGAATTAGTGCACCGTAATATTATCCAAGGCAGGACAAGCCCCGCCATGCTTGTTTCCGGAGCAGAACTTCTTTTTATGATAGGCAATTTTCTCTCCATACAGGAAGCGCAGGAAGAGGGGAGAAGATGATAATGAAAAAAACAAACAAACGATTTACCGCATTCTTGCTCGTATTGCTGCTGTTGCCTGCTATTTCGCTTTTTGCCGTAGACTTTGGCTTACTGCTGGATCAAACCGTTGCATACGACGATGGCGTCTTTTCAACAGGAATCGCTGTTCCCTGGTTTTCTGCATTGCTTAGCGATACTGCGGACTTGCATGTTTCTGCAGGCTTTACAAAAGAGTACCGGGACAATGAATGGACTTTTATTCCCGAACTGCTGCGGACAGAACTGCGTTTTCAATGGAATCGCAGCGACTTAACAATGGGACGTATGGTTTACACAGACCCCTTAGCCTTTGTTGCTCATGGCTTGTTTGACGGCGCACGAATGGGGGTTGACTTGGGTTCAAGCAGCCTGTGGATAGGGGCATGGTATACAGGACTCCTATACAAAGACAGCGCTAAAATCACCATGACAAATAGCGATATGGAAGCGTTTCTAAGAAAACTTGACTTTAGTGATTTTGCAAATACTTATTTCGCATCCAGGCGTTTGATTACTGCCGTAGACTGGGAGCATCCCGGAGTAGCCGAATTATTTAGGCTTAGACTTGCCTTTATTTGCCAATTCGACCTTAACAACACAGACAACGGAGGCTTGCACAGCCAGTATCTTATGACTAGATTTGGCATTCCAATACAAAACTTTGTTATAGACCTTGGGGCTTGTGTCTCATTGATACAATATGATGGAAACAATCAGATTTCTTTTGCCGGACTTGCAGGAATAGGCTTTCCAACCCCGGCGCCGTTTCATGACAGACTTAGCCTAAGCTGGCGGTTTGCCGGCGGCACTGTAGGCGATAATATTGTTGCCTTTGTTCCCATTACTAAAATACCGCAAGGAAATATTCTGGAGGCAAAGTTGTCAGGGATTACGATGCTGCGCCTGGATTATACAGTCAGGCTCCATGAGACTTTTTCTCTAAGCATATTTAATTCCTACTTTATTTTAAACGACAAAGGAACATTTACCGGGCTTTCTTCCGGAGTAGCAGAGGGGTTCTTTTTAGGAAATGAATTTTGGTGTCAGGCTATATGGAGCCCTTTTTCGGATTTACAGCTAAGGCTGGGCGGCGGCGTATTTTTGCCTGCATTGGGAAATGCCGACCCGAGCGCTTCAAACCACTGGAAAGTTGAACTGAACGCAGTATTTGCGTTATTCTAATAAAAACTCAAGGAGAGTATAATGAGAAAACTACAGAAAATAATGATGATGGTGAGCCTGTTCTGCATAATGCAGCTTGTTATTGCGGGACATATCTTTGCTCATAGCGGACAACACACAGGAGTAATTAGAGATTTAAGCGGCACAGTAGAATTGCGCCATGCCGGGGCTGAGAATTTTGTTCCTGCAACTGCTGGGGCAAGGGTTCCTGCAAATACAGTAATATCTACAGGGTTTAGAAGCAGCGCGCTGGTAGAAATTGGCGGAGCTGTTATAACAGTACGGCCTCTTACACAGATGACATTAGCAGAACTTAGCACTGCTGCCGGAACAGAAACAATCAATGTAAGTTTACAGACAGGCCGAGTGCGCGTGGATGTAACCCCTCCTGCAGGAACAAGAACCAGCATGGAAGTGCGAGGTCCAAATGTTACAGCATCTGTGCGCGGCACTGGTTTTGATTTTAATGCCAGAGCTTTAACAGTGGATCATGGTTCGGTTGCTTACAGAGGCAACCGCGGCGGAACAGTAATGGTAGGCGCCGGAGCTGCAAGTATAATATCAGATACCGGAAGAGCAGTTGACCCGGTAGAAGTTAGTATTGCAGCATTAACGCCGCCGGCGCCTGCGGGAAGCGATTCCGGCAGCAGCGCTTTTACTACTACTGCCCCGGGCGATAGCGCCCCGCGTTTTTCCGTTGGCGTAACATGGAACTAGTCTAAAGCGTCTTGGATATTCACAAAGCATTGCCGGCATTTCGCTTGGCAATGCTTTTATTCGCTGACGAAGTGAGTGTCGCGGGCAAGCCAACGTTTGCACATGACCGAACGAGGAGGAGAACAAAAGGTATTATACCTTTTATTTGCCGGCGAAGCTTAGAGCCAAACAAAAGGAAAACATTATGAATAAATTATACGGCATATTATCAACAATATGTATAATTCTACTATTGAGCGCATGTTTTAGCCCCTGGGATGGGCTGGAAGATATGGAATTCACCATTGGTACCGGTGGAATAGGTAATAATAATATCTTTGACGGTATGGCGCCTCACGACCTTAGGTTTGTAGTAATATTTACAGCAACAGATGGTTCGCGAACAATATTCAGAAGCGAAGGCGGTTTGGTTTCGGGTACAATTGCGCCCGGCACATATAATGTTTCTGTAAGAGTCTATAAGATTGCAGACGACCGAGCGCCTATTGCTATAGGTTTTATGAACAACTTTGTAATGACAAGCCACGGAGATAACAGCCTTATGGTACCAATAGAACCCGTACTTTGGGTCGAGAATCAGGCGGACCTGCAGCGAGTTGGCAGCGATACTCTTTGTTCGAAGGGACATATCTGGAGTCCGGACGCGTATTACTATCTTGTGGACGACATAACTTGGGCAGGGAGCTGGACGCCTATTCCTAATTTCTCCGGAACTTTTAACGGCAATGGCAGGACTATCAATAATCTCAATATTATTGCCGCCGCAACAACTCCCAATAATGGCTTGTTTGGAATAATAGGTTCGGGAGGCGTTGTAAAAAACTTCAATTTTATAAATGCAAATATTTCACTACACCAGAACAGCGGTCATAATACTGGTATTGTTGCTGGAAGTAATTTAGGCACAGTGAGAAACGTTAGTGTATCTGGCATTATTGATGCGCCTAATCTCGAGGGTACCGGAAGCCATAATACCGGCGGCGTGATTGGGCATAACAGAGGCACAGTAAAAAATAGTTTCGTAAATATCAACCTTACCAGTACTTTTCATGGTCATAACATTGGCGGCGTGGTTGGGCGCAACGACGGCACAATAACGCACAGCTATGCTACTGGCGTTGCTGTCAGAGGCACTATGAATGTTGGCGGTGTGGCTGGAAGAAATGCCGGGACACTGCAACGCAGCGTGACGCTGGACTTAAATATACACAATAGACACTCCGCGAACCAACTCGTTGAATTATTCGGACGCGTGGCAGGAGGCAATTACGGCACATTGATCAGAAATTATGCGAATAACGCAGTAAACTTCGATAATTTTTTAGGTGGTGGGGTTGTTGTTATTACTCCTGATCCAAACGGCAGACATGGCGGAAATATGGGGGCAACGCAAAGCAATTGGGAAAATTCCGTAAATGGACCCGGCTGGGTTATTCACTCAACCAGGGGTGCTGCCGAAGCTGCTCTTACCCGTAACGAGAATGCTTCTCCCTGGGTTTGGGATAGCGGTCTTAACAGACCAGTCCTGTGGTTTAACCCATGATAAACGAGTCTTTACCAAAACCCTTGATTAAGTAGAAAAACGAGTGTCAACCTGATAATAAGGAGACACTCGTTATGAAAACAATAATCGAAATTTACCTGTGTTACATCGCCCTTATGCCGGAAGAGAAAACAGGAATAACGTATCAAAATTTAATCAACTTGTATTTAGCTGATTGTGAATGCAACCAAAGAATAAAAATCCGCCTATATTCTAATTTTAGAGATATTTATTCTGATATTCATTTGCGTTTACCCACATTGCCCGCCGCTAGGTTAGAGGCGGGCAATGTCGTATACCTAGTACGTTATGTGCAATTGATCTAAATTTTTGACAATGTTATAAAAAAACATACAGCTTTCATGAGAAAAAGCTTTTTTTGTAGCTTAATAATCAAAATAGCTGTTGAAAAATAATTTTCGGTGTATTATAATGTGTATTGAGAGGTGTATTATGAGGACAAATGTTATATTAAACGACGAATTAGTCAAAGAAGCTTTTATGTATTCACAAGCTATTTCTAGTAAAAGGGAGCTTATTGAAACAGCTTTACAAGAGTACGTCAATAATAGAAAAAGAAAAAACATTAAGGAATTGAAGGGAAAAATTGAATTTAGAGATGATTATGATTACAAAAACATGAGGAAATAAATGATACTTGTAGATACGTCAGTCCTTATAGGGTACTTTAAAAAATCAGATGGTACTGAGTATGATAAAATGGATTATATTATTGATAATAATATACCGTATGGGATTTGCTATTATGTTTATCAAGAATTATTGCAGGGTTCAAAAAATGAAAAAGAGTATAAATTGCTGAAGGAATATTTAGATACTTTACCTTTTTATAATTTATTATATGGAAAACAATCATTTGAAAATGCTGCAATAATGTACATAAACTGCAGAAAAAAAGGTATAACCATCAGAAGCACATTAGATTTACTAATAGCCGAAATAGCGATTGAAAATAATTTATACTTGCTGCATAACGATACAGATTATACAAATATTTCAAAAGTCAATAAAAATTTAATGATATATTGAAAGCGACCAACAGCACATAACAAACGTGCCTGTTGCACTTGCAGCTTGAATTCGGGTATAGTTTTTTTGCAACCAAAGAATATAATCCTTATTATAATATTTCTGTGAAGTATTTTATTGGAGAGTGAATATGATAAAAAACAAAACGCGAATCATTTTAATACTTGCGTTAATACCACTATTAATCTTGGGCTGTTCAGAGATAATATTAGGTGTATTAACTATAAAAAATGATTCATCTAGTATTATAAAAATAAAAATTAATCGTTTTGAATCTAATACTGAAAGTAGTGAAGAGTTTATTTTAGCAGTTAATGAATCAATAAGAATAAAACCATTTCGAGCAGTAAATACATTTGCAAATAGGGGCTTTCCAATTCAGGTTATCATTTATAATGAAAAAGGTGAGGTAATCGAAGTGTTTGGTGGATTTGATATTTTTCAAATTTCAAGAGAATCACGTGCTAGGCAAGGAGGAATATTTTCTTCTGAGCGAACTACAGAATATTATACATTTATAATTACAGATGAATTAATCAAATAAGTCCAAACATCGAGCCTGAGCCTGTCAGAAAGCACTATATCTCTTTTGCTTTTCTTTGGTCATTCATGCGATTTCACTTTACTAGCCTCAATTTTTCTGATATTTTTATAATGAAAACTAAACAAAGCCAAGGAGATTACATGGCAGGCCACAGTAAATGGGCTTCCATAAAGCACAAAAAAGGTGCGAATGATGCCAAAAGAGGGAAAATATTCACAAAAATCATCAAAGAGATAACAGTTTCCGCAAAGCTGGGCGGCGGCGATGAGGCTGCGAATCCGAGGCTGCGAACTGCAATTCTTAAAGCAAAAGAAGCGAATATGCCAAAGGATAATATCGACAGGGCAATAAAAAAAGGCACAGGCGATCTTGATGGCGTGAATTATACAGAGCTTACTTACGAGGGTTATGGTCCCGGCGGGTTTGCAATTCTGATAGATACTCTTACGGACAACAAAAATAGAACAGTTTCAGAGGTAAAAAGCCAGCTTTCAAAATTGGGCGGGAACATGGGCGAGGCAGGCTGTGTTTCGTATCTTTTCAAGAAAAAAGGCATGATTACTTTTGATGCAGCGAAATATAAGGAAGACAGCATTCTCGAAGTTGCGCTTGAAGCAGGCGCAGATGATATAAGCACATCGGGCGGAACCATAGAGGTAATAACAGCGCCGGAGAATTTCGAAGCAGTGCTTGATGCTCTTGCAAAAGCAGGCTTTGAAAAAGAGATGGCAGATGTATTAAAAATACCCGACACTACAGTAAAACTTGACGAAGAAAAAACTCAGGCAGCTTTGAAGCTTATCGAAAAGCTTGAAGATCTGGACGATGTACAGTCTGTATATTCGAACCTTGAGATTCCAGATAACTTTGAGTTTAAAGATTAATTTTTGTCCTGTTGGAATGCGGGGAAGGTATAACATTGCTTAGAGTATTGGGGGTAGACCCTGGTCTGGCAAAGACAGGATATGGAATTATTGATTATGATAAATGCAGATATAAATATGTAACGCATGGAGTCGTAGAAACATCTGCAGAAGATGATATTTCCCTGCGCCTGCGTGAGATTTATGATAAGTTAAAAAAGGTAACAACAAAATACAAGCCGGACGAAGTATCTATCGAAGGTATTTATTTTGCAAAAAATGTGTTGAGCGCAATTCCTGTTGCGCAGGCGACCGGAGTTATTCATCTTGTTTGCGCACAGGCGAAGATTCCTGCTGTTGAATATTCGCCGCTTAAAGTCAAGCAGACAATAGTCGGAAATGGCAGGGCAGAGAAGAATCAGGTTCAGGAGCTTGTAAAGCTGCTTCTTAAGCTCGAAAAAGTACCTGAACCTGACCACGCTTCTGACGCACTTGCAGCAGCGATATGCCACTGCAATAATAGGGGTTTCAAACAGTAGGGGTTTTTTAGGGGATTTAATGTTTAACAGTATTACAGGAAAAATTACATATAAAGGCGCCTCTGTTGTTTATCTTGAGAATAATGGGATTGAGTGGGAGCTATATGCTTCTTCCAAGTCGATTTCACTTTTGCCTGAGTCGGGTAGCAGCGCCAGGATAATTACGCATCTTCATGTTCGGGAAAATGATGTTACGCTCTATGGATTTTTTGATGAAAAAGAGCGGATGCTTTTTTTTGAGCTTATAAAAGTTAGCGGCATTGGTCCGAAGCAGGCATTAAAAATATTATCCGGTATTTCCGCAGATGATTTTGTCTCTGCTCTTGACAGCGAAAATGTTTCCATGCTTTCGGCTCTTCCGGGAATAGGGCAAAAAACTGCGCAGAAAATTGTGCTTGCAATGAGGGGCAAGCTTTTAAAAGATAAAGAGGAAATTCCGTCTCAGCATGGTGATATTATAAAAGCGCTAACAGACATGGGATTTGATTACAGAAAAGCTTCAAAAACAGTAGAGAGTATTGCAGAAAATGCTGATATTAAAAATCTTGATTTTGCTGAAAAAGAAAAAGCAATTCTAAAAAAAGCAATTATTGCTTTAAGTTCCCAGTGAGTGCAGCACTATGAAAAAATCAAAAATACTTTCGGGCGAACTTTCTGAAGATGATGTAAATGAAAAAAGTTTAAGACCCCTTTGCCTTGATGATTTTCAGGGTCAGCATGAGATAAAAGACAATCTTAGGGTTTTTTTAAAAGCTGCGAAAGAGAGAAAAGAAAGCCTTGACCATGTTTTTTTAAGCGGTCCGCCCGGGCTTGGAAAAACAACCCTTGCTTTTATACTTGCAAATGAAATGGGCAGCGAGTTTAAGGTAACATCTGCGCCTGCTCTTGACAAACCAAAAGACCTTGCAGGGCTTTTGACATCGATTAACGAACACACAATATTTTTTATTGATGAAATTCATAGGCTCAAACCAGTAATTGAAGAGATGCTTTATATTGCAATGGAAGATTTTGAACTTGACTGGATAATAGGGCAGGGACCTTCTGCAAGATCTGTGCGAATACCGCTGCCCTCATTTACTCTTGTGGGCGCAACAACAAAATCCGGGAATGTATCGAGCCCTTTATACAGCAGATTTGGAATAAACATAAGAATGAACCTTTATAATCAGCCTGATATAATTAACATATTAAAACGCTCTTCGAAAATTCTAAATATACCGTGCGAAGAAAAAGCAATAAGTTTACTTTCAACCTGCTGCCGAGGCACGCCCCGTGTGGCAAACCGACTCTTGCGCCGGGTAAGGGACTTTGCGCAAATCAAGGGCGATGGTGTTGTGAGTGAGGATATTGTAAAATATAGCCTGGGGAAACTTAACATAGATACACTTGGGCTCGAAGCGTGCGACAGGGAGATACTTGATGTTATTATAAACAAATATTCCGGGGGGCCTGTGGGAGCAGAGACAATTGCGATTTCTGTAGGAGAGACTGTGGAAACGCTTGAAGATTTTTATGAGCCATATCTTATACAACTTGGAATGATAAAAAGAACTCCAAGAGGAAGAGTTGCAACACAGTTTGCATACGACCATCTTAAAATAGCAAAAAAAGAAGATACCAATGAAAACCAACGATTTTTATTTTGATTTACCCGAAGAGCTTATTGCGCAGTTTCCGACCGAAGATAGGGGAGCCAGCAGGCTTCTTGTTTTAAGGCGAGATGGCGGCGGCAACGGCGGGTCAGGGAAAATTATACACTCAACAGTAAAAGCGTTGCCCGATATTATCGATGAGAACACAGTTATTGTTTTTAACAACACAAAGGTAAGAAAAGCAAGAATCTTTGGAATATCGGACAATGGAGCAAAAACAGAGTTTCTGCTTCTGGAAAAAATATCAGACTATAAGTGGAAAGCAATAAGCAATAAGTTAAAGAAACAGAAGCCCGGCAAAACTTTTACTTTTCCGGCAGAAGTTAAATGCACTGTAATCGAGAAAGATGAGAAGGGCATTACAGTCGAGTTTAACAGCAATATAGATGATGCATACCTCGATAAATTCGGACATATGCCGCTGCCGCCCTATATCAAAAGAGGCGATGAACCTGGCGACAGCGAAAGGTACCAGACAATCTATTGCGAAAAAACAGGCTCTGCAGCAGCGCCTACCGCAGGGCTCCATTTTACAGAGGAAATTCTTGCGGACATAAAGAAAAAGGGAGCAACAATAGCATTCATAACGCTGCACGTAGGAATGGGAACCTTTAACCCAATACATTCAGATAAAGTTGAAGATCATGTAATGCACGAGGAAGTATACGAAATAAACGAAGAAACCGCAGAGATAATCAATAACGCAAAGAGCAGCGGGAAAAAAATTCTGGCTGTGGGAACAACTTCGCTGCGAACCCTTGAGTCTGCGGTTTGCGATGATAAAGCCGCGCGGGTCGCTGCCGGGAAGGGCAAAACATCGCTTTTTATCTACCCCGGGTATAAGTTTAAGATTGTTGACCAGCTTTTTACTAATTTCCATACTCCGGAGTCTACTTTAATTGTGCTTGTCTCTGCTTTTGCGGGTGTCGCGGAAATAAAAGAAGCTTACCATGAAGCAATCGCCAAAAAATACAGATTCTTTTCTTACGGCGATGCAATGCTGATATTGTAAAAAAAGCTGCCCTTTTGGGACAGCCTTTGTAATAACATTTAATTCAGGTTAGAACCAGACGCGGATGCCTAATTCCGGACCAATACCGCCGCGGATGTCTAAGCCACTATAAACATATGCTCCGATTCTGGGAACAATGGCAAGCCAGATATCTACAACATCAAAGTTTAAGTTAAGACCAATAGGAAGGCGGCCGCCGAAAGCTAAACCTAAGGTTCCGTCATCACGGTGATTACTATCCCAAATGTGGACACCAGCAAAAAGACCCGCATCAATATACCAGCCTAAAGGACCTGTGATATTTCCGCCAACAAGGGTTAAAAAATCAGCCGTAACTCCAACAAAGGTATTATGGTCACCGATGGAAGCACGAATTCCCCAGTAGATGTCGAGAGCGTGTAAAGCCAATCCCCAGTCCCAGCCAAAGTTGCTGCTAGCTCCGCTCCCATAGGCGCGGTGACCGCCGGCAACTATACCAATCCCAAAGCCATCTGGTCTGGGATCGCCGGCAAAAGCTGTGCCTGTTGCCAGAATTGAAAGAAAAATCAAAACTAAAACAATTTTTTTCATGAAATTTTCTCCTTTTTTCATAAAATTTTCTCCATTAATATATAAAATTACTTTATTTTGCAGAATACAGCAAGAAAAAAATTTTTTTGCAATTTTAAAGATAGTATTTTATTAATGATATCACTATGTATCAGAATTATATGCCCAGATTAGCCAAACACATATTTAGAAAATTGCAAAAAACGCCGTAATATAGAATATATGAACCTTTTGACCCGTATTTTGGCAACATTATATATATTTACAGTTGTATATCTCGCATTATCATTTGTTTACGGAAAAACAGGACTGCTTGCAACAAAAGAGCTTGTTGCTTACAGAGAAAAAATCAATTCAAATATTACAGAACTCAGAAAAGCAAATATCGAACTTGCGAGAAGGCTTCAGACATTAAATACAAGAGAAAAAATCGAATTAAAAGCACGGGAAATGGGCTTTATTGCATCTGATGAAAGAAGAATATTCCTTTCAGGGCTTGAAAGACCAAATGTCTACCATTCTGTAGGCAATATAATTTATATGAACAAAGTCCCAAAAGATAACAGTCAATTTATTAGAGCAATGAGTTTTATTTTTGCCTTGCTATTTTATATTCTTTCCACTGTACTACTACCAGAGAAAAATGGTACTAAAAAAATCAAACAACATAATAGACAAGATTACGGAGAAATTGCAAAACAACGGCATTATAATAATGCCGTGTGATACAATTTACAGTTTTGTCTTGCAGCACTCCCGAAGCAGAAAAAGGCATAGCTGCAATTAACCTGTTTTACTCAGGATTACAGACAGCCCGGCAACAGCTGCTGTTTCTGTTCTCAAAACCCTTTTGCCAAGACTATACAATACAAACCCGTTATTTTTTAGCAAAACCCTTTCCCTGTTGCTAAAACCCCTTTCTCCGCCAACAGCAAGTATGATTTCCTGGACCCGGCTGCACGAGCGACTGTTATTCACCAGTTCCAGAGATGCAAGCGGTTTTTCCGCTTCGTAGTTGTCCAGAGCTACTCTAATGCTCTTTGCGGGAAGGCTTTTAAGAGACTCATCAAGATTAGAAAATAAAAAAATATCAGGAATATCGCAGGCACAAGCCTGAGCCGCTCCTTCTATCAAATACTCCTTGTAGTTTTTCTCTTTCCATAGATTACTTTCAAAGTAAGATTTTTCGCTTTTATCAAAAAGCGCGAAATAAATAGCAGAAACTCCTATAGTAGTGCAGTTTTTTAGTATTCTTTTTGCATCAATCTGTCGGGTTATTGCAGTAAGAAGCGAAACAGAGCTTTTTTCTATTGGTTCTCCATCAGCATGAAAAGTAAAATAGAGATAATTAGCGTCGATTTTATCGATTTTTGCCTTGCCTGTTGCTTTATTAATAATACCCATCGAAAAGAGGTCGCCTTCTTTGAGTTTTAATATTTCGATAATATGTTTTGCCCGTTTATCGTTGATTTTTAATGGGGATTCTATTTCTTGCGGTCCAAAAAGCACTATATTCATTACTTGTTTTATACTATAAAATCTGACTTTAAGGATATTGCATTTTTCAACAGTCTGTCTATAATGTATCTATAAACAAGGAGATGGCGCTCTTTTATGGAAAAAACAGGCAATGTTTTGTTTCTTGAGGAATTTAGGGAAATTGCGCCCTATAGGGGTGATGATTTCCATGCAGCATTTGAAAGAATAAAAAAAAGCAAGACTTTGGTAAATTGGCTCAGAAAATCTGCATTCCGAAAAGCTCCTTCTGTTTTTAACCCTTTTCTTAATTTAGCAGCAAAAATATACCTGAAGTTTAAGTTTAAAAAAATTAAAAATCCCGATGATTTCAATCTTTTTTTTATTAAATCTGTTATAACGCCAGTAGTAAAAAAAACAGTTCAGGAGATAACGTTTTCCGGGCTGGAAAAACTTGACCCCAAAAAACATTATCTTTATATTTCGAATCATAGAGATATCGTTATTGACCCTGCGCTTACATTTTATGCATTTGAAAAATGCAATATGCCTACCAGCGAAGTGGCTTTTGGAAATAATTTGCTTATAAATGATCTTATATCCGACATTATGAGGAGCAATAAAGGATTAGTTGTTAAAAGGGGTCAGTCTCCCAGAGAACAGCTTCACTCAACAATTATACTCTCGAAATGGATATGGTATACGCTTAATACGCATGATTCTGTATGGCTTGCGCAGAGAGAGGGGAGAGCAAAGAACGGGGATGATACTACAAATCCTGCGTTAGTAAAAATGCTGTATCTCTCGCAAAGAAAAGGCGGTCTTGAGTTTTCCGATTTTATCAACAAGCTTAATATAGTTCCGCTGGTTATATCCTATGAATTGGACCCGTGCGACAGATTAAAAGCGCGTGAGCTTTGCCGCCGCGACACAACCGGCAAATATAAAAAAAGAAAAAACGAAGATTTTCTAAATATGATACACGGCATAACAATTTTTAGAGGCAGGGTTCATATTGCCTTTGGAGAGGCTCTTAAAGGAACATGGACCGACCATAACGATGTTGCCAATGCATTGGATGCTTTTATTCAGACAAATTACAAACTTTGGTCTTCGAACTATGCGGCTTATGATATTTTGCATTCTACAAATAAATATTCGTCAAAATATGATGCAGAATATAAGGATGCTTTTGTAAAAAGATTTGACAGACTTTCTCAGGAAGTAAAAGCTTATGCTTATGCAGCTTATGCAAAACCGGTGGAAAATGCAGAAAAATATCAGCAGCAGTAACCGTCGTCCGGGGTTCGCTATTTTATTAGCATTTTTGGCTTTAATAATATTTTCATTTTCCTGCTCCGAAAGCTCTCCGGAGATAAATCAGATTTTCTGGCAGATTACAAAATTTCACGACATCGAAAATAATATTTTTTACGACAGGCTCTCTGTTTTTCTGGAAGTTTATGACGAAGACGGAGTTGAAGACATAAGAACAATATATGTTATTCATGACAATGAAGAGCTTTTCTGGAAAATAAATGAGGATAACTGGGTTTTTAAAACATTCAATAACGAAAACTGGTTTGGCTCCAACAATATTGTTATGAATGATTTTTCCGGCTTTCCTTTTGGACGATACCGCGTAATTGTTATTGATGATGCAGGGGAGCGGGCCGAAACAACTTTTACAATATCTTCATACGACAGAAGGTTTAATGTAAATCACTTTCCGTCCGCAGTTATAGAAAATAACGTGATTATTTTTTCTGCAAATACGGAAATAGCCTGGTTTTATAATCAGGATATGAGATTTATGAGTGGAATGAATCTGGAAAATATTGAACACAGGACAGCTACTTTTCCGGCTAACGCAAGTATTATGTTTTTATACAGGTTCGACAGAGCAGGCGGATTTGGGTTAATGTCCGGTCCGTATAGAGTTGAAAGACCGTAGTTTTTGACTTCTAAGAAACTGTCTCGATTTAATAACTAATCTTTTTCTGATTATGGTATTTATAACAAATTATGGAGAAAAATTATGAAGAAACTTCTTTTTTTAATGTGTTGTGTTTTTTTTGCGTGTGCAGCTTTTCCGCAAAATGTTGTTTCAATTGGTCCTGCTGATACTGTCAGTATCAGCGAGCTGCCTTTAAGACGAGTTGCTCTTTTTTCTTCAGGCGTTGGGTATTTTGAACATTCCGGAACAGTCTCCGGCAACGCCAATCTTAGGCTTACTTTTGAAGTAAGCGCTGTAAACGATGTCCTTATGTCGCTGGTAATAAACGATCCTGGTCAGAGTGGTTCTCCGGTTATCAGTTATCCTTCCGGGGACACTCTCCGGCGAACGCTCCAAAGTCTGGGTATTGATCTTTCACGCAACCCTGGAATCGCGGAAATTTTTTCGAATCAGCGCGGTGCGGAAATTGAAGTATTTGCTCCAAATGCCATAAGCGGCCGTATACTGGGCGTTGAAAGACGGCAAACAGGGATGAATATGTTTGGTTTTGTAGAAGATATTTTTCTTTTATTGCATACTGGTACAGAAAACAGAATTATTGCTCTATCGGATATTGCTTCTTTCAGTTTTTTAGATCCTGCGCTGAATGCGGACTTACAGCGGGCATTGGATATTATTGCCTCGAACAGGATCGAGAGAAATCGGCATCTTTCGATAAGCCTTCCGGGAACAGGCACCCGTAATGTTTCGTTAAGTTATGTCATAGCTGCGCCGGTGTGGAAAGTTTCCTACAGGCTGGATCTGGGGCAGCGGCCGCCCATGTTCCAGGGTTGGGCAATAATAGACAATACCAGCGATACCGACTGGAAAGATGTGGAGCTCTCGCTTATTTCCGGGCGCCCTGTTTCGTTTATACAGGAACTCTATCCGCCGTATTATCATAGCCGCCCAACCTTACCCCTTGCAATCGTAGGAAGCGCTCAAGCCCGTACATTTGCCGGCGGGTTTGG
>JGI20163J26743_11538422_pt1 | contig 23494 bp, 19 predicted proteins | sample TergutCu122P1_FD_26743 | JGI IMG/M metagenome (IMG submission 26743) | reverse complement strand
ACAAATTAAAGAAATAACTCGTTTCACTCAAACAAAGTTCTTTAATTTGCTAAGCATATTTTGATTATCTGAGGTTTTCAGACATCTCTACATATGCATTTAGAGGGGTATGTGGCCCTGAGGCAAGCCTTCTGAGGCTGCGAACTGTATCAAAAACAGCAAAAAAGGGATGTTTCACGTGAAACATAGTAGAAATGTAGGAGAAATAGTGGTATAATAATGAGGATTGCAACAAAACCCAGGAGAGTTCTTTAGAATTTCTCGGGAAAATCTCGAAAAGGAGCAGGTGAATGGGAAAAATTATAGCCATAACTAACCAAAAGGGAGGCGTTGGCAAGACAACAACAGCAATAAATCTGTCGGCGGCTCTTGCTGAGCTAGGAAAAAAAGTGTTGGCAATTGATGCGGATCCTCAAGGGAATTTAACCAGCGGTTTCGGACTAAGCAAGAACGAAATGGACAAAACCATTTATGAGGTCCTTAATGGCAAGGAAAAGATCCAGAAATGTATCCAAAAGGAAGTAGTGGAGAAGCTAGACTTAATACCTGCCAACATTAATCTGTCTGCAATTGAAATCGAACTGCTTAATACAGTGGGCAGAGAGTTTGTTTTGCGAGGAGAAGTGGCAAAAGTGGCAAAAAAGTATGATTATATCATTATTGATTGCCCACCAGCTCTTGGAATGCTGACAATTAATGCGATGACGACGGCAAATTCGGTTTTAGTACCAATGCAAAGTGAATATTATGCTTTAGAAGGGCTTAGCCAGCTGATTCACACCATTGAACTTGTGAAAGAAAGGCTGAATCCTGAACTTGAGATAGAAGGAATAGTGTTCACAATGTATGACGCAAGAACGAATCTTTCTCAACAAGTTGTGGAAAACGTCAAGGAAAACCTTGAGCATCGAATATATGAGACAATAATTCCAAGGAATATACGACTTGCAGAGGCACCTAGCCATGGATTGCCTATAAATGTATATGATCCGAAATCAGCAGGAGCAGAAAGTTACAATAAATTAGCTAAAGAAGTGATTCAGGAGGTATAATAATATGACGCCAAAACGACCTAGTGGCCTAGGTAAGGGATTAGATAATCTGATACCTAACAAAGTAGACGGTGGAACGGCCAAAAGAGCCAAAGCAAAAAAAGAAGCTAGCCCTGAAATGCCAGAAGGTGCCGTGGTAATGTTAAAAACTAATGACATTGAAATGAATCCCGACCAGCCTCGGAAAGCTTTTGATGAGGACACATTATTAGAGCTATCAGAATCTATTAAGCAGTTCGGAGTACTTTCACCAATACTTGTCACAAAGAAAGAAGGGTACTATGAAATTATTGCTGGAGAAAGAAGGTGGCGAGCAGCCAAGCTTGCTGGCCTTAAAGAGATGCCAGCAATTATTAAGAAGTATAACAATCAAGAGATGGTGGAGATTTCTCTAATTGAAAACATCCAAAGAGAGAATCTAAACCCTATTGAAGAGGCTATGGCATTTAGAAGGCTATTAATCGAATTCAACCTTAAACAAGATGAGGTGGCGGAAAGAGTATCTAAAAGCAGAACAGCCGTAACAAACTCCATGCGCTTACTGAAGTTAAGTCCAGAAGTTCAACAAATGATTATTGATGACATGATATCTACGGGGCATGCCAGAACACTATTAGGCATTGAAAACGAAGAAGAGCAACTAATTTTGGCAAATCGAGTGTTTGATGAAAAATTGAGTGTACGTGAGATAGAAAAGATAATAAAGAAGCTTAAGAACCCTAAGAAAAGCAGGGCTCCAAAAGAAAGAGAACATACGTTTGTGCATCAAAGCATAGAAGATCGCCTAAAAAGTATAATTGGAACAAAGGTTAAGGTTGCAGATAGAGGAAACGGGAAGGGTAGAATTGAAATAGAATACTATTCTAACGCAGAATTAGAACGTATTTATGATTTGATAACCTCAATAGAGCATCAATAATGCCTTGGCTGTAGGAGGAAAAATGAATCTAGAAAATTTGGAAAGCTGGGGGATAGATCTCCTAGAAATAATCGTATTTATGTTAGCATTGCAGGTTATCATAATTGTTATGCTAATAATTGTGAATATTAGGTATAGTAGGATGAAAAAGCGCTATTCAGGCTTTATGCGGGGGAAAGACGGCAAAAGCATGGAGGCTAGTATACTTTCAAAATTCGCAGAAGTTGATAAAAACATTAAGCTAACCCATGAAAACAGCAAAGATATTAAAGACATTAGAAGACAAATGAGGGGGCACTACCAAAAAATTGGGATAGTCAAGTATGATGCCTTTATTGAGATGGGAGGAAACCTAAGCTTTGCCCTTACTTTGTTGGACCAAGAGGATACTGGGGTTATTATTAACGTAATGCACAGCCGTGAGGGCTGTTATACCTACGTTAAAGAGATAATTAGAGGAGAAAGCTATATTGAATTGGCAGAAGAAGAGTCTGAGTCCTTAGAAAAGGCCATTTTTCAAGATGAATATGTAAAAACACCGTAAAACACTGCAGTAAGGAGTCCATTATGTTAGATATTAAGTTTATTAGAGCCAACCCAGAGATAGTTAAGGAGAATATTAAAAGAAAGTTTCAAGATGAAAAGATTCCATTGGTAGGGGAACTATTAGAGCTTGATGTAATGAATCGTGAAATAAAACAGGAAGTGGAAGTTTTGCGAGCCAATAGAAACAAGCTTTCTAAGGAAATCGGTGCCAAAATGGGACAGGGTCTAAAGGAAGAAGCTAACGCACTAAAGATAAGAGTTAGTGAAGATGCTGGAAGAATTGAGGAGCTTACAATCCTTGAAAAGAAAGTAGAAAGCGACATAAGAAGCATATTAATGTCTATCCCCAATATAATTGATGACTCCGTGCCTATTGGAAGGGATGATAGTGAAAATGTTGAACTGGAAAGATTTGGCGAAATGAAGAAGCCAAACTTTGAGATTCCTTATCATATTGATATAATGGAAAGCTTAGCAGGAATAGACCTTGATAGCGGCAGAAAAGTTGCTGGCAACGGCTTTTATTATCTGTTGGGAGATGTAGCCAGGTTGCATTCGGCAATTCTTACTTATGCAAGAGATTTTATGATAGACAAAGGCTTTACCTATTGCATCCCCCCCTATATGATTAGAAGCAATGTGGTAACAGGAGTAATGAGCTTTGCGGAAATGGATGCTATGATGTACAAAATAGAAGGAGAAGACTTGTATTTAATTGGCACCAGCGAGCATTCAATGATTGGCAAGTTTAAGGATAGCCTTATTGATGAGGATAAGCTACCAGAAGCTCTCACAAGCTATTCTCCATGTTTTAGGAAGGAAAAAGGAGCCCATGGCATGGAAGAGCGGGGAGTTTACAGAGTACATCAATTTGAAAAACAAGAAATGATTGTGGTATGTAAACCAGCAGACAGTATGAAGTGGTATGAAGAGTTGTGGAAAAATACCGTAGCCATGTTTATGTCTCTAGACATACCAGTTAGAACTTTGGAGTGCTGTTCAGGGGATTTGGCAGACTTAAAGGTAAAGTCTGTTGATGTAGAAGCATGGTCTCCAAGGCAACAAAAGTTTTACGAGGTAGGTAGTTGCTCCAACCTAGGGGAAGCACAAGCCAGAAGATTAGGCATTAGAGTAAAAGGGGAAAAGGAAAAATACTATGCCCATACTCTAAACAACACCGTTGTAGCGCCGCCACGGATGCTAATCGCTTTTTTAGAAAACAATCTCCAAGAGGACGGGACAGTCAAGGTTCCAAAGGCCTTACAGCCCTATATGGGAGGCCAGGAGCTTTTGGTGCCGAGAAAGAAAAACGTGTCTTGAGATGTATAAAAGGCAACAATAAAGAAGCGAAAAACAGCAAGGAACAGCAAAAGGATAGTAAAAGAACATAGGAACAACAGCAAAAGAACAACTTTGGAGAGTTTTATGCATCAATATTTAAAAGCCATTGGATTTAATCCAAAAAACAGAATAGAGTTAAAAGAGATAATAGAAAATGTAAAATCAGGCTTTACTCATAAATCCATAATTTCCTATCGAAACCATGAGGGATTTTGTGAATACCAAAAGGAATATGGTATAAACATTGGCATTTCTTTGTGTGGAGCTTTGGATGAGAATGATAAGTTTGATATGGATTTCTACTTCCCATATTTTAAAGGAAGTGGGATTTCCACTTATGCAGAAGTAGTGGTAGACAGAAAATATGAGAGAGAGCAATTTATTGGAGTTTGTGAGGATCCAAATATTGGAATTAGCTTAATCTTCTTTTTGCGAAATGGAACAGAGTTTCTCAGAGAGCAACAATTGGGAGTCAATATAGGAAGCAGAGCATCAGTGACCTTTTCAGGGCTAGCCTTAGGTGGGAAAATACTTTTCCCAGTTCAAAAAAACGAACATCAAATTCGTACTGAAAAGGAAGCCTCAGATAATCGAAAAATGCTAATTAATGCTGCTAGAAGTGGCGATCAAGTGGCAATTGAAACCTTAACCTTAGATGATATCGATATATATTCAAAAGTTTCTCGAAGGCTAATGACAGAAGATGTTTTCTCCATAGTAGACACCTACTTTATGCCCTATGGAATAGAGTGCGACCTATATGCGATATTAGGTGAGATATTAAGTGTTAAAAAGATTGAAAACTATGTTACAAAGGAAGAGCTTTACAAACTAAGGTTGGAAACAAACGAATTACAATTTGATATTTGTGTTCCAGTTAATGAAGTTATGGGACAGCCAGAGGTAGGAAGGCGTTTCAAAGGAAACATTTGGTTGCAAGGATACATTAATTTTAGGAAGCCTTAACTAAACAATGTGATGCGGACGCTAAAAGGGTAGCTGCCATCAGCCACTCCTTTGCATCTGAATCATAACATGATTCATAGGAAAGGAAAAAAGATGATTAATAAGAGTATTGGATTTATTGGTTGCAACAATATGAGTGGAGCCATTTTACAAGGAATTATAGGAAGCAAAATAGTTTCTAAAGAAAGATTATTTGTATATGACGTTTCCCCAACAGTAATGACCAGAATAAAGGCTATGGGAGCACAGGCAGTGAGTAGTAACAAGGAGCTATGTGCCAAAAGTGATATTATAATTTTAGGTACAAAGCCACAACATGCTGAGGCAGCCCTTAATCAATGTGAAGGCTGGTTAAACGGTAAGGCTCTGGTGTCAATTGTAGCAGGGATTACTATTAAAAGATTACAGAACATGGTAGTAGGAAAGCCTCGTATTTTACGAACCATGCCAAACACTCCTGCCATGGTATCGGCTGGCGTAACTATTTTTTGCCGAGAAACGGATTTGTTAACCGAAGAAAGATTGGTGGTTACGGAGGTATTTGGTGTACTTGGAACTGTAGAGTGGATGGAGGAAAAATTAATCAATGCGGCTGCTGCCGTCAGTGGTAGTGGACCTGCTTATGTTGCAATGTTTATAGAAGCATTGGCAGACGGGGCGGTAAAAAATGGTTTAAGCAGAGAAATGGCGTACAGATTGGCAACAAGAACATTCTTTGGAACATCGAAATTGTTGCTTGAAAGAGGGATGCATCCAGGTGAATTAAAGGATATGGTTACTTCACCAGGAGGCACTACAATTGAAGGAGTGGAAGCACTGGAAAAAAGTGGCATGAGATATGCAATAATGGATTGTGTTAATGCAGCCACAGATAAGGCATCTAAGCTTTAACACTTTATATGCAATGGCAAGGGGGCTAATTGTAAAGAAAATTAAGTAAAAAAGGATAACCATATATGCCTTAAAAGCAATGTGGTAAATGTGGAGAAAGAATGAAATTGAAACAATTGTTTAGTATTGTTATTGCTATTACATTAATAGCAACAGCTACGCTAACAACACAAGGAATTGTGGACGTATTAGCAGATGATGAGGCCGAGGATTATGTTATAGATGAACGAAGTCTAGAAGAAATTCTCGAGGAACAAGCTTTAATTAGAGAAGAATATTTTAATAAGCAACCCGAAACGAATTCATTGCCCAACTGGCCAGAAGGGCCTCTTGTACAGGCTCGCTCCGCTATTTTGATGGAAGTTTCTACAGGAGCGGTTCTATATGCAAAAGACATTTATGAAAGACGCTATCCGGCTAGTATAACGAAATTAGTAACTACTTTAGTTGCTTTAGAAAACAGTGAGTTTACTGATGATGTGGAAATTACTGAGGAGAGTGTAAATTGGTTACAGTGGAACTATGCTCATATTGGTATGCAAGCTGGTGAAATTATTTCTATGGAAGATGCTCTTCATGCCAATCTTTTGGCTTCCGCCAACGAGGTTTCCTATGCCATAGCAGAAAATGTGGGCAATATGGTAGATGGAGGAGGCTACAGTACCTTTATTAGAATGATGAATGAAAAAACCTCAAGAATAGGAGCGGCAAACAGTAGTTGGGAGAACCCCCACGGCCTTCATGGCGACAATCATTTTACTACAGCTTATGATATGGCTTTAATTATCTCCTATTTATATGAAAATCCTGACTTTCTAAGACTAATGCGATCATTAAGGTACACCATTGAGGAAACTAATATAGTAGAAGAAGAAAGAGTGTTATATCAAGACCATCAAATGTTAAGGCCGGAAGGATGCTTTCATTACCCTATGGCAAACAGCGGAAAGACAGGGTTTACAGACCAGGCAGGCACCACCTTGGCCACAACGGCTGATAATGGGGAGTTTAGCTTAGTAGCAGTAGTTCTTTTTGATCATGGCTGGCAAGCCTATGAAAGCACTATTGCCATGATGGACTATGGTTTTGAAAACTTCTCAAAAATAAGAATTAGCGAAGATGAAACAGATGAACACATCGAAAGCTTTGTGGAACCGGATTCATACATTATGCTACCTAACAATATTGACTTGGGAGAAGTGAGCAGAACAATCACTATACTAGAAGAAAATGTTGCAGAGGTAGTTTATTCCTATCACGGACACCGGCTGGGAAGTGCCGAGGTAATAGTGTCTGAGGCATACTTGGCATATTTGGAACGTTTGGAGCATTTAGATTATTTGGCAGACCAGGCTTACAATGAGGGGGTAGCCGAGATAAGAGAAGATGGACTGACTATGTTGGTAGTAATGCCCAATGAAGACTATGAATTATCCGTAAGAGGAAATGGCTTTAAATCTTTCATTCCAAGAGTCCTTGCAATTTCACTTGGAGTCTTGGTGGGAGTCACAATTATACTAATTATAATAGGGAAAAGGCAAGCTAAGGAAGAAAGAAAGAGGGGGAAAAAGCAACATAGACGAAGAAGAAAGAAGCGTAGCGGTTGATTTATGCGGTTGATTTGCATTAAAAACACCCCTATGTTAAAATAAGGAAGCAAATACATATTGGCGTTAATAAACGAGAGGAGAACTTAGTTATGCTAATACCAGGAATCATAATAGGCGTAATTATCATTGCAGTTATAATTACATACAACAATCTAGTATCTTTGAGAGGTCGTGTTGACAATGGGTGGGCACAAATTGACACTCAGCTTCAAAGGCGTTTTGATTTAATACCAAATTTAGTAGAAACTGTAAAAGGATATGCAAAGCATGAAAGTGATGTTTTTGAAAAGGTAACCCAGGCCCGTGCCAGTATGGCAAGCGCCACCACCGTTGGAGAGAAAGCAGCGGCAAATAACGCTTTGACAGAAACTCTTAAGAGTTTATTTGCGGTTTCGGAAGCTTATCCAGACTTAAAGGCAAGTACAAATTTTAGAGACCTTCAAGTAGAACTAACTAATACAGAAAACAAGGTTTCTTTTGCCCGTCAGTTTTATAATGACACCGTGAAAAGATATAATATTGCTATTCAGAAATTCCCCACTAACATTGTTGCAAGTATATTTAAATTTGAAGGTAGGGAGTTCTTTGAGGTGGATGCGCCTGAAGTTAGACAAGCACCTCAGGTGAAGTTTTAATAGTGATGACAACGAAGTAAAGATGCCTTGGTGGTACCTGGAGGCATCTTATACCGTGATGTAAATCGTGAAAGGAGGCAGATTCGTTTTGTTTCAAGCTAGCCGCACTAATAGAATTAAAACAACAATTATAGTAGCAGGAGTCTTTGTTTTTCTTGCTTCGCTAATATATTTAATTTCGTTCCATCTGCTGGATTTAGGAATATATGCAGGAGTCTTTGCCTTGGGAATAGCTTTTCTCATGTCTTTCTTTGCATATTGGAATAGCCACAAAATTGTTCTTAGAATGCATCGAGCTAGACCTGCAACTCCAGAACAAGATGCGAAACTAAATAATATCTTAGAAGGCCTTTGCATTGCTGCTGGAGTGCCTAAGCCAAAGCTCTATGTAATGGAGGACCCTGCCCTAAACGCTTTTGCAACAGGGAGAAACCCCAAAAATGGAGTAATATGTGTAACGACAGGACTTCTAAATAGATTGGACTATTATCAACTTGAAGGAGTTGTTGCTCACGAATTAGCTCATATCAAAAATTACGATGTACTACTCCAAACAGTAGCTGGAATTATGATTGGAGCTGGAATCCTATTATCAGACATTGGAGCAAGACTAATGTTTCGCTCAGGAGGCAGACGTTCAGGTGGAGGAGGCTCTCCTATCATTATGATTGTTGCATTTGCTTTAATGATATTAGCTCCTATTGCAGGACAGCTTCTTAGAATGGCCTTAAGTCGTAACCGTGAGTTTTTGGCTGATGCCACTGCTGTGGAGTTTACTCGTAATCCAGAAGGATTGGCAGGTGCTTTAGAAGCCATTGGAGGAAGTTCTATTCCCTTACAACGATCAAGTGATGCAACAGAGGGCATGTACATTGCTACACCTTGTGCAGATAGCAGAAGAAGGAGAAAGGCTAAATTATTTTCTACCCACCCTCCAATTGCCGATCGAGTCCACGCATTAAGAAATATAAGATAACCATAGAAAAGGCCTAAGGATTACGAAACAAGGCCTTAGGATTAACTTCCTATTGACTAATAGAGATTTTTTTCTTACAATGTTAGCTAATGAAATTAATGAAATAGACAAAGACGATGACGAAGACAGTAAGTTCTTTCCAAAAGTCACAGCGAGTCAATGATGGTGGAAGATTGACACAAGTAGGAATTAACTGAAAATCACTTCCGAGTTGCAGTGTGCGAACAGTAAGTAGGGTGATGCTAATCTTGCCCAAGAGAACAACAAGGTGTATTTGAAGTTTACTTAGTTATTAGAACACTGCCGGTGCTCCGCCGTTATAGGAGGATATATAATGAGTATCGCCAGATAAGGGGATAGCCATTATGTTGTAATTGGTGGTATAACGAAAGCATTGCTCTCGTCCTGTTACAGGAGGGAGCTATTTTATGTTATGATGCACACAGACCGCCTCCTTCTCGAGTATGCACAAATCAGTTTACAAAGAAAGGATAGAGTTATGTACAAAAAAGTTTCTACGGATTTGAATTTTGTCCAAAGAGAAAAAGAAATTAAGAAGTTTTGGGAAGAGCAAAATATCTTTGAAAAAAGCGTCAAAGAAAGAGCATCATGCCCACTATATACCTTCTATGAAGGTCCTCCTACAGCTAATGGGAAGCCCCATATTGGCCATGTTCTTACCCGCGTAATTAAGGACTTGATTCCAAGATATCGTACCATGAAAGGGTATTATGTGCCTAGGAAAGCAGGATGGGACACCCACGGCTTACCTGTTGAATTAGAAGTAGAAAAGGAACTTGGACTAGATGGTAAGGAAGCTATTGAAGAATACGGTTTAGAACCTTTCATTGATAAATGTAAAGAAAGTGTATGGAAATATAAGGAGATGTGGGAGGACTTTTCTGATACAGTTGGATTTTGGTTGGACACAGAAAACCCTTATGTTACCTATGATAATCCATATATTGAATCAGAGTGGTGGGCTTTAAAAGAAATCTGGAACAAAGGCTTATTATATAAAGGCTTTAAGACGGTTCCCTTTTGCCCTCGTTGTGGGACTCCCTTATCTTCTCAGGAAGTTGCTCAAGGATATAAAGATGTTGTGGAAAGCTCAGCAATTGTCCGTTTCAAAGTAAAGGATGAAGATGCTTACATCTTGGCATGGACCACAACTCCTTGGACTCTACCCTCTAACTTGGCTCTTTGTGTTAATCCAAAAGAAGATTACCTTAAGGTTAAAGGGGCTGATGGATGTGTATATTATCTGGCAGAAGCTTTAGCAGATAAAGTGTTTGCTGGACTCTTGCAAGAAGAAGCAGGCACAGAAGAAACCACAGAAGAGAATAAAAAAGATAAACCATATGAAGTGCTAGAAACTTTCAAGGGAAAGGAACTGGAATTTAAGGAGTATGAGCCACTTTTTGAGGGCGTCAAGGCACCAGTAGAAAAGCAAGGCAAAAAAGCATTTTATGTGACTTGTGGCTCCTTTGTAACTTTGTCTGATGGTACTGGAGTTGTTCATATTGCTCCTGCCTTTGGAGAAGATGACAATAATATTGGAAAAGAATATGGCCTTCCCTTTGTTCAGTTTGTTAATGAACAAGGAGAGCTAACTAAAGGAGCTCCTTTTGCAGGAACGTTTGTTAAAGATGCAGACCCTATGCTTTTGGAGGAGCTAGACAGGTTAGGGCTTCTATTTTCAACTTTAACCTATGAGCACAGCTATCCCCACTGCTGGCGCTGTGATACCCCATTAATATATTATGCTAGAGAATCTTGGTTTATTAAAATGACGGCAGTTAAAGAGGATTTGATAGCTAACAATAACACTATTAATTGGATTCCGGAAAATATTGGAAGAAGACGATTTGGAGACTGGATAGAAAATGTTCAAGACTGGAGCATTAGTAGGGATCGCTACTGGGGAACGCCGCTAAATATATGGGAGTGTTCTTGTGGCAATCAACATTCAATTGGTAGCATTGAAGAGCTAAAATCAATGTCAAAAAATTGCCCTGGAGATATTGAGCTTCATCGGCCATATATTGATGAAGTTACTATTATATGTACGGATTGTAATAAGGAGATGAAACGGGTTCCAGAAGTAATAGACTGCTGGTTTGATAGTGGTGCCATGCCTTTTGCCCAACATCATTATCCTTTTGAAAATAAAGAGGCCTTTGAGCAGCAATTTCCAGCGGACTTTATCTCTGAGGCTGTAGATCAAACAAGAGGGTGGTTTTATTCACTACTGGCTATCTCCACTCTACTATTTAATAAGGCTGCTTATAGAAATGTAATTGTACTTGGCCATGTTCAAGATGAAATGGGGCAAAAGATGAGCAAGTCTAAAGGAAATGCCGTGGATCCCTTTGAGGCGTTGGAAACTTTTGGATCAGATGCAATTCGCTGGTATTTCTATGTAAATAGCGCCCCGTGGCTGCCCAACCGTTTCCATGACAAGGCGGTGGTTGAAGGGCAAAGAAAGTTTATGGGAACTCTTTGGAATACTTATGCTTTTTATGTTCTTTATGCTAATATTGATAGTTTTGATGCTACTAAGTATCAATTAGAATATGAGAAGCTTTCTGTAATGGATAAATGGTTACTCTCCAAGTTAAACACTCTAATAAAAACCGTAGACAATCACTTGGAAAACTATCGTATCCCAGAAAGCGCAAGAGCCTTGCAAGAGTTTACAGATGATATGAGTAACTGGTATGTTAGAAGAAGTAGAGAGAGATTCTGGGCAAAAGGAATGGAGCAAGACAAGATAAATGCCTATATGACTTTATATACGGCCTTGGTTGCCATGGCGAAGCTGGCGGCTCCATTAATTCCCTATATGACTGAGGAAATATATCAAAATCTAGTGTGTTCTCTAGATAAAACCGCTCCTATAAGTGTCCACCTGTGCAACTATCCAGTTGCTAACGAAAGCTTTATCCATACTGAATTAGAAGCTAATATGGACAATGTCCTTAAAATTGTGGTAATGGGAAGAGCCTGTAGAAACAATGCCAACATAAAAAACAGACAGCCTATAGGAGAGATGTTTGTAAAGGCCGAGTTTGACCTGCCTGAGTTTTACAAAGAGATAGTAGCGGAGGAGTTAAATGTTAAAAACATAAGCTTTACCGAAGACGTTAGTAGTTTTACCACCTACTCCTTTAAACCTCAATTAAAAACCGTAGGACCAAAATACGGGAAGTTGTTAGGTGGAATAAAGGAAGCTCTTGACAATCTGGATGGAAATTTGGCAATGGAGGAGCTGGCAGAAAAAGGCGCCTTGACCCTAAGTGTAAAGGGAGAGGAAGTTAAATTGTCAGAAGAGGATTTGCTAATCGATAAATCCAAGAAAGAAGGTTATGTTTCTGAGGATGACTATGGAATTACAGTAGTATTTGACACTTACTTAAGTGAAGAACTGCTAGAAGAAGGTTTTGTTAGAGAGCTAGTTAGTAAGATTCAAAACATGCGAAAAGATGCAGGTTTTGAAGTAATGGATATAATTAATGTTTCCTACCAAGGTAGCGAAAAAGCTAATGTAATATTTGAAAAGAACGCTATCAACATTGGTGGTGAAGTTATGGCTAATGCCGTTGAACAAAAAGAGCCTGAAGGGTTTGTAAAAGAATGGGTAATTAATAATGAACCGGTTTCCATTGGTGTGAAAAAGCAATAAATTAAGCAATAGAATAAACTATACATGAGGTGAACAAAATGCAGATTCAAAAGGTAGACAAAGAAAAGTTTAAGAAATCAGTAACAGCTTTAGTAAGGAGGCTATATAGAAAAGAACTTGATGAAGCCACCCCTAAGCAGCTATTCCAAGGAATATCCCTTGCCATAAAAGATACTATTATTGATGATTGGCTAGACTCCCAAAAAGCATTTGAGAAACAAGGTGCCAAAATAGTGTATTATATGTCCATGGAGTTTTTAATGGGCCGTGCCTTAGGCAATAATTTGATTAATTTGACAGCATATAAAGAGATTAAAGAGGCCTTAGAAGAAATGGACATTGACTTAAATGTCATTGAAGATGAGGAGCCTGATGCCGCTCTTGGAAACGGAGGCCTTGGAAGGCTGGCTGCATGCTTTTTAGATTCTTTAGCAACTTTAAACTATCCTGCATACGGCTGCGGAATTCGTTATCGCTATGGAATGTTTAAACAAAAAATCGAAAATGGATTTCAAATCGAAACTCCAGATGATTGGTTAAAAGACGGCAATCCTTTTGAGGTTAGAAGAGAAGAGCACACAAAGGAAGTTCAATTTGGCGGAACTGTTCATCTTGAAAAAAACGGGGAAACAGGAAGATATAAAGTGATTCGCCAAGGCTATGAGTCGGTGTTGGCTATTCCATATGATATGCCTGTTATTGGCTACAATAATCGTGTGGTTAACACCCTAAGAGTGTGGGATGCTAAGGCGATTACTAATTTTAGATTAGATTCTTTTGATAGAGGGGACTATCACAAGGCAGTTGAGCAAGAAAATCTGGCTAAAGTAATTGTAGATGTACTGTACCCAAATGACAATCACTATGCAGGAAAAGAGCTAAGGCTTAAACAACAATATTTCTTTGTTTCAGCTAGTTTACAAACCATGATTGATAAATACAAAAATACTCATGGCAATATTAAAAATCTCCCCCAGAAGGTATGCATCCAGATGAATGACACTCATCCAACTTTAGTGGTTCCAGAATTAATGCGTCTGCTAATGGATGAGGAAGGCCTTGACTGGGAAGCCGCTTGGGATATTACTAATAAAACCTGTGCATATACCAATCATACTATTATGGCAGAAGCATTAGAAAAATGGCCCATTGACTTGTTTTCAAGACTACTACCTAGAATATACCAATTAGTCCAAGAAATTGATCGCAGGTTTGTCCTGCAGATAAGAGAGCGCTATCCAGATAATGAACATAAAGTAGCTTCCATGGCTATTTTGTATGACGGGCAAGTAAGAATGGCTAATATGGCTATTGTTTCTGGCTTTTCAGTTAATGGAGTAGCAGCGCTGCACACAGAAATTATCAAAAATGAAACCCTAAGAGACTTTTATGAGCTTGCTCCTGAAAAGTTTAACAATAAAACAAATGGGGTAACCCAAAGACGATTTTTACTTCATGCAAATCCTCTGCTATCCAACTGGATTACTAAGCACATTGGCCAGGGCTGGATAACTGACTTTGCTCAAATTTCAAAGCTAATGCCTTTGGCAGAAGATGAAGAAGCTAAAAAAGAATTTATGAGAATAAAGTATCAAAACAAACTTCGTGTGGCCAAGTACATTAAAAAGCATAACGGCATAGATGTAGATCCAAATTCCATATTTGACATTCAAATAAAACGCTTACATGAATATAAACGACAATTATTGAATATACTTCATATTATGTATCTGTACAATAGACTAAAAGAAAATCCGGAAATTTCTTTTTATCCTCGCACCTTTATTTTTGGGGCAAAGGCAGCGGCAGGATATTTGCGAGCAAAAGAAACAATTAAGTTAATTAATTCAGTTGCTGAAGTGGTTAATAATGACCGAAGCATTCAAGGAAAGATAAAAATTGTCTTTATAGAAGATTATCGAGTATCAAATGCAGAGATTCTTTTTGCAGCAGCAGATGTAAGTGAACAAATTTCTACAGCTTCTAAAGAGGCATCAGGAACAGGAAACATGAAGTTTATGATGAATGGAGCTCCTACCCTTGGAACGATGGATGGGGCTAATGTGGAAATTGTAGAAGAAGTAGGAATGGAAAACGCTTTTATCTTCGGACTATCATCAACAGAGGTAATCAATTATGAAAAACATGGCGGGTACCACCCCATGGATGTTTACTTAAGTGATGAGGAAATAAAGAAAGTCGTTGATCAACTAGTGGACGGAACATATTCCGGTGGAGATAAGGAGATGTACATTAATTTGTATAATTCCTTGTTAAATACTTATACTACGGACAGGGCAGATGCATATTTTATCCTAAAAGATTTTAGAGCTTACGCAGATGCTCAAGAAAAAGTTGAAGCCGCTTACAAAGATGAACCAAGGTGGGCAAAAATGGCCTTGTTAAACACAGCATGTAGTGGGAAGTTTTCTTCAGATAGAACTATCGAAGAATACGTAAAAGATATATGGCATTTAGAGAAAGTTGAAGTGTAACTAAGCCTTAACTTAACAATCAAAGCAAGTCCCCCGCCTCTAAGCGTAGCTACTTGATTGTTACGAAGAAGTAGCGTAAGCGAATCCTGAGTTACTGTCAACTAGTTGACTGACATAAATCGGGGGAAAAGGATGACTTCTGTCAGTCGTCCTTTTCCCCCTAAATAATAATATTGGCTCACCTTAATAGTTAATAACTTTTCTTTCAAAGTATGCTTTTGGATGAGCACAAACAGGGCAAACCTCAGGTGCTCCATCAGTTCCATGAATATGTCCACAATTTCGACAAATCCATCCTAGAGGGGCATCTCCGTTAAAGGTTTTGTTATTTTTATAGGACTCAAGAAGCTTGTTGTAGCGAGCCTCGTGAGCCGCCTCTACTTTTGCAACTCCTCTAAATTTTTCGGCTAATTCTGGAAAGCCCTCTTCATCAGCTTCTTTAGCCATTCTATCATACATGTCTGTCCATTCAAAGTTTTCACCTGCTGCTGCGTCAGCCAAGTTCTCTGCAACAGTACCAATTCCGTGGAATTCCTTAAACCACATTTTTGCATGTTCTTTTTCTTGCTCTGCAGTTTCTAAGTAAATTGCAGCCATTTGTTCAAAACCAGCTTTCTTTGCAGCAGAAGCATAATAGGTGTATTTGTTACGAGCTTGAGATTCGCCTGCAAAGGCCTCCATTAAATTCTTTTCTGTTTTAGTTCCTGCGTATTTTGACATATCTTACTCCTTCCAATTATTAATAGATTGTTTTATTCAAGTGCGCCTCGGTGTTTATTAACCAAAGTATCTTTTTAAAAGTCCTTCAAAAGCTTGACCGTGTCTAGCTTCGTCCTTTGCCATTTCGTGAACAGTATCGTGAATAGCATCAAGATTTTCTTCTTTAGCACGTTTTGCTAATTCAAATTTCCCTGCGCAAGCGCCGTTTTCTGCAGCTACTCTCATTTTAAGGTTTTCTTCAGTACTATCTGTTAGCACCTCTCCTAGTAATTCAGCAAATTTCGCAGCGTGCTCGGCTTCTTCCAATGCAGCTTTCTCCCAGTATAGGCCTATCTCTGGATAGCCTTCTCTGTGTGCAACTCTAGACATTGCAAGATACATACCAACTTCAGCACATTCTCCTTCAAAATTCATTCTTAAACCATCAAGGATATCCTTAGGTACATCTTTAGCGGCTCCAACTACATGTTCGGTAGCCCATCCTAAATCTCCTTCTTGCTCTTTGAATTTTTCTGCAGGTGCCTTGCAAAGAGGGCAAAGATCAAGTGCTTTTTCCCCTTCGTGTAAATATCCACATACTGTACAAACAAATTTTTTCATGGTTCAGATACCTCCTTAAGTCTTTCTCAATTTAATAGTTATATGCTCTTTTCCTTAGAAATAAGAATAAGAGAAGGTTAGTCAACAAGAGCGTTGAAAGTTACACTATATATATTAAATGCATAAATTGCATGTATAGGAATAAAAATATCCCCTAAGAGGTTTCACAAGGTCTAGCTATGGAAAACCTCAACTTTTGCTTACTGCCTTGGATTAGGTGCAATGATTACAGGTTCCGTGAAATAAGGTAGAACTTGATTCTATGACTCCATCAAAAGAGTCAGCAGCAATTTCATTAATTTGATGGATGTGAGCCATATCTAGATATAAGTCCAATACCTGGTCACAAGCTACACAGTGAAAATGGTTATGGGGTGCAAGGTTACCGTCAAAACGATCTCTACCTCCTCCTAAGGAAACTTTGATTGCTTCCCCAAGGTCCGTTAATAAATTAAGATTTCTGTATACAGTTCCCAAACTTATATTAGGAAATTCTTGTTTTACACTAAGATATACAGCATCTGCTGTAGGATGCTCTTCAGTGGAAGCCAGGTAGTCCTTAATTGCTTGTCGTTGTCGACTATAATTTAATTTATACATAATGATTCTCCTAATGGCACGAACATAATCAAAGGATCTGCTCTTTGCCTTAAAACAGTAAGAGTTACTATTATTGATTATAATACAGTTTTTGCGATTTGTAAAGATAAAAATTAAAAAAAATAAAAAAATTAAAAAAATATAAAGAAAATTAAATCTCTAATCTTGCCAAGCACATCATAGGAGTTTAAAATAGAAATTGGAGTAATTTAGTGAATGTCTGTAAAATAAGCAAACAATATCTTTATAGACAAAATTTTATCAAAGTTTTTTTAGAAAACCCCAAAATAAATTAGCAGAAAAAAATTCTTTCCTCGCAAAATGCACAAAAGAGGAAAATCTAAGAAAGAACCCCTCCTAGACTTATCCACATGAGGCAGGGATGAAAAATGCGAAAACAAGAATATTTCAAGTAGTTATTCACATTATCCACAAGAAAACATGTGTTTTTAGTGGATTACCTAGCAATAGAAAAGAACTTACGTTTTGGGCAGTTGTAACGAAAAGTTCAAAAAAAGCAGTTTTAAGAAATATTTTATTGACATCATAAAAGCCAGAATAATGAAGGAATTGTATAAACAAATCAGATAATGAAGGACAAACTGCAGGGAGGTAATTTGGTTTCGAAACAGTTTGATTAATGTGTGGTTTCGGACTATAATAAACACAAAGATTTAAGGAGGAGATATATAAGATGAATATTTCAATGGAAATGACAATAGGCAACTTGTTGGCTGAGTTCCCTCAAGCGGCAGCAGCTCTAGCGGAGGTAGGCATGCATTGCTTAGGCTGTCCTTCTGCTCAGCATGAAACTATCCAACAAGCAGCACAAGTCCACGGACTGGACCCAGAGGATTTGCTTGCGAAGATTAAAGAAGCTATATAACAAAGAATGAGATGTCCCCCCTCTAAGGGTTGTGTAGGTGGTGGGCTACAAACATCAATGAGGAGGGGGACAATCTCCTTCTCAGTTATAGCTAAGGCGTATTTGAACAAAGCAAAGAGGTTGATGCACAAACACTGTAAGTGTTAGGCAACAACCTCTTTTGTAATGCATACGTGGCGATAATGTAGTTAATCGCCTAGCACAGCGAGTAGGGAGGCTAAAAGCGGCCTACTACTCGATTAGTTTAGGCGTGCTTGAATTATTACAACTGGGAAAGAGTCTTAATTGCATCTGCCGAAACAATAATTTGGCAATGCTCCTCTAAAAAGGCCAAAGTTATATTAGATGCCTTTTCCAGGGTGCCATATTCTGATAGCATATTGCTAATTTTATTGAAATCGTTTGTTTTGTGGTTTGATTGAGTTAAGGCCAAAATGTATAAATCAGCATCTGCGTCAAAGTAAAGGGTGTTCCCGCCATGATACACAGGGGATAATAGTTTTGCAACTGAAATCACCCTATCGATATTATTGAAGGAGAACAGCTTAAAGTTTGCAGTTTGGGCAGAAGGCTTGGTCTTAGGCTTTGGTGGGGCAGGCTGGGTGGAATCCTTTATCCTGCTTAGTAAATCTATAAGATCCTCCGCTCCCTCAAGCTTGCTTAATGCCTCAAAAGCATGAACCTCTGAGTGGCCGTAGGGAGTAAATTTGGAAAATCTAGTATCTAGTTCTTCGGGATCTTCGACTTTGGTTATTATAAGTATAATTGAATCTGAAGACGCCGGAATTGCTTCTATCATTAATGGAATGTCATCAGCTTCAAAGCCAAAGTCAAAAGAGGCCTGTTGCATCATATCTCTAAATAGATTCCTAGCCTTTTCTGTTCCGTATGCAAGTTCGCTAAGCTTTAACTGGCGGGCAGCTAAATCGGCTTGGGTCAGGGTACAACGTATTTGATTATCATTTAGTTTCTCTATTTTCATATAAATCACATCCTTCTATCTGGAGAGAGAACCAATATGCTATCTCATTTTAATTATAAACAAAAAACGTTTATAAGTAAAGGGTAACCATCACTTATCTTTCTTAGAGTTAATTGGACTAAAGTATTAACAATAATAAGATATGATAGAAGTATAGTTTTATCAACATATCCACAGGCCTTATCAACAAAAAATATGTTGATTTAAAGATTCTTTTCGCTATAATTATGTCATAAGAAGTTAGCAAACTGATAAATGAAATCAATTCAAAGAAAGGAGCGACAACTTAACCATAACATTTTAATTCATATCTAGTATCACATCAACAGTTGCAGAAGAACCACATTTACTTCTAATCTTACTATCTATTTTCAACATCTGGAAAATAACCGCCTAAACTAGATTATATACAACATAATGCAAAAGCTATCTTCTAGTTTGCAGGATAAAAGCGGTATGTCACGATTACCTCCTAAGATCCTAATAACTTATATTTATCAGATTTTGCATTGGAATAGGAGCTTGTATGAGTAATAGACATGGAGAAGAGGACTTATACATTGAGTTAAGGGGCTATGAGGCGGCAGGTATAGACATGCACATAAATGGTTATGACGCAAGTCCCTTACAAATTTTAACGGCCTGTATGACAAAAGAGGTGGGCACCTACATGCGAGATTACGTCATTAATGAGGACGGCAATATCGAGGCACTAGACTTTTATACGATTAACTAAGTAACTGTATTGAATACCCCCGTATCAAACAGCATTGCACTTTTGTAGCCTAAGTCTAGGAAATGGTAGCGCAACCCTAGATGTTTTAATGGACGTTAAATCATAGAGATTTGTACTTACAGCATCAAAAGGGACGATGCAAATCTCGCCCAAGTACGGCGAGGCGTACTTGAATTAGGGCTAGCCGTGAAAGGTTTGTGGCAGAAAACTACAAATCTTTCACGGCTGGTTTTTGTTTGGCAGGAAATTCCTGTAAAATTTTTCTAGCCATAAAGATAACCATTTGATACAATAGACTACAGCGGAGGTATAACCATGGAAAACAGAAATTTAGAAAGAAATAGAAGGCCACCACCTCGCCGTAGAGAGGGAGAGGAAAGTGGAAGGAGGCCTGCCCAGCAAAACAAAAAAAATCCTCCACCAAGACACTCAAGACGAAAAAAGAGAATCAGGTGGTTTCCAATAATCTTTACTATAGTACTTCTTATAATAATTGGGGTGGCTGGTGCAATACTAGGCAGCTTTTTGTGGGAAGAATATACCAGCCGCTTCAGACACACTAATGAGCGGGCAGATTTGAATGTATATTTTGAAATTAGCAACGAAAATGACGTAGCCCTAATAATGGATAATGTAGTTATTAGAGAGGGCGGTTCAGCCACCAGAGCCAGAATAATTGATGGAACTGCTTATTTGGAAATGTCTCTAGTTAACGAAAGAATAAACAATAGATTTCATTGGGATTATAATGAAAGAATCCTGATTCATACATTGCCATACGGAAGTATAATTGTTGCTCCTGATGCAAGGGAGTATCTGGATAGCAACCAAAGTGTAAGTGTGGATTATGCAATATTAGTACAAGAGGGTGGAAATATGTTTCTCGCCATCCCATTTATTCAAAAATTTGCAGACATCGAATTTGCAGTTTTTGAGGCCCCTAATAGAGTTGTCATTAATACTAGCTGGGAGGACAGATATATTGCTACTGTAAGAAGAAATTCAGCAGTGCGTTTTCAAGGTGGAATAAGAAGCGCTGTGTTAACAGATGTATATGTAGACGACGAAGTCACAGTCTTAGAGATAGAAGGAGAATGGCGAAAGGTAGCAACCGCCGATGGTTTTATTGGGTATATTGAAAATGCTGATCTAGAAGATAAAGAAAATAGATCTTTTAATCGTACCTTTGAAGAGCCCATTTTCACTAGAATAGTTAGGGAGCATCCTCTTAATGTAGGCTGGGATGACATAAATAACATAGAGGCCAATGCCTTTGTAGGAGAGACCTTAAGTAGAAGCCGTGGCTTAACTGCAATTGCTCCAATGTGGCTGTCAGTAGCAGATACCCAAGGAAATATTGACTCCATTGCGACAGTGGAATATGTCCAAACGGCCCATGAGGCAGGAGTGGAAGTCTGGGTAACTCTACGAGATTTTCATGGTGGCATTGATTCGGAAACCGAAACCTATCAAACCATTAGCTTCACCTCCAATCGTACTCGGATAATTGACCAAACCATCGCCGAAACATTGAGGGTTGGCGCCGATGGCATAAATTTAGATTTTGAAAAGGTTCCAGTAGAAGCCGGCTCACATTTCATTCAGTTAGTAAGGGAATTATCAGTGGAGGCCCGTAAAAACAATCTACTACTTTCGGTAGCAAACTTTTACCCATTCCCTTGGCGAGCCCATTACAATATAGCTGAGCAAGCAAGGGTAGTAGACTACATTATTTTAATGGGCTATGATGAGTATTTTGAAGGTAGTCCAACAGCTGGCCCAGTTGCCTCTTTTGGATTTGTCCAAGAGGGAATCCAATTGGCATTACAACACGTCCCTCCCGAAATGTTAATTAATGCCATTCCATTTTACTCTAGATTGTGGTATGAAGTGCCTGGGGGAGAAGGAGAAGCGGCAACCGTATCAAGTGTTGCTTTGGGAATGGATTTATCTGCCGCCACTGCCGCAGAGGCAGGGGTAGAATTTGTTTGGAACTCAGAATTGAGAATGTACTATGCTCAGTGGCAAGACCCAGATGGAAGTTTTAGAGCATGGTTGGAGGGAAGAGGCTTATTCCTTCCTTTAGCCCCACCTTCAGGGGGAACCTATCGGATTTGGCTGGAAGATTCCAGGTCTTTGGGAGAAAAGCTATCCTTTATGAAGGAACATAATCTAGCAGGAGTAGCTTCGTGGCGACTAGGGCTAGAAAATGAGTCTGCCTGGGATGTAATTTCTGCTTTTATGAATTAGGAAGATTTACAAAGGTTTTAAGTTAAAGTATAATTATAATAGAGATTTGTACTTACAGCATCAGCGTAGCTGACCCAAATCTCGCCCAAGTACGCCAAGGCGTACTTGAATAACATTGAATGAGATGCCCCCTCCTCTAAGCAACAACGGAGGTGGTGGGTAACAAAGGTGAATAAGCAAGACAAAACTTAGCAGAGGAGAATGTTTATGAAAGAATTTAGTTATGTGATTAAAGACGAGTTAGGGATTCATGCCCGACCAGCTGGCATGTTAGTGAAACTGGTAAAGAATTACGAGAGTAATATTGAAATTACAAAAGGCGAAAAAACCGTAGGAGCAGCACAGCTTTTGAAATTAATGGGGCTGGGTGTCAAGTGCGGAGAAGAAGTGAAAATTACTGTTGAAGGACCTGACGAAGATGTTGCCTTTGAAGATGTGAAAAAGTTCTTTACTGATAATCTGTAAATAACACCCAAGGACGCAATGGCGTACTTGAAATAAGAGAGGTGGAAAAGTGGAGCAATTTAAAGGTAAAACGATTTTTCAAAAAATTGCCATTGGAAAGGTTTATTTCTATGAAAAAGTTCAAATTGAAATAAATAAGCGAGAGGTTTGCGACACTGAAGCTGAAGTGAATCGATTTGAGCAAGCAAAGCGAACAGCACAAGAGCAGCTAGTGGGATTGTATGAAAAGGCAAAGGCAGAAGTAGGAGAAGAAGAGGCTGAAATTTTTGAAGTTCACACCATGATGCTGGGAGATTCGGACTACTGTGATTCGGTTACTGAGATTATTAATGGAGAAAAAGCAAACGCCGAATATGCTGTTGCTGAAACAGGAGACACCTTTTCTAGAATGTTTAGTGAGATGGATGATGAATACATGCGAGAGCGTGCTGCGGATATTAAGGATATTTCCGAGCGGGTTATTCGTATTTTAAGTGGTAAAGAGACCAATGATTCGCAGTTAGAGGAACCAGTCATTTTAGTTGCTGACGACTTGGCGCCTAGTGAAACCATTCAGATGGACAAAACAAAGTTGTTGGGATTTGTAACTAAGCTTGGTTCTTCCAATTCCCACACAGCCATTTTGGCAAGAACAATGGGCATACCAGCTTTAATTGGGGTAGAGATAGACAAAGCTTGGAACGGGAAAATGGCAGTCATCGATGGCTATAAAGGAGAGTTAACCATTGAGCCAGATGAAAGCTACTTAAAACAAGCAACAGAAAATCTGAAGAGGGATTTGCAAAAACAGGAAATGCTGAAAAAGCTTAAAGGAGCAGAAAGCATTACTAAGGATGGCAAAAAGATAAAGGTTTACTCTAACATCGGAAGTGTTTCTGATGTAGGTGCCGTTTTAGAGAATGACGGAGAAGGCATCGGGCTTTTTAGAAGCGAATTTTTATATCTAGAGTCAAAGGACTTTCCTACAGAAGAGCAGCAATTCAAGGCCTATAAGGCGGTAGCCGAAAAGATGGAAGGGAAAGAAGTAGTTATTCGCACCCTTGATATTGGCGCAGATAAACAGGTAGACTATTTTGATCTTGGCGCTGAAGAAAATCCGGCTCTTGGCTATCGAGCCATTAGAATTTGTCTGACCCAAC
>JGI20163J26743_11538423_pt1 | contig 23584 bp, 28 predicted proteins | sample TergutCu122P1_FD_26743 | JGI IMG/M metagenome (IMG submission 26743) | reverse complement strand
CCCCTGCCGCCTATAAATTTTTCCTTTATTTCCTCTGTTACCGGCTTGCTTTCGATCTTATTTTCAGATAGATTTATATAAAGGGTACGGTTAGTATAACCCTTGTCTACTGAGCCAACCTCATAATTCATTTCCTTTAAGAGCTTACGGGCATTCTTCATTTCTTCTATACTATACATAAACTTTATCTGCTCCTCTCTATTATTCTTCAGATATATAAAGTGCCCCGGCGGGACATTTCTTAACACACATACCGCAAGCAACACACTTAAAAGGCTCTAAATAATCTACATGCCTTCTCATAGATAAACAATGGCAAAAACCGATACATGCAAAACAACCCACACATTTTACTTTGTCAAGCATTACTACACATAGCTTATTCATATAAAGTGCCAGGGTAGGACAAACCTCCACACATTTGCCACATTGGTTACAAACGTTTATTTCGTAACCTTCTCCTTCTGTTTTTTTGCTGACTTTTATTGCGGATTTTTCCCTGTTTTCTTCCTTGAATCGAGCCTTAGAACACGTCAATTCGCAGCTGCCACAACCAGTACATAACTCAACTTTAACTCTTAAGCTTTTCAAGCAAACTCTCCTCCCATGTAGTGTTTATAATTTAATTTAAAATGTTTAGTTCAAAAAAATTATTATTGACCATGTTACTATTTCCACATAAAAAAGTAGTTTCCTTTTTGAAAACTACTTTTTTAGCTTCTTTTATGTACAGTTTCTATAGGTTTTTAGCAATACATACTAAAATGTGCTTATTTTTTAAGATACATCTCTTATCCTATTACTATATAGGGATGCTTAATTTACCATCACCTGTAGTTGGTAAATTGTAAATCTTGGTTATATTCCTGTTGTTTTAAGAAGCTTATCACTTCTTGTAAGTCATCTCTGCTCTTACCGGAAACACGAACTTGATCATCCATTATTTGACTTTGAACTTTAATCTTAAGATTCTTAATATCCTTAACTATCTGTTTAGCCGTATCTATTTCAATACCCTGTTTTAGCTTGATAATCTGACGAACGGTTCCTCCGCTTGCTTCTTCAACTTTGCCGTATTCCAAATTCTTGATTGGAACTTCCCTGCGTATTAACTTTGATTGTAAAATATCAATTACACTTCTAAGTTTAAAATCGTCATCTGCAATAATTTTAAGATTTCCATCTTCCAAACTTACTTCAGATTTACTGTTTTTAAAATCATACCTTTGGGAAATTTCTTTGTTTGTTTGGTTAATAGCGTTGTCAACTTCCTGCAAGTTTACCTTTGAAACAATATCAAAGGATTCGGCTTTAGACATAATCATCACTCCTTATTATTGTAATTCTTAGCATTTTTATTTTAGGGGTTTAGATCTTTTCTTTCCCCTGTAACTAAAAAGATAACACTTTCACAAATATTTGTTGCATAATCACCTATTCTTTCCAAGGAACTTCCAATAAATAATAAATGCGTAGCTTGATTAATTGTCTTGGGGTCATTTGTCATGAATTTTATTAGGTCAAGAAAAATCTGATTATATAACTTATCTACTTGGTCATCATCATGCATTATTTCTTCAGCCAGCTTTACATCTTCTGCCACATAACTATCCAAGGATTTTTTTACCATCCTTTTGGCAAGTTCAGCCATCTTTGGAATATCTATAAGAGGCTTAATTAAAGGTTCTGTACCTATCCTCTTGGCAGTCTTAGCAATATCACAAGCATGGTCTGCTATACGCTCCAAATCTTTAATAACCTTAAAGGTAATACTTATTTGTCTTAAATCTTTACCCATTGGCTGCTGGGTTGCTATTAACTTCAAACATCTATCTTCGATCTCCAAATCCAGTCCATTAACTATTTTATCTTTTTTTAGTACAGCATCTGCAAGATCCATATCCTGCTTTACCAGTGACTTAATGGCATCTGTAATCATCTCTTCAACCAAACTACCCATTTTGCAAATATCTCTCTGTAATTCCTCTAAAGATTGTTGAAAACTTGTTCTGACCATTTTCCTCACGCTCCCTTTAATGATTTCCATATCTAAGTACATTTTAAAAAATTCCTCTAACTAAATCTACCTGTAATATAATCAATAGAAAATTATTTTAGCTCCATTTTAAATTATATAAAGCCTCGGTTAACTAAAGATTATGCAAAAGTTAATTTTAGATTAAGTAGTGTGTTAATGCCTTTCCATTAAGGTAGTTGCATTTTTCACCTTGATAAACACTACGTTCTTCTAACCTAAGCTCAATTAGCTCTTTAATTTTCCACCAACTTGTATCCCAATTGCTAAAAAGAAGTTTATCTTTTGGCCCCCTGCCTACTAGCCTTTGTATAACTATATTGGGGTGCAGGTATTCTAAAAAAGTTACTACTCTATCTACATATTCATCCAAAGGGATAATAGTAAACTCTTTATCCAAGTATTGGCATCCCATCATAGTTTTTTCAACTATATACAGGGAGTGGAGTTTAACATAATCTACATCCAATGCGGAAATGATTTTGGCATTTTCAATAACATCCAACTCACTATCACCCGGAAGATTTAAAATAATATGTGCACATGTCTTAATTTGTCTTTTTTTAATTCTAATAACAGCATCTAAAAACTCAGCCAGAGTATGCCCTCTATTTAATTTACCAAGAGTATGGTAATTAACTGACTGCAATCCAAGCTCAATATCCACTTCTAAGCTTTTTTCAGTTTTCAGTTGGCAGAGAAAGTCTAAATACTTGTCATTAACACAGTCCGGCCTTGTAGACAATGAGATTCCTATTATATCTTCCTCATTTACTGCCGCTTTTATTTCCTCTACAAATTGAGTATATGGTTTATAGGTATTTGTAAAGGCTTGAAAATAAACAATAAATTTATTAGCTCCAAATCTTTTGCGAAAAAATGCCTGGTTTTTACGAACCTGTTCTTGTATAGACAATGTGTTGGAAAGACAATCAAAACCCGAGCCTTCTTCATCACAAAAAGTACACCCTCCGTAGCCTATGACACCATCTCTATTAGGACAAGTTCCCGGAAGGTTTACAGGTACTTTATATACTTTTTCTCCGTACCTTTCTATCAAATGTTTGGAGTAAATCCTATATCTATCCAATGACAAAACCCCTTTGATTCAGAAGTGGTCAATCTGAGGTGGTCAGTCTGACTAGAAACAATTAGTTTGCTAATTGCAATAACAAATCCAAGGATCAGCCACTGTCATAAACCATGAATTAACACTTAGCCAGTTTTGAAACCTCTGCTCATTCAAATCTTTAATACTATATTATCAATAAGACGAGTATTTCCTATTTTTACTGCTATGGCAATTATAAATTTTCCTTTAAGCTCTTCCATACCTGACAAGTCATCGGCACTTCTAATGTCTATATATTGTAGGTTAGCTAATGGTTCTTTTATTATGTTTTCCTTGCCAGCATCGATTAAAATAGAAGTTTTTCTTTCTCCTTTTAAAATCATATCTTCAAGGAGTTTTAGTGTTTGGTATAGTATCGGAGCTGCTTGTCTCTCTGTAAGACTTAGATAGGCATTTCTTGAGCTCATAGCAAGTCCATCTTCTTCTCTTGCGGTAGGTACAACCTCTAGAAAAATGTCTAAGTTCAGATCTTGTATCATTTTTTTTATGATAATAACTTGTTGTCCATCCTTTTGTCCAAAAAAAGCTTCGTGAGGTTGAATAATATTAAACAGTTTTAACACAATTGTAGCAACACCTCTGAAATGTATGGGTCTATTTTCTCCACATAAAATCTTTGACAAACCTTCTACTTCAACATAGGTCGTATATCCTTCTGGATATATTTCTTTAATAGTAGGCATGAAAATTGCCTTTACACCTATCCTTTTTGCTAAGCCCAGATCTCTCTGTAAATCTGTAGGATAGTTATCAAAATCCTCCGTTGGACCAAATTGAGCTGGATTTACAAACAAACTAACTATAGTTTCATGACCTTTTTTAATAGAGCATCTCATAAGCTCAAGATGGCCATCATGAAAATATCCCATGGTAGGAACCAATCCTATTGTAGACCCTTGTTTTTTTAATTCATTAATATAACTTTTAGCTTCTTCTATAGTTTTTAGTATTTCCACAAAATTTTATCCTCCCTAAAAATATCTATAAGTGTAAATAAAAAGAGAAGTTGGTTAAACTAATAACCTATTAGTAATAGAGTATCATTATTTTTATTTTACAATAAGTAACAACAAAATAGATAAAAAATTAAAAAATTCATCATAAAAATGTTTACATTTGAGAAAATCATGATAAGATATTATCTGGTGCTTGATATAAGAGATTAATTATTGAAAATATAAAGAAATGTCTACTTAGGTATTTTTCAAAAAGGAGTAATAAATCATGGATTTACTTACCCATACCCTGGCAGGGCTGGCCTTGGGTACACTTTCGGGGGAACCTGTTTCACTGACTAATCCGATCTATTTGAGTGCAATGCTTGGTGCGGTAGCACCGGATATTGATGTGTTATGGGGATATAAAAAACTTAAAAGAAGAAGAGATTTGCCTAAATGGTTACAACATAGAGCTATTACTCATTCATTGGTTGGCATGCCCTTCATTGCCGGAAGTGTTGCTTTAGGGTTGTATTTGATTTTTCCGCAAACAAGCTTTTGGATGCTATTTCTTTTTGCTTTGATCGGAGCCATTTCTCATAGCCTATTAGACCTGATGAATTGTTATGGTGTAAACATATTGTGGCCGATTAAGAAAAAAGCTTATTCTTTGAATATAATACCCCTTGTCGATCCTGTGTTAATAACCTTTTTCCTGTTAATGATAGGCTCGGTTAATTTCAATACAGCTTTGCCGCCTATATTGTTTTTAATTTCACTTATGTATATCGGGTTAAGATGGATCTTTCTTTCCCGGGCAAAAAATGCAATGTCATTACATTATGCTGTAGCTCCCGGTGTCATTCAAGTGAGACCTTCCATTATTAGCTTTAATCAGTGGAATTTTTTCATTGAAGAAAATGAGAATATTTCCGGAAAAGTAAAATGTTTTCCAAGGGTCAGTGTCAGGGAAAATGAAAATTAAAAAAGTCAACCTATCTTTAACAGTTCTACAAAAGATAGGTTGACTTTTTTAAAGTTGTATCTGTTATTATCAAGACGTATAAAACAGTTTTGTCAGCTTTGGGATTGGTACAATACGCAAACCTAAACCCAGGCACATATAACCAACTAGCATATTCATAAGCATAGCACTAGGGTTATTTAAAGCTAGTACCAAACATGCACCAATAAACCCTACCAAGAAGACCTTTTGAAAAGACGTGATTTTTTTAAAGCTAGGATATTTAACTGTGCTAATCATAAGAAATGCAACTAAAAGCACTATAGGGATATAGGCCATGCTTGGAATAGCTATTCCGGCTAAAACAAAGGAGATTAATATTCCACCCCCTGCGGTAATTGGAAATCCGGTAAAATAATTAGAGGGTGCCTCGCTATCAAATGCATTGAATCGTGCCAAACGTATAGCACCACAAACAGGAAAAGCTGCTGCTACAGCAATGCCCCAAATCCCATATTCAATTAAGTGCATCTGGTACATGAGTAAAGCAGGTGTTACTCCAAAGGAAATCAAATCAGCCAGTGAATCCAATTCCTTTCCCATGGGATTATCTACAGCTATTTTTCTGGCAAGTCTTCCATCAATACCATCTAAAATCATACCTAAAAATATTAAGAATGCTGCCATAACAAATTGCTCTTGTATTATTAATATAATTGCATAAAAACCCAGTATAAGGTTTACAATTGTAACTGAGTTTGGTAACCATGTTTTATTCTTCATTCTTTTCTCCTCCCAATAACAATTTCTCTTCTTTTAGTCATTTCACCGTCCTTTAATATAACTTCTGTATCTAAATTAACATACACCATAAGCTCCTTAAATAATTTATATCTAACTCACATTCTTTATTATATAGTTCTATTATAAAAGAAATGAGAACATATTACCAGTCATAATACTATTCCATACTGTGTTTTACTATCCTGTTTATTTTTCTTTTTGACTTTATTATTGACAAAACTCTTAACTGTCAATAAAATTGTTATAATTAGAACAAGCACCTTTACTAAAAGTTCAATAGTATATTCAAAGAAAACATGTTGACTTATTTTTAAAATCACTCTTTCAAGGATGGTGTTATATAAAATGAAACAATTTTTATCCCATAGGCTTTCTGGTCTAAAAAGTGAATCTGCTTTTGAAGTTTTGGCAAAAGCCCGAAAACTAGAAAGTCAGGGTGTTAACGTAATACATATGGAAATTGGTGAACCGGATTTTCCATCACCTTCTCGAGTAATAGATACTGCTTCAAAAGCAATGTATCAGGGACAGACAAAATATTGTTCTCCTGCCGGTTTAGCCTCTGTTCAGGAAGTAATAGCAGAATACAGTGGAAAACTTAGAAACATTAATTATGAAGCTAATGAAGTTGTTATTGTTCCCGGTGCCAAGCCTATATTATTCTTTACTATGATGGCATGTGTCAACCCAGGTGATGAAGTTATTTATCCCAACCCCGGATTTCCCATATATGAATCGCTTATCAAGTTTTGTGGCGGAGTTCCTGTACCCATACAGATAGAAGAAATAGGTGATAACTTTAGCATGGATGTTAACAAACTTCGCAGCCTGATAACACCTAAAACTAAAATGCTCATCCTGAACTCTCCCCATAACCCTACAGGGGGTATATTAACAGATGAGGAGCTTGAAGAAATATCTAGCTTATGTATTGAGCATGACCTGCTTGTTCTATCCGACGAAGTATATAACAAAATATACTACGAGGAGGTACCCAAATCTATCGCATCTTATCCGGGGATGAAGGAAAGAACTGTTGTTGTAGACGGATTCTCAAAAACTTTTTCAATGACCGGTTGGAGATTAGGTTATGGTTTAATGCCCCAAGAATTAGCTCAACATATAACCACTTTGATTATTAACTCCAACAGTTGTACTCCTCCTTTTGTACAAATAGCAGGTATTGAAGCATTGCAAAACTGCCAAGCCGAAACAAAAGCAATGCTATTAGAATTTGCCAAAAGACGGGATATCCTTGTTAATGGACTTAATGCTATACCAGGCTTTCACTGTCCCAAATCAAAAGGTGCTTTTTATGCCTTTCCCAATGTTACCGGCACAGGAAAAACAAGTTCAGAGCTATCTCATGAGTTATTGGAAAAAGCCGGAGTTGCTGTCCTAGATGGTGGGTCCTTTGGAATTTATGGCAAAAATTATATTAGGCTATCCTATGCTACTTCCGTAGATAACATAAATGAAGCTCTTAGTAGGATAGATACCTTTATCCGTAATCAAAAAACATAAACAATATAACAAAAGGAACAGATTATTTCAACCTGTTCCTTTTGTTATATATTAATATAGTTCCCGGGTTATTTTTTCACTTACAGACTGCATTACCTCATTGAATTTTTCCTGGTTCTTAAAAAGTCTGTTAATAGTTTCATTTTGACCTGCTGTAACATGCAATGCTTTTATTTCATCAAACTTGGCATTGTCAACTGGCTGACCTTCCATCTGAGCCCTATGTATATCGTCTTGTAACTTTTGAATTTTTTCTATTAGGTCTTGTGCAGCTACATCCAGCTTTAGTCTAGCATGAGCTGAACTAAGTTCTTTATATTCTTCGGTTTCTTTTATTGCTTCAGCTAATTCTTTAGCTTTTTGTTCAATAGTCATTACTTCACCTCCTAATTCTAACCAATAAATTCTTCAGCTTAAGTTCTTCTATATAAATTCTCAATATCCTTTAATTTTATACTTGCTGACCTTATACTACTCTCAACTGCTTAAAATTCTTTGTTTTAGCAACCTTAAACTGTTATTATAATATTAGCTTGTAATATATGCTTTTAATATAGTACTCAAAGGAGATAATGTATATGAACAAATCATCTGTTTCTGTAACTTTTTTTTACCATAGTTGTGTAGCAGTTGAAAGTGCCAAAGCTTATTTGCTTTTTGATTGTTTTTTAAGAAAACCTCCTGTCAAAATACCTTTTCCTAACAACAAAAAAGTCTACATTTTCTCTTCCCATGGTCATAATGATCATTATTCACCTTGTATTTTCGACGATGGTTTTGCTCCTGGCTTAACTTCTTATATATTAAGCAATGATATCAAAGATGTTCCTAAAAATAAGCCTATTATCTGGGTAAAGCCTTATCAAACTTATCCTTTAGATAACTTAAGTATTAAAACTTTTGGCACAACTGATCTAGGTGTATCTTTTTTGGTAAATATTGATGGTTTCCAATTATTCCATAGTGGAGATTTAAATTGGTGGCACTGGGAAAACTTTAGTAAAGAAAAGCAAGAGTTAGAAAAAACCGATTTTCAAAATGAAATAGCTAAAATTCCCAAAGGTCCCCTTGATTTAGCTTTTGTTCCGGTGGATCCTAGATTAGGAGATGCTTCTTATTTAGCCGCCCATTATTTTATCGATAAACTTATGCCTAAATACTTTGTTCCTATTCATTTACAAACAGATTTTCAGGTGATGAAGGATTTTTCTAAAACTGTAAATCCTGCTCATAGTCATGTATTAACCTTTGAGGAAACAGGCGAAACAATATCTCTCTAAATACTGTATTGACAAATAGTGCACTCTTACGCTTTAATTTATGTAACATATAGTTAGGATGTGAATATCCATGATAAATCATAACATCAATCCAAAAGATTTTCTGCTTCCTCAAGCCATAGAGGTAATCCGAGGCAATATAAACAAATATGGAAATCCTTTGGCATTAAAAGGCTCCGAAATAGCCTCTTGGGCCAAGGGTTTAAATTTACCCTTAGGCGATAAGGATTATCTGTTCTATACTGGTGGTGAATACCAACTCATACCGTATATAGATAGTCTGGTACAAACCATGACTATGATGGACCAGGGAAGTAAAGCTTTCTCATTAATGATGGGTGTACGTAACTTAATAGACAAGACCGGTATAAGTGCAGAAAAACTTTATGCCAGTGTACTGGCTAAGGATCGGGAACGTTATAACAAAGTTTCCTATAAAGCTGCATCAATCCTACAAGAATTGGGGTTAAGTTTCTGTTATTTGGGTGAACAAGAGCCTTATAGCGGTGCTCTCCTTTATGAGCTTGGTTTTTGGGATGATTTAAAAATACATGCCCAAAAAGTAACTTCTTTGTTTAATGAAACCGGTGCAAAAACTATAATCTGCCTTTCCCCACATTCAGCTGAAGTTTTTAAACTAGTATATCCTAAATTAGTAGATAACTTTGATTTTGAGGTAAGAACTTTTGTTGATATAATTTCTGATCTACTAGCTTCAGATAAAAAACTTAATATTTCGGGTTTTACCGGGAAAATAGTAATTCATGATTCTTGCAGACTGGCTCGAGAATTGGGCATTACCGAGGAAATACGCGGTGTCCTGAACAACCTTGGAGGAGTTACTTTAGTGGAAGCAGAGCAAAATCGCACCTGGACTACTTGTTGTGGTGGGCCATGTAAAATAATGTTTCCAGATATAGCCGGAAAAATCGCTAATTATAGAGTAGATGAACTGGAGGAAACAGGTGCTGAAATAGTCCTAACTTTTTGTCCCTATTGTATGGCTGCCCTAGATAAAGGTATTGATAGCAAAAAAAGCTCTCTAAAGATTGAAGATTTTATAGAATTTTTATATAGGAGGATTGCTTAATGTCTTTAGAAAAAAAGTTTCAAAAATACTCTGCTGATTTAAATAAAGCAGCAAAGGATAAAAACATCGAAAAGGCTCTTTCACGGGCTGTTAAATCATACAGAAACAATACAAAAGCTGCCCTTGAAAGATACCCCCATACCGTGCAAATGGCTGAGGAAGTAATAAAAATAAAAAAAGCATCTATTGAGAAAATGCATGAGCTAGTTGACCAGGCTAGGGAAAACATTGAGCTAAACAAAGGAAAATCTTATTATGCCAAAACCAGAGAAGACGCTCTTCAACTGGCTGCAGATATTATTGGCACTAAAAAAATTGTAGTAAAGGCTAAAAGTATTCTGGCAGAAGAACTGGAAGTTAGAGAACATCTCATAGAAAAAGGAAATGAGGTTTGGGAAACAGATTTAGGTGAGTTTATTCTCCAGTTAAGAAACGAAAGACCTATGCACATAGTATCTCCTTCTATTCATGTACCTAAGGAGCAGGTAGCTGAGGTGTTTACAGAGTTTTTCGGTCGCCCTATCGAGCCTGACATTGCTAAAGAAGTTGCAGCAGTCAAGGAATTTTTAAGAGATAAATATTTTAATGCAGACGTAGGTATGAGCGGCTCCAATGTTGTAGCTGCGGACACAGGTGCAATGGTAATCATAGAAAATGAAGGAAATGCCCGACTTTCTACGGCAGCTCCCCCTATGCATGTTGTTATGGTAGGTATTGAAAAAGTGGTACCTACATTTCAAGATGCTATGAAAGTTTCTGAAGTAACTTGGCGTTATGCTAATTACACGGTTCCGGGTTATGTGAATATAATCAGCGGTCCCAGCAAAACAGGTGATATTGAAAAGGTTACCACTTATGGAGCCCACGGACCTGCTGAAATACATGTTATTTTTGTTGATAACGGGCGCTCTGCTATGGCTGAAGAAGAACTTTTCAGACAAGGCCTACATTGCCTCAGATGTGGTGGCTGTATGTACGAATGTCCTGTTTTCCAGCAAGTAGCAGGCCATTTTGGTTATAGATATTTAGGCGGAATAGGAGCTGTTTGGACAACATTTGTGGCAGGTGGCTTAGATAACGCTGCTCCATTAATCTATAATTGCTTGCGTTGTGGACGTTGTATGGAACGTTGTTCCGTGAATATGAATGTTCCTGCAATGATAACCGAACTGCGTAAAAGAATAGTAAAGATTGGATATTCGGATTAATGCCAGATAAACTTAACACTCAGTGGGAAATTAAAACTCTCACTGAGTGTTAGATAAACCCATCTTTATTTAATATGAACATAGTATTTCTTAACGGGCTTGGAAACCTTCCATACGCAAGATAACCCCTTTGGAAAGACTACATAATCTCCGGCACTGATAGAAACACTTCCTCCATCATAGGATATTACTGCTTCACCTTCAATAAAAAGACATATTTCTTCACTTTCAAAATGCCAGTCAAACTCCGACACACCACACTCCCATGTATCTTTTGACTCCATCTCATTTTTTTCAACTTCGTTTGGTTTTTTTACTATTATATTCATACTTAATCCCCCTTTTTTATGTTCTTTAGTATCCCAAAAAAATTGCTTGAGAATCGTTAGAAAAAGTACCTGTTTTTTATGATTTTATTTTCCAGTTCATTACCTAGTAAATGCAGAGTGCCACCGTCTGTGTTTGCAAAAACAATAACCTCTTTGTAAATATCACAAAGTATATTTGACTTAAATTCTATTTTCTCAGTTTCGTATGCCATAATCATGCTCCTTTGAAATTTGAGACAATAGCATTATATGTAAAACGTCCATCCCTGTCAAGCGGATAAAACGGCTAAAGCGTACAATAAAACGGCTAAAGCGTACAAAGTGATTGTGCCCTTTCTCTAAACATAATCAACAGCAGGAGCCGGATCTCGTTACTCCGCTATTATTTTCAGGTGAGCAGCCAGCGAATTTTCCAAAATGTACAGAACGATCACCTATCACTTTAAACGCTTTGCAATATCGGGTTTTGGAAAGCATGGATGCCGTATTTCCGCATACCAGCATGGGCTTATTCGTGAAAAATCTATGGTGGTCGTCGAGGTCAAAATAATGTGGTTGACCAAAAATACTGCCGTCATACCATGCCACTTGTCCATAATCTTCGCAAATATCCTCTAAATCATCAAGTTTGAAAGCCCTTATCGTTCTTGATGAAAATGTTGCAAAGCCGAGCTTTTCTACAAGTTCCTCATTATCTGAATCAAGGTTGCGTATATCTGTGTAACGGAAGTCAACCCATCCGGCTTTAGCCATGAGCCTGCGAAAATCCTCAACATACAAAGCCCCGCCTAAACATTCACCATACACAACAGGGTCGTTTGCTACGGCTTCGGGAATACGCCTATCAACGAAAATATCCGAAAAGAACAATTCTCCGCCTGGTTTAAGAACACGGTATATCTCTTTGAATACTTGCTCTTTAGCTGGGGATAAATTGATAACGCAGTTGGAGATAACAATATCTACGCTGTTGTTCTCTATGCCGAGGGCCTTTAAATCTTCAATATAACCCTGATAAAACCTTACGTTTGAGGTTTTGAAACCGAAACGCTTGCGTTGCTCATCCTGATATTTCTTGGCTGTTTCAATTTGCTCTGTTGTCATGTCAACTCCTATGGCTAAACCAGATTCGCCAACAAGCTTTGAAGCGATATAAACATCCCGACCTGTTCCGCATCCTAAATCAAGCACAGTCATACCCTCGAGTAATGGTGGGAATGGAGAGCCGCACCCATAAAACCTGTCGTGTATTTCATTGGCAATAAGGGGTAGTATTGACCTTATTGCCATAGGCGGGCTATCAATAGCACAACACGCATTTGTTTTTAAGTCGTCTTTACTCTGTAATTGTTTACCATAATAATCTTTTACTTTTTCAATGATTTTGTCCATGAAAAAATTCTCCTTTTTTATTATTTACAACATGTGTCGCTAGTTTCAAGGATTTTTGTTAAATTTTTAAGTAATTTCGCAGTATTCTCGCAGCCTTCCTTGCTGATGGAATAATGTGTCCACTTGCCTTCTTTCCGTGCCGTAACAATACCACTGTCAACAAGGATTTTCATATGATGAGATAATGTAGGCTGCGATATTTTAAGTTTTTCAAGAAGAAGGCAGGCACATTTTTCTCCACTTTGCAACATTTCTAAAACCATAAGGCGATTTTCATCACAAAAGGCTTTGAAAACACGTGCTATATCTATATACTTGCTCAAGACTATCACCTCATATTGATTTTTTTCAATATATCCTAGTATATGTTATATATTGATAAATGTCAATATGAAAAACTCATCTCTATATCCTTGATAGCTTTATTAACCGTTTCCATGAGATGAAAAAGGAAAAACCTTCCTTATTAAAGAAGGGGCCGTCGGATAATATCGAATTTTAGTCTCAGTCTAGCAAAATGTAACCGTTCCATTAATTATGATTTTGCTAATCATTCGCTTGTTCCTTCCTGCCGTTAACACCACTCATTAAATTTAAATTAGTATATGTTTTTGGTTACGACTGTTCGGTGACACCAGACCCTCTATAACGTCAATCGTTGTTTTTATCCTGTCATTTATCTTGTCATTTGACATGATAAATCCTTCTGCAAAAGGAAGTGTAACAACTGTAAAACTTGGTGTAGTCCATTGATTTTTGTGCTTTTTCCTTTCTTCGGGTGATTGAGAAAGATAACGAAGCGAATTTTCATCTCGGATTTTTCTAATTTCACTCATTGCTCTGCTTGCTTTCATTTAATCACCCTTTCCTAATTGAAAGTTATATAAAAATAAGGAGAAAAAAAGAAGAACCAAAAAACACCAAACTTGGTTCCTCTTTTTTCTGTTCTTTAGTATCTCAAAAAAAATTGCTAAAGAATCGTTAGAAAATCGTTAGAAATTTTTGCACCTGCGAGGAAATCCAATTTTATACAAAACCTCGAAAGTGTTCTGTTATAATGGCGGGAGCGTGTGGGAATCGAACCCACCGAACGCAGGATCACTACGTCCCACTGGATTTGAAGTCCAGGCCAGCCACCAGACCAAATCCGCTCCCTTAGATATAAGTAATATTATACATTATACTACATTTTAATGCCATAAATAGATTTGATTTTTTATTTTACCCTAAAATAGCACCCGTTTATCATCAATTCTTTTGGTAAACTTTTGTGTATCAAAGTATTCCAATAAAGGAAGTACAAATTTTCTTGAACTGTTAAAGATATCTCTAATATCGCTTAGAGCCAAAGCTTCCTTTTGGTTCAAGCCTTCTCTTAATAAAGCTTTTGCTTTCTCAATAGTCTTGATATGAAAATACATATTCTCCACAACTTTTACCAAAATGCCTTGAGCAACCATATATTTTAGCAATTCTTCTCCTTTAGAAATCGGTGCTTTTGTTTTTTGATAGGCTTCTTCAAAAGTAGGCGGTTGGAAATCATTTATTAAAAATTCTTCTTCAATAAGACTAATTAATTGTTTTGTATTTTCATCCAATACAGATGCAAAGTCCGAAAGATAAATATAAGCACCTTTTGTTTTTATTTTATCTTCTGTTTGCCATATACCTAATAAAAGATTAAACTCCTTTGTGCTAAATTCAGGAAAAAGTTTGGACCTAACTTCCTCTTTATCCAAGCCCTGTCTCAGTGGATATTTTTCATGAAAAACCTCTAGCTCCTTGCATAAGACAGATAACCAATTGTCATGTGTCTTTTGACCTATAATATATCGGCTTCCTTCTCCTTCTATGTTTAGAACATCTTCGATTTCATCAATATAACCCTTTATCAAGTTTATTTCAAAGTTTAATTGACTTGCCAAATCATCTATCGTTAAAAGTCTGTCTTTTCCCTTGTCTAAAGTATATATAATCAAGTCCTTAGGATTACTTTCTTCCTTAATTTGCAAAACTTCAATTGCTTCATCTTGAAACCTTTTTAGCTTTTCTCCATATGGTTCTAATATAATGCCTCCTCCAATAGTAAACATCGGAGAATAATTACGAATAACAAAACGATCCCCTCGTTGAGCTATTAGTGGTTCTTCCATTTGCAATTGAACATATGCCTCTTCACCAGGGGTTAATTTATCACAGCTTAATATGTTTACTCGCGCAAGTTTTTCAGAGGTGCCAAGGTGAACCCTAACTCTCTGTCTTTGCTTTAAAGGTTTTACCGTGCTTTCTATCAACTGTAACTTGGCATCAAGTACATATGAAGGAGTATATGCCCCGGCAAAAACTATTGAGCTACCCCTGGGCACTTCGTCTACTTCCACATCGGATAAGTTTAGTGCCACTCTCTGACCGGGTTTAGCACATTGCTGCGGATGGCCATGAACCTGTATTCCTCTAATCCTTGATTTTTTTCCAATAGGCTGAATTTCTACTATATCTCCTGTTTTAGCCTCTCCTGACCATAAAGTGCCTGTTACAACAGTACCAAAGCCGGATAATACAAAGGATCTATCCACAGGCAGTCTTAATTGGCCTTCCCTTTTATAATCAGTATCAGCTTCTGCTAAACTCTGTATCTCATTTATTAAGTTTTCTATTCCTTGATTTTTTAGGGCAGATACTTTTAAAATTGATCCTTGGGTCAAAGGTGTATCTTTAATAAATTCTTTAATATCTTCTTCGATTAATTCAAGCCACTCATCATCTACCAAATCTATTTTTGTAATAACTGTCAATCCCTTTTTTATATTTAAAAGTTTGATTATCTCCATATGCTCTTTTGTTTGGGGCTTTATTCCTTCATCAGCGGCTATTATGAGCATAACCATATCTATTCCTGCTACACCTGCTAACATTTGTTTAATAAATCTCTCGTGCCCCGGAACATCAATAATAGCAGCATTGCCTCCATTAGGCAGTTTTAACGAAGCAAAACCCAGCTCTATGGAAATACCTCTTTTCTTTTCTTCCTTTAATCTATCGGTATCTTGCCCTGTAAGAGCTTTAACTAGCTGAGTTTTTCCATGATCAACATGCCCTGCCGTTCCGATAATAAACCAATCCATAGTCTATCACTCCCTGGAAATTTCCTCAAAAAGCCTGCTGCATATAACATCAAACTCAATTTCCTGTATAGTTCTTACGTCAAATAAAACCCTATCATTTTCTATCCTTGCCAAAATAGCCGGCACTCCTATCCTTAGCTTCTCAACTAAATCCGTTACTGAAATTTTTAAAGGCTTTAACGCTACAACCCATGTAGGAAGCTTGGTTGTTGGTAGTGACCCTCCACCAGCTTCAGAATAGCTTTCGATAATACTAATTTCTGCTAAGGAACTAATTTTCGAATTCATAGAATCCATAAGCTCTTGGGCTTTTAGTTTTAATGCTTCTTGCGAGATAGTAAGCATCTTTAATGTAGGATTGATATTTAATATATTTTCTTCATATATATACTCTAGTAAGGTTGCTTCAAGTGCTGCAATCGTCATTTTATCAACACGTAAAGCCCTGTTTAATGGATTTTTTTTAATGATGTCTATATATTTCTTTCTCCCAATGATAATCCCTGCTTGGGGTCCACCAAGCAATTTATCTCCGCTAAAGGAAACAATATCAGCACCACCGACAACTGATTCTTGAACTGTTGGTTCATCTGTAATACCAAATTGTTTTAGATTGACAAGAAAACCACTTCCCAAGTCCTCTACAACAGGAATATCATATTTTCTGCCTAGAGAGCTCATCTCTTCAATAGAAACCTCTTCTGTGAAGCCTAAAATACGATAATTACTTGTGTGGACTTTAAGCAAAAGTGCTGTTTTTTCAGTTATTACCTTTTCATAATCTTGAAGTTTTGTTTTATTAGTTGTGCCAACTTCTACCAGTGTTGCTCCGCTTGCAGCAAGTATTTCCGGAACTCTGAAAGAGCCACCTATTTCAACTAGCTGACCTCTTGAAACAATTACCTCTTTTCCTATAGCAAGAGCTTTGAGAATTAAAAATACTGCTGCTGCATTATTATTAACTACTAATGCACTTTCAGCACCTGTAACTCTTGTTAAAAGCCCTTCCACATGGCTATAGCGACTGCCTCTTTTTCCCGTTTCCAAGTCAACTTCCAAATTAGAATATCCATATAAAATATCTCTAACTGCAGCTTGGGCTTTTTCACCAAGCAAAGCTCTGCCTAGATTTGTATGTAAAATTATTCCTGTGGCATTTATTACCATTCTTAAATTGTTACAGGATTTTCTTTTAAGTAAATCCTTAACTTTTTCTACTAAAGCGTCTTCTGTTATCAGAAATTTTTTCCCGTTTCTTATATCTTGGCGCAGATCATTAAGCACCTCTCTTGAACACTCTATTAACAAATTAAACGAATAGCCTTCTTCGGAACTATTTTTAACTACAACAGCCAGATCATTCACAGAAGGAATATTTCTTAATATATTTTCTTTTTCCATATTTTAAGCTCCTTATGATTAGCTCATTTATTCTAGATATCTTCTTCTAGTAGGTATTATAATCCATGCTATTAAGTATAACAAAATACCTGTCCCTGCAAGCAAAACTAAACCTATCCATAGTAATCTAATTATAGTTGAATCTATTTGAAAGTACTCCCCCAAGACCTCCACATATTCCGGCAATCATTTTGTCCGTTTCTGAACGGTATAATTTATTAGCCATTCTACATCCCCCCATTCCTATAGTTTTTTTCAACACATACTGTCACCCTTTGTTAACTGCAAAACAATTGTTTACACTAGATAAATATTTTCAACCTTACGAGATAAATCTATTATGTCTGAATAGTCCAACACTTTTTCATAAAATAAACAGCTATCTGTTGGCAAAATATCAGGTTCTATGTCAATTTTACCTTTTATTTTTTATATTATAGTCGGCTAATATTTGTGTGATTTCCTTTAAATATTATATGTTTTTTGCAATAATACCCCCTGGAGTAGTGTTAGATAAAAGCATATTCTGACTATATTTCGTTACTAATACAATATCTCCTGCTAAGTTATTAAGTAGATTATATTTTTACCAATTAACTTAATCTAATATTTAACATAAAAACCAGACACCTTCACATTAGATGTCTGATTTTTATAGCCTAGCATCATTTTTAATTCCTCAACTGAACTTTGCATACAATTAACGAGATATAATTTAATTCCTTTTATTGCGATTCTTTAATTTACTTTTCATTTTTTTCATCAGGAACTTTGGTTTTTATCATCTGACAAGACCCTTGGAACAATGCACCGTCATCTATAATAAGAGAACTTGTAGATAATATATCTCCTTCTAGCTTGCCGGTAGAAGCCAGTTCTAGTTTGCCGGAAATATTTACATTACCTTTAATAGCCCCGGCAACCAATAGGTTATTCGCCTTTAAACTTGCTTCCACAATACCACTTTCGCCAACAACAATATCTCCTTGACATTCAACTTCACCACTAACCTTACCATCAATTCTTAACGTACTATTGGCCTTTATAGTTCCTTGAAAATTTGTATCTTTACCTATAATAGTATCCACTTTGCCTACATTCACTACTTCTTTTTTGCTAAACATTTAATCACCCTCTAATTCAAAACGTCTCGGCGTTCTTGCTGATGGTAATGACTACACTTCCGTGACAAGTAAATAAAAGTTCGTTCTAACACCACATAAGCAATCTGCCGGAGGCTAAATCTTAAATTGAAAATTGATATCCACCACTTATAACAAAAGCCACGTTTATTGTTAGGCCTTTATGTTATAAGTAGAATTCATCTTACCTGCGATTTAAAACATCTTTGGGATTAATTCTTGTACCATTATAATCAATCATAAAATGGACATGGGGGCCTGTTGCTCTTCCCGTACTTCCTACTCTTGCGATTAACTCACCTTTTTTTACAGTATCACCTACCTGAACCAGGTTTACTGAATTATGAGTGTAGTGGCTAACATATCCAAAACCATGAGATATGCTCACCATTCGTCCCAACCCAGGAGACCATCCTGAAAAAATCACCCTACCATCACCAGCAGCTCTAATTGGCGTTCCATGTGGTGCTGCAATATCAATACCATCATGAAACTCTCTTCTTCCTGTTCCAAAAGGAGAACTCCTATACCCAAACGTTGAAGTAATTCTTCCGTTTACAGGCATCATATCAGGTCTAGCTGAAAGGTATGTTAATTGGTCACTCACTTCTACTTGAAGTTGAACTAAACTTTCTTCTTTAACTTCTACTATTTGATCCAGTATAATTAAGTCTCTGCCTAATGTTTCTAAAAGTTCCATATTGCTTTCGTAAGGCCTGCTTACCATTTGCCCTCTTGAAACACCACCCCTGGGCAACATCGTCATGATAAAATTTGTCTCTAAAGAAGCAGGTATAATATCATCACTTTCCAGTCCTACCAATTCTCTAACCTCTCGGTCTAGTCGTTCAATATCTGCAATTTTACTTTCCATGTCTCTAGTTAGTTCAACTAACTCAGCTATTTTTTCTGCCTGCTCCTGATTTATTGTTGCAACATGCCTCAATTTGTCTAAATCACCTTTAGTTGCTCTAAAATCTATCGCAAAGTACGTTAAAGAGCAAGCAAGTACAATAAAAAATATCATAGCACATGTCAACGCCCATATTGGGATTTTAAATTGATTGATGTTTTTCTGATTATGAGGTATAAACATTATTGTGAAATATTTTCTTTTTTTTAATTTACTATTAGTATTAATCATTTTATTTCACCCATCCTTAGCTGTTTAAAGCTTTCTTTATTGCTAATTCTTCCTCTTCGCTAAGCCTATATTTTGATTCTCCATTCTCTATAAATTTAGCATAAAACCTATTGTCATCTCTTCCATAAATTGAACTTAGTACAAAACCATTGTTGTTACTATCCATCAAAGCGATAGCAAAACTCAAGTCACTACCTACATCCGAAAAAGCAGTAAACCTTACAAAACCAATCTTACTAAAGTTATGTTTATTTTTGTGAGCTAATTCACTTAGCTGGCTATCTAAATCTTTGATAGCAATATTAATTGCATCAAACTCATTATAATATGTATCAATTTTTTCTTCCATGCTTCTGCCATTAGAGCACTGCATATAAGTATTATACTTTTTACGTAATTTTATATATTTAAATGTCATAATTAATTGCCATATAACTAACACACTTATAGCTATTATTAATGAAAACATTATATACATATGTGTTGTTGGATCCTGGGTTATAATATGCCAGTCAAACATCATAATGGTATCCTCCTAAAAAAACGCCAATGTATATTATTCAACATTAGCCATGATTATCCTTTTTAATACTAGAAATAATCTAAATAAAAGCTAAAACGCTCCAGCAAAAATCATAATTATTGCAACGAAAAATATAGCCGACAATAGATTTCCCACTTTTATTTTAGTTATTTCTAAGAGATTAAGCCCAATAGCCAAAATAATTAACCCTTCGGTAGCTTTTATTTCATTTATAACAGGAATGGTCAATAAATGTTCCAAGTAAGATGCTGCTAATGTTAATGTTCCTTGATAAATAAGCACTGAAACAGCCGAAAAAATCACGCCTATAACCAAAGTGATAGCAAGCATTATTGAAATTATACCATCTATTAATGATTTAGCGTAAAGGATATCATGATTTCCGGTAAGCCCACTTTCAATAGATCCCACTATAGCCATAGCACCAGCACAGTATAGTAAGGTAGAAGTAACAAACGCTTGTGCAATATTACTTCCACCATTAAGAATTTTTGCCTTTTGTTGTATTTTTGAGCCTGTTCTGTACAATATCCCCTCGATATCCATGAACTCCCTTAACCAATTTTAGTTAAGAGTAGTATTAGATAGTTTATCATATAATCTATTTATTCCCTATCAGTAAATGTTTCACGTGAAACATTTACTGATTGCCCCTTCACTTGTTTCTCTAGGCTCATGAAAATCCATAACATAGTGAAAGCAATAGGAAGAGTATTTTTGTTCTGCCTATTGCTTTTATTGTTTTCTAATATTAACTTCATTAAACTTACTCAGTCATTAAACTTACTCAGTCATTATGTCTGTGCGACTAAATTCCACATAACACCAAATTTATCAAACACAACACCTGTGCATGGACTATAGAATTGTTCAGAAAGTTCTATTCCCACGCGCCCTTCCTCAGAAAGAACAGCAAATGCATGTCGTACTAACTCAGGAGTTGTCTCAATTACAATAGAAATTCTCTCTGTCTCCTGTTCATTAAGGGATCTGCCATGACAATCAGACATACGAATGAAATCATTGTTGCCAAATCGCATAATAGCCTGCAAAACCAAATCCTTTTCTTCATCTGATACTGGTAATTTGGGATTAGGTGGCATTTCCCAAAACCTTGCAATTTGTAAAAGTTCTGCTTTAAATGCTCTTTCATAAAGTGCAATAGCTTCTGTGCATTGTCCGGCATATGTAAGATACGGTCTTATTTTCATTGGAACTATTTTCTTTTTTTCTTCCACCGGAAACCAAAGTTCTGTATACTCTTCACCATTGCCTAATATAAAAACATTCATTTGCGGAACATCAATTAGTTTCCAATTTGCCTCTTGAAGCCATTCACCATAAGCATACTGTTCAAGGCGAGAAATGTTCTCAAGATGCGCACCCTCGCTTTTAAAAATTGCCCAATGTACAGAAGGAATTGATATTTTTTCTAACTCTCCTACTTCTGCCATTTCCAAAACTTCGGAAGCAAAGTAGTAATCAAGGGTACCTACTTTATTTGGCTTTGCTATACCTAAGTAAGTAGCATTAGTAACAGAATTCATTTTTGTTGCACTTAATTCACTCAACCTAGCAATTAGACCTGAAGTATGTGCTTCTCCAAATAATTTTTCAATATCTTCTGGTGATTGTATGGGCATCTGCATATTGTGCCCAGCTACTGTAAACTCTGCTTTTTTTTCAATTCTTACATCAAACATCCTAAATTCCTCCTTTAATATATTAACTTAATAAATTATGTTTCCCCTAATCAAACCTTCTTTTTGTTAAATGCAGATGGCACAAGTCTATATGCTTCTTTTTTATCCAACTTCGTCAAATATCGTGTCGCAATGCGTTCTTCACAGTTTGGGCAAAATAAAGCACCATGATACTGTGAATGTGAAAAATCAATTGTGCTCTCAATAATTCTTTCTCTATACATTTTCACCAGGTTACCTTGTCCGGCTTTTTGGTAGTAGGCGATAAAAGATTTACAATAAGCACAGCTAACTTCTAAGATATGGCTCCCTCTAATTTTTTTGCAGTCTGGATTTTTATAAACTTCCATAGCGTCACCCCTGCAATACAATCAACAGTGTTAATATTTATATACTACACACAACACCTAAAATATCACTAAAAGCAACTTCTCGTTTGCATTTTTCTTCATAATAAAACCAAAAATGTTTCACGTGAAACATTTTTGGACTTTTAGAGAACGATTTATCGAAAGTCTACATTTTAGTCCATTAATTATATCTATTCAAATTAAAAGAGCTACGACACATATGGGTAGCTCTTTTAAACTAAAAGCTTACACATTAGTCTACACGTTCATTTAAAATAATTTCTACTAATCTATCTAGTTCTTCCTCAGAATAATAATTGATCTCTATTTTGCCTTTTCCCTTTTGATATTTTAGCTGTACTTTTGTTCCAAAGTGGGTTTGCAATCTGTCTTCAATTTCATTTATTGCCGGATCAATTTTTGCTTCTTTTTTTTGGTTTTTGGAAGTTTGTTGGCTACTTTCATTAGTTATTGAAAATCCCTCTTGTATTTGATTAACGATTTCTTCAACTTGTCTTACGGATAATTTTTCGTCAATTATTTTATAAGCTATAACTTTTTGAAGTTCTTCTTCTTCAATGGCCAATAAGGCTCTTGCATGTCCAACAGAAATTCTGCCCTCTGATAGTAAGCTTTTTAATTCTGCCGGAAGATAAAGCAATCTTAAAGCGTTAGTTATATATGGTCTGCTTTTACCAACTTTTTTTGATAATTCTTCTTGCGTTAAGTTATATTCTTCAATTAAAACTTTAAATGCCCTTGATTCTTCAATAGGATTAAGGTTTTCTCTTTGAATATTTTCAATAAGGGCTATTTCTGAAACTTGCTGGGGGCTATAATCTTTGATAATTGCAGGTATCTTGTTTGCTCCTGCCAACTGAGAAGCTCGCCACCTTCTTTCTCCAGCAACGATTTCATATCTGCCTTCAGCTATTGTCCTGACTATAATAGGTTGAACAACTCCATGTTCATTTATTGATCCAGCTAGTTCTGCTAATTTTTCTTTATCAATATTTTTCCTGGGCTGATTTTCATTAGGTTGAATATATGTTACATCAATCCATTGTATATCCTTATTTTCATTCTCTGAAAGTGGCACAGAAGGAATTAACGCCTGTAATCCCCTCCCTAATCCTTTTTTAGTCAATTTCAATCACTTCCCTTGCTAAATCAATATATACCTGTGCACCCTTAGATTTCGCATCATACCTAGTAATCGGCTGCCCATGGCTTGGGGCTTCACTCAATCTAACATTTCTCGGAATTATTGTACAAAAAACCTTATTTTTAAAGTGTTCCTTAACTTCATCCACCACCTGTATTGATAGATTTGTGCGAGCATCAAACATGGTTAATAGAATTCCTGAAATCTCTAATTGCGTATTTAGATGTTTTTGAATTAAGTTTATTGTATTCATTAATTGCCCTAACCCTTCAAGGGCATAATACTCGCATTGAATAGGTATTATAACTCCATCC
>JGI20163J26743_11538425_pt1 | contig 23687 bp, 5 predicted proteins | sample TergutCu122P1_FD_26743 | JGI IMG/M metagenome (IMG submission 26743) | reverse complement strand
CTCAAATATAACATCTTCCCCTATTTTCTCATTTAGCTGGGTACAAATCTCGGCTGCTCTTGTATCCATCCAAATGGGAGTGTTTGCTAATACTGTTCCATCTTTATCAATAGGAATTGCTGACCAACTTTGGCCATCAATGCCAATTCCCGCAATGTCATCTGGACAAATGTCACTCTCCTCAAGAAGCTTTTTAATTGCCAAGCAAACTGCCTGCCACCATTCTTCAGGATTTTGTTCCGCCCAGCCTGGCTTTGGATAATACACTGGGTATTCTCCATCAGTAGTGCCAATTACGTCGCCATTTTTATTAAATAGAGCAACCTTGCAAGCACTAGTTCCAATGTCAATTCCTAATAAATATTCTTTTTTTGAATTAGCAACTACACCCATTTTATTATCCTCTTCTCATATCATGTAGTAGTGTTTTACATCCCTCTCCAAGGATAAATGCTATAATGCTACAGGCACTGTAGAATAATAATTTCTTTCTTTAAATAAGTATACTCAAATACTAAACCAATGATTCTCCTTTGTCAATGTAGAAAAAGCAGGACTTTCAACCTGCTTTTTCTCGCCCTGCTCTTTATAGGATGAGCAAGTAAATCCGATCTTAAAGTGTAACTATTTTGAGGTTAAGAAAGTACAAGGAGTAGTCTAAACTGCAGTTAATGTTCTTTCTTCCCGTTTGGCAGCCACCTCTTCTGGAGATTGTATCCTTTGCCTAACAGCTCCTTGATACTTTTCATTTGTTGGTAGCAACTGGCCTTTTTCAAATACAGCCTTTGCCTCTTTGATTGCTTCTTTATACTGAGGTAACCACTTCTCCTGAGCAATTAGCATTTCATCAACCATCTGCCACACTTCAGGTGGATTACAAACAGCTCCTGTTAATGGGTCTAACAATGCTGCTTGCTTTAATAATTTAGCATCTCCAGCTACAGCAGCTTCCACTGATAGTCTTTGTACCCAGATAGATTGAGAGCACACTGCAGCAGCTCCTAAAGGTAAGTCTCCAACTTCAGGAACACTAATACCGTTTCCATCTACATAACATGGTACCTCCACGCAACATTCACTAGGCAAGTTGGTAATACACCCATTATTCATCACATTAAAATGACCTCGATATACACGGCTAGTTTCTAGAGCTTCTATTATGTAAGAACCATGCTCTTTACTTCGGTCACTTCCGTCATACTTTTTAGGAGGTTCTTGCAAAATCTTGGGATAGTCGGTTTCAAACCAGTTTCTTTCTTCCATGGTGTTTCTTAAATAGCCACCAGTTTCACCATTAATCCAGCTTCCCAAATGTATCCAGTCTTCTATTTCTTCTGGTCGTTTGCGATACCAGGCTAAGTACTCTGAAAGATGTCCATTTGACTCTGTAGAATAATATCCGAAACGTTTCAGTATATCAATTCTTACTTTTTCTTCTTCTATATATTTTTCGTGATTTAAAAATCCTGGCAGTATTCCATCTAGCATATCTTTGCCCTTATGCTTTACTGAGATGTACCATGTTTGATGATTAATTCCAGCACAAATAAAATCTAACTCTTCATGAGGAATCTTCAAAACTTCTGCTATCTGCATTTCTCCGTGGATTTCTCCATGGCAAAGGCCAATGGTTTTTACCCCTCCATATTTGTTACAAGCCCAAGTAGCCATGGCATTTGGATTGGAATAGTTTAACAGTAGAGCATCAGGGGCACCAACCTCTCTAATATCTTTACAAAAATCCAGCATCTCAGGAATTACTCTTTGTCCATACATAATTCCACCAATACACAAAGTGTCCCCTACACATTGGTCCACCCCATATTTAAGAGGTATATTAATATCTAGTTCAAAAGCATCTATGCCACCAATTCGAACACAGTTAATAATGTACTTAGCATCCTTAAAGGCTTCTCTTCTATTGGTTGTAGATTGGATTATGGTTTTTATACCATTTTCTTCTAAGTCAGATTGGCAAAGTTTGGTTACCTTTTCCAAGTTATCTGGATTAATATCTGTAAATGCAATTTCAATATCTTTAAATTCAGGAACGGACATAATGTCAGTAAGTAGGGTGCGGGTGAATATAAGGCTTCCCGCCCCAACAAAAGCTATTTTAAAACTCATATTCTCATCTCCCAAGATTCAGTTAGAACTAAGATTCTGACTTTGACTTTTTCAGATCTTGTGCCACAACTCGTTACCTGAATCCTCTTAATAAAAAAATCAACAGTTACTTATGGAACTATAATTCTTTACTATAGTAGACAATATACCAGCAATACAATAGGGTTGCAACTATAAAAATTCAATTGACTGGGCAATGTGCACATATTACAATACAATCAGACCTCACACAAATACCAAAGTAAATCACCACTTGTGGACTAGGAGGTCGTATCGCAATGGGGCTTACAGAAAATCCCATGGGTAACTGCCAACTTCTTTGACATGGAGGTAAGATATGTACGAAAAAATTTCTTATGGAAACGTAACCACATATGATAATGAATTGCTTAGGCATCGAGACGCTAACAAGGATTATTTGCTAAAGCTCAACACCGATTTATTATTGCTAAATCATGCCATGGAAGCTGGTCATCACGCAGGCTATGGAGATTTTGATTATCTTAATATTCATTTAGGTTGGGAATCTCCTATGTGCCAGCTGCGAGGTCACTTTGCTGGTCACTGGCTTTCTGCCGCTGCCATGCATTATGCAGCAACAAAAGATGGTGTGGTAAAAGCCAGAGCAGATGAAGCTGTTGAGAAACTAGCGGCCTTTCAGAAGGCCAATGGCGGCCAATGGGTGTGTTCTATCCCTGAAAAATATCTTTATTGGATAGCAAAAGGCAGAAATATGTGGGCTCCCCAGTACACTATTCATAAAACTCTAATGGGACTTGTTGATATGTATGAACTTGCTGGCAATAATAAAGCTTTAGACATTGCTATGAATCTTGCTAAGTGGTTCTATAATTGGACGGATAGCTTTACCCGTGAGGAAATGGATGATATTTTGGATGTAGAGACTGGTGGCATGTTAGAAATCTGGGCCCAGCTTTATGGGATAACTGGCGAAGAGTTTTTAAAGGAACTTATGGAGCGCTACTACCGAGGACGCTTGTTTGACCCTCTTGTAGAAGGTAAGGATCCACTAATGAATATGCATGCCAATACAACCATCCCAGAAGTACTAGGAGCGGCTCGTGCTTATGAAGTAACTGGCGAAAAAAAATGGCTGGAGGTTGCTATGGCATATTGGGATTGTAGTGTTACCAACCGTGGTATGTACGCAACTGGCGGGCAAACCTGCGGTGAAATATGGTCTCCACCACACAGGTTGTCAGCGCGACTAGGTGATAAAAATCAAGAGCATTGTACCGTTTACAACATGATGCGTCTTGCAGAATTTTTGTTTCGGCATACAGGGGAATCCCATTATGCTGATTATTGGGAGCGTAATCTCTATAACGGCGTGTTGGCTCAAACATACTGGCAAGGAAAACCTTCCCATGGCATGAAATCCGAATATCCAACCACTGGCTTAATAAGTTATTTCTTACCACTTAGAGGTGGAGGGCGTAAAGGTTGGGGCAGTGAGACCACTGACTTTTTCTGTTGTCATGGTACATTGGTACAGGCAAACGCCGCCTTTACAGACGGAATCTACTATCAAGATGACAAGGGAGCTACCATATGTCAGTATATTTCAAGTGAAGTTAATTTTAAAAAAGGTGGAGTTGGTGTTAATATCGCCATGGATATAGATCAACTAACAGGAAACAAAAACCTTTCATCTGTACAAGAACATGTGCAGGTTGTAAATGACACTGCTTCACAGGTTCCTCATAATCCAAATCTTCTGGCTGTTGATATAAGGGTTTTATGCAAAGAAGAATTAGAATTCACCTTACGCTTGAGGATTCCTGAATGGGCCAAGGGTTATACATTAGCACTTGATGGAGAAATCCTTAGCAATCCTGAAACTTCAAAGGGATTTATAGAAATTAGCAATAGATGGAAGAATAATATGCTGCGATTAGAAGTCAAGAAGGAGCTTACTGTTCATCCCCTGCCTGATGAACCAGATACAGTTGCCTTTATGTATGGCCCAATTGTACTTGCAGGTCTATGTGACGAGGAGCGAACTCTTTATGGTGATATTAATAATCCATCATCAATTTTAACACCTGATAATGAACGCGAGTGGGGAGTTTGGCAAAACACTTTCCGCACAAAGAATCAAGAACGGGGCATTCGATTTGTTCCCCTATATAGAATTGGGTATGAGCGCTATAGCGTGTATTTTCCAATTAGAAAAAGCTAATTTAGGCGTACTTTAATTCACGCCGTATCAGAGGGAGCGCCCACGGGCATAATCCCTCAAGTGCATTTGCAGAGATGTCTGAAAACCTTAGATAATCAAACTATGCTTAACAAATTAAAGGACTTTGTCTGAGCGTAGCGAGTTATTTCTTTAATTTGTGTTTAAGCATATTTTTATTATCTCCCAGGTTTTCGACTTCTCGAAACCGCATTTGAGGGATTATGCCCTTGTGAGCGCCTCCAACACGGTGCAAACTGTAGCAAAATTGAAATCATAATTACATGGAAGGAGTTATCATATGAATGTTTTTCAAAAAATAAAACCCAATATTACCAGATGCACTTTTATACCTGAGGGTAAAGAAAGTGTAAGTAACCATTCCTATTTCGTTGATTCAAAATATATGGATGGTGAAACAATTTCTGAATGTCCCATTAGCGTAGTTGATGTGAGGTTTACACCACGAGATATCTACCAATATGTTACTCATGGTGAACCCATAATTAAAATCCAAAAAACCGTTGATGGCCAACGAACCTACATCGAAAATCTCACTAAAGAATTTCAGCGAACAGCTTTTCGGGCTCAGATAGCCATCCATCTGAATGACGGTGAACACATTTACGGACTTGGACAAGATGAAGATGGTATCTATAATAAGCGAGGTCGAATTGAGTATTTATATCATCTTAATATGAAAATACCAATGCCTATGTTTGTTTCTAGTGATGGATATGGAGTTCTATTTAACAGCGGATGTTTAATGGTGTTTGATGACACTGATGACAACACCATTATCACTCTTGAATGCGTAGATCAAATTGACTTTTTTGTAATTGAAGGCACTATGGACGAAATCGTAGATGGTTATCGCTTGCTAACCGGTAAGGCCTCTCCTATGCCTAACTGGGCCTTTGGCTACATTCAATCCAAAGAGCGTTACCAAACTCAAGATGAATTGTTGGAGGTTGCAGGTAAGTTTCGTGATTTAGAGATACCAATAGATGTTCTTGTTCAGGATTGGAAAACCTGGGTAGGTGATTTGTGGGGTGACAAGATATTAGATAAAGAGAGATATCCTGATATTAAAGGTGCCATGGAGCAGTTGCATAAACAAAACATTCATGCCTTAGTATCTGTTTGGCCTAACATGAATACAGGTGGCGAAAACCACGCTGAGTTTGCTAAAAAAGGTTTACTACTTAATGATTACTCTACCTATGATGCCTTTGATGACGAGGGACGTAAGGTTTACTGGCAACAAGCTGAGAAAGAGTTGTATAGTGGAGGCTTTGATGGCTGGTGGTGCGATAGCACTGAACCTTTCACTGCTCCTGATTGGGGAGGAGAAACAAAGTTAACTGAGCCAACCCGCTATGAAATAGTTGGTGGGGAACATGAAAAATATCTTGACCCCGCAACTGCTAACCTTTATGGTTTAGTCCATGCCAAAGGAATGTATGAACATCAACCTGATAAACCTGTAGTTAATCTTACTCGGGCAGGATATGCAGGAGTTCAAAAATACGGCACTATTTTGTGGGCTGGAGATACCTGCGCCACCTGGGATGACTTACGCAAAGATATTGTAAAGGGACTTAGTATTAGTATGTGTGGCATTCCTTATTGGACAGTAGATGCTGGAGCCTTTTTTGTGGGAGGCACTGAGAGTTGGCGCAAGTGGAAAGGGGATCCAGACGCTGCTCCTGTATGGTTTTGGAATGGTCACTATAATAAAGGAGTTCATGATAAGGCCTATCAGGAATTGTATACTAGGTGGTTACAATTTGCATGCTTCTTGTCCATTTTCCGTTCTCACGGTACAGATACCCCACGAGAACCTTGGCAATTTGAACAGCCTTTTTACGATGTGATTCTAAAAACCATTCAGTTACGTTACCGTTTGATGCCTTACATACTAGATATGGCAAAACGAGTAACTGAAGAAAATTATACAATTGTTAGAAGTCTATTATTTGACTTTCCAAATGACAAAAATGCTAAGACCATTGAAAATCAATTTATGTTTGGAGATGCCATTTTGGTCTGTCCAATTTATAAGCCCTATTACTATACTGTTAATAGCGAACCTATTGAGAATCCCGAGACAACATGGGAGTGCTATTTGCCTAAAGGCGCTGACTGGTATGATTATTGGGATCGTACATACTACAAAGGAGGGCAAACTATATCCGTGGATGTTTCCCTTGACAAAATCCCTTTGTTTGTAAGAGCTGGAACCCGCTTGCCTACTCAAAATGGTCTTCAACATGTGGGACAGTTTGAAGATATCCCCGTTGTATCTGAAGAATTTCCTACCGTGTAGAGTGAGATACCCTCGCTACGCAGGGCAGAGCCTAGCTAACTGTCTCAATAATTAAACGGTCCCAAAAACATTTAGCGAGTTTTTGGGACCGTTCTGTTTTTGCCTATTAGCATTGATCAGGTGCTATAAATCTCTACACATCAAGCCGAGACTAAACCTAACCTAGCAAATGGAAGGGCAAAATTAAAATTACTGTGGTTCTAACAAGTCTATCTTAACAGCCATACCAGGCGTAGTCCAACGGGCATATAAAGTGAAATCCGCTGCATGAGTAACCGTATTGGTTCCCATTATTCTTACACCGCCAACTTCAGCTGTAAACCAACCTGCAAAAACATGTCCTGGGCGAGTTGGTGTCGGGAAAGCTCCACCGTATATGTCACCCACTGTTACTACTCTACTTGTAGGATTTACTGTTCCACCAGTTGGATTAAAGGTAACAACTATGGTTGCACTTGGTGTCCAACGGGCATACAAAGTAAAGTCAGCAGTTTGAGTAACTGGATTAGTTCCAAGAACTCTTGTGCCACCTGTTGCTGCTGGCACTGTAAACCAACCAGCGAAAACATATCCCTCTCTCAATGGTCTTGGGAAGGCTCCTCCATAGTTTGCAGCTCCTGGTACAGCTATTCTAGTAGTTGGGCTTACTGTGCCCCCATTAGGATTGAAGGTAACCACTATACTATTCTCAGCTCTCCAGCGTGCAAATAAAGTAGTATCAGAATCAAATGCAACTCTACTGGTTCCTAGAACCCTCGTACCACCAGTTACAGCAGTAAACCAACCTTCAAATACATAACCTGGCCGAGTCGGCATTGGGAAGGCTCCTCCAAAGTTCGCTGCTCCTGCTGTCACCACTCTGGATGTCACATGTACTGAACCACCAGTTGGATTAAAGGTAATGGTAATATCACCACCGTGTCTCCACTGAGCATAGAGAGTAATATTTGTAGTTTGGACCACTGTATGAGTACCCATAATTCTTGTGCCACCCTCTGGAGCTGTAAACCAACCTGTAAATACATAGCCTGGGCGTGATGGCATTGGGAAGGCTCCACCGAAGGTTTCACCTATGGTTACCACCCTATAATCTTTAGCTACTATTCCGCCAGTAGGATTAAAGGTTACTGTAATTTCTGTAGGTTCAGCTTTCTCTCCTACGTATAGTCTTACTCCACCATTTGGTGCAGCTTGTGTAAATGGTACTCCTGTTACTCTATCCATACCATAGTAGCGACAGCTATATGTGGCGGCAGATGCATAGTGACGTGGTTCCCCTGTAATTGCGCAGTCTGGACCAAAGCGGGTCACCAGCTGTACTTCCCACGCAAACTCTCTATAAGAGGCTCCATCTTTTATTGACCAGAATACTTGGTCGGTGGTACCGTCTGCTAAAGCAGTTTCAAGTGCTGCAACTCTGTCAGCATGGATAAAACCGTTTAAGATTTCATTTGGTGCTCCTGGTGCCAATGCACGCCATGGTACTTGTTGCGCTGCATGGTTATTGTCAGCTGTCACATTAAAGCTGTTGCCAGTTCCCCATCCTGCGTGTAAACCTCTAATCAACTCACGATTTCTGACTACTGCCATTGTACCGTGGCCACCGTCGTATAAGTACATGCCCCAACCTGCGCTTGTAGCGCGAGTAGCATGACCTGGTGCTGCGTTTATAGAGTACAAAACTTCTGTGTTCTCAAAGCCTGCTTCTTGTAATCTAGCTGTGAGGAACTCGTCTAACGTAACATAACCTTCGTCTAGAATGTCAGTTTGGATATTGTAGAGTTGACCCTCCAACCAGTTCTTCGCTGCTTCTACTTCTATACGTGCATTAAAGCTCTCTGCAAATAGCTCAAGTGCCCAGGCAGGAGGTCTCCAGTTTGTTCCTGCATTTGGGTGTGCCGCCAAGAACTCAGGAGTAAAGTCGAAGTTACCAGCTGCTGGATCTACTAATGGATTAGCTGTGAGCCTGTGCTGTCTTGCATATTGAGCTGGTGAATGCACTCTCATTCTTTCAAAGAATCCACCCAATTCTGCTGCAGCTTCATGTCCATAAGTCTCAATAGTGAACAAACTCCAGGTTGTCGGCCCATTGAAATAAAACTCAGGATCATCTGCGAACCAGAAATTGTCTTGGAAGTCATTAGCAGCAGGGAGTTCAAGATAATTACGCCCTACACCGTCTGGACCTACACCGCTGGCTTGAACCGGATAATGCGGATTCGCCGTCCATGGTTGTGGCAATCTAGAGAAGTTCCAATAGTCTCCTCCTGGATTATTTTCTGTCATCGCTGGGAAGCTCGGCCAAGGCAGGAATCTTCCTGCGCCTTGCCTGGAGCCGTAACCGTGCTCCATTTGCTCACTTACAATGACGTTGTTACGAATAATGTTGTCATGAGAGTTTTGGATAAGGAAGGCCCACCTGTCGTTAAACAAGATATTATTCTCAATGACAATGTCGAAAGTCTCTGTGCGGTGCGCTGAATAGCCGCCAATAGAAATTGCACCCTCGCCTTGGGTAGTTGCAATGATATTGTCATGAACATGAACATTAGTCAAATACCAATGATTTGTGTTATTACCCATGCCACCCGAGGTATTGTTGGGCGCTTGAGGAAGGGCTACACCTGTGACTGGATGGACAATGCCGTCAAGGTTACCTCTCACTCGCTCGCTGCTTATGGAGATACCAATATCGTTGTCGAAAATAAAGTTGTTAAAGATTCTGCCTTGCAAACCACTATCGAAGTAGATACCAACAGAACATGGATCATAGTTGCCCAGCGGTGGTGGCGGGAAGCCCCACTCGCTATGTGGCCTTCTGTAGGTTTGGTGACCGTTAATCGTTTTAGTGCCGTGGATTACATTGTCATGTACCAAGATGTTACGAGCACGATTTACTAAAAATGCTTCTGGTACATTATTGCTTGTCTCCCAGCCAATTAGGTCGATTGCAATGTTATTGTTGTTGTGGACTTGGTTATGAGAAATTACAATCCCATTTACATTTCCATTTACCACAACTGTTTCAGTATGCCCTGAGCGGCCATCATGTACCAGATTGCCTTCAATGACTACGTTCCTCATGGAAGACATTTGCGCTGCACTTTGGGGCTGGTTATATATGTTAATGCTATTTCCAGCTCTGTTGTAAGCCACAGTATTGTTACGAACATAAATGTTTTCTAGTCCTGTTGCTGGGCGTGCTGCACTGGCGTTTTGCCTGATGCCTCCGCTAAATCCTTCAAAGCGAATGCCTTCAACTGTGATATTTTGTACATTATTGAAACGGAATGCGTCGCCACCGATTTGGGCTCTACGGAAGATTACAGTTTTTTCTGGGTCTCCTGGATATGCTCTAAACACCGTATTTCCACGTTCATTTAAGGTACAGTAAAGAACTCCATTTCTAACTTCATAGGTAGCATGTGGGTCTTCTTCACAGATACAGCCCTGGGTAAAGAAGTTAAATTCATTAGTACATGGTGCTAGTACTGAATTACCACTCAAACGAGTAGGCACAGTAATTGCCTCTGAGTAGATACCACTACGGATATTTAAGGTGTCTCCAGAATCCATTTGAGTTATTGCGTGTGCAACTGTAGCCCATGGATTTTCCTTTGTACCATCTCCTGTGGTGTTGTCTCCATCAGGGGCAATAAAGAATTGTTCTCCAGCTCCTAAACCTACCACAAATGGTTCTAGCAATACACGTCTGTCATCTCTATTAGCTAAGTTGTGGAACCAGATACCTGGATTCATATTCAACAGTATGGGATCCAAAATAGCTACAGCCATAGTGTATTCGCCTGTTCTAGACAGACTTCTAGGTACATCTACTGTAAAGGTAAATTCATTACGTCCGTCATGGGCAGGTATAAACATGTCACCCAGAACTTGAAGTTCTGCAGCGGAGCGGTATTCAATCCGGATTCCATTAACATAGCGATATTGCTGTGGTGCAGGTCTTGCATTGTTAATCGGACGATGGCGAGGCATCCATGTGGTAATATCCACATCCTCAATAACTTGGGTAGCTGCTACATTGCCATTTTCATCTATGAAAGAAACTTCAAATGGCCAGCTACGATAAAATGGTGCAACACCAATGTTGTTAACTACCATTCTAACATCTGCACTTTCGCCACGAGCTAGTTCTCCATCAACAATTTCTACTTCTTCAATGAAGAATTGATAACCCATGTTATCATATGCTGCGTCGTTGTTGGCATGAGCCCGTTGCATATCTCCAGTAGTGGCGTTGGTACGGCCTGCATCTGGTCCACGAGGTGCCAGATTAGAGATATGTGACCAACGGAATGAATCTATAGTATTCATAATATGAATCCTAGTATGAGCTGTTCCGTTACCATAGCTGTGCATTGCACCTCTATGTAAGTCTCCTTGGCGAGCAACATCAAACTGAACATATTGCCAGCCCCAGTTCGTAGGAACGGATTGGTCGCCATACTCGCCACCTACCCAGCCGTGCATCCAGTGGGTTGGGTTTCTTGTAGCGTTTGTAAATCCACCAGCACTAGTAAACCCAGTGAATAAGTGGGCGTCATTACGATTCCAAGGGCCCATGTTGGCATTTTCGTTACCAGTAAAGCCTGTTCCGCCACCATGACCTGGGTGCCCATCTGCTCGAGCAACAAAACCTAACCAAGGTGTACCATCTTCATTTGCTAGGAAGGCACGGCTATCAGCGTTGTTTCCAGACAGGTTTTGACCTGCATATGCGTTTACGTAAGTCAGGTTACCTGTATGTCCTGTTTGGTCATTGAAGGCTCCAAGATTGTATCTTGCTGCTATCCAGTTATGATAGCGCATACCAATATCAATATTAGGATTGCTAGCAAAAGCATCAATATAATGTCTTACAAATTGGTAAGCAACTGCCGAATCTGGGAATTGACTACCGTCACCAGCCGGCCAATTATGCCACTCTCCCCAGCGTCCAAGGGAACCAAGTTGCACGTTGGCAACGGCGTTCCAAGGCGAGCCTGGTCGAGCAATTTCTTCAGCTAAGGCGTTAATTGCTCTTTCATGATAGTCAAGTAACAAGTGATGTGCATATCTTGGACCCATACCTACCCCACCTGAAATTTGTGGTGGAGGTGTTAGATACCAGATACCCTCCGGTCCCCAGAAATAACTTGGATGCCAACCCCAACGAATACGATCAGCATTAGGGGTAGCAGTTAGTCCTGCAGGACGACGATAGGGTACACAGCCATTTGGACAAATTCTAAGATCTGCTCCGCCATGAGGATTGGGGATGGTACAGTGGAAGTATCCATTATCCATCCACCTCTGTGCCCAAAGGTGGAAGAGAGCTTGATTTCTCTCTGGAGTTCCCCACTCAGCATCTGGATCACCTGGATCTCTCATTCTTGCGAATAAGCCACCATCATTTCTAAAATCTGGATGCTCAGGATCTAGGATGCTAGGGTCAAAGTCAGGACGATTAGGAATATTGTCCGGACAGGCAGCATTTGGTAGGTTTGGTTCTTCTCGCATTCTGTCAATTAACCATCTAGGAACATCAGCTATTCTTTCGTTTTTAAGGTTAATCATAGCAAGTTCAGTGTGGCTTTCTTGTCCTCCTAAAGGAGAATTGTCAAATACGCCACCTATGTAGTTATTACCATACCAATATCCAAATGGTGAGCCAAAGGGATAGTCCATAACAAAACGTAATTGAACATAAATCCCATGCTCAGCATAGTATTCTAAGGCATGTTGGACTAAGAATCCACGAGCACATTGATACCTATCCATGTTTGGGCCAACTACATCGTAGTCACCTTTGGTATACATTCTAACTTGACTCCAGTCAAACACACCAGGCTCTTGCTCCATACTTCTCCAGGTAATGTAAGCATAACCATAGTTTTGTCCACAGTGTGGGCCAGGGGTGTTAACAAGAGGAGTGCCATCAGCAAATGTGTGAATTCTAAGTGCCGGACAATCTTCTGGATCGTCACAGTGGCAGTTTGGTGCTTCATCACTTCCTAAGTTAGAACCACCGCCTCTAAGTGGATTAAAAAATATTCCGTAATCCTTGGCAGGGAAGTATACACCTTCTGGTCGATAGGGTTCAAAAGTGGCAATTGCCGGTAACATTCTACTGTTATTTACAGGTAGATGTACAGCCACTTGACCTGCTGGCCCTGGATCTGTGCCATATCCACGCCAAGAGATGCGAACATCCCCAGGATCTGGATTGCCTATTTGGTCAAGGCGAAGTTGCATTCCAGTCCAAGTTCTAAAGTAATCCATACCTACACGTTCTAGACGCTGGGCATCTCTATCTGGATCATCATCGGCACCAAACCATGCTGGCATATTCCGTAAATGGGGAACACGACCACTGGCTGGAACTGGATTAACTCCAGTCAGCAAATAGACATATTCATCTCGATACTCATGGACATCATTTAATACCCGATACACATATCCATTAGCAACTACATAATGTACATTAGGGCGTCCCATAAAGGTAAATCCATTTGGTCTGCCGTCAATACTTATGTAATAAACATTTTGTGTATCTCTGTTGGCTCCTTCTACAATAGTATAGAGCACCTCTCCATCGCTTGTAATACGAAGAGTCAAGTCATTAGTGCGATAAAGTGTGTGGGACACATTGTTCCACTCACCAAGTCGTCCTGAAAATACTGACAAAGGCACTCCATCCAAGCTACGCGCAAGAGTTCTAAAAGGCTCAAACACCTCACCTACCATTTCCTGTGGTTCAGGGTTGTTTGAGTTGTCGTTTTGTGCCGCAGCAGGTCCTCCTGCCATACCAAACAGTAGCACTGTCATAACCACTGTTTGTAGTAAAGCTATAATACGTTTTTTGTTTTTCCTCATTCATTACCTCCTTCAATTTCAATTGATTACTTCTTACCTAAAACTTATTCCTCCTCCCTTTCCTTTTTTTCATAATTCAAGTATGCCTCGGCTTACTTGGGTGAGATTTGCGTCAGTTTTGCTGACATTTTCATATACAAAGTACCTGTCAGTACTATTGCTTTTACGCTCTTTCTTGTGGGCACAGGAACACTATAGTCCTTCAAAATAGAAGTTTTAGAGTCCCTCTGCCCACAAGAAAGCCTAATTGCTTTGCTATATCACAAGGCTTTCTTGGGTGCTATCATTTTTGTTATGTGAGTGGAACACTCACAATTCCTTACATATCTTAGTGCTAATTTGTATCAACCTACCTCAGTGGGGAATTACGGCGTCTCTAATATATCTATCTTGACAGCCATAGTAGGGGTAGTCCACCTAGCATATAGGGTGAAGTCCGCTGTATGAGTAACTGGATTGGTTCCGATTACTCTAGCACCACCTGTTTCAGCTGTAAACCAACCTGCAAAGACATACCCTGGATGGGTCGGCATGGGGAAGGCTCCTCCATGTATATCACCCTTTGTTACGATTCTACTTGTAGGGCTTACTGTTCCCCCTGCTGGATTAAATGTCACAACTATGGTATCACTTGGTACCCACCGGGCGTATACGGTAAAGTTTGTAGTTTGAGTAACTGGATTAGTTCCAAGAACTCTCGTACCGCCTGTTGCTGCTGGTACTGTAAACCAACCTGTAAATATATAACCTAGGCGCTGAGGCCTCGGGAAGGCTCCTCCAAGGTTTGCATCCCCTGTGGAAACTGTTCTGCTAGTTGGACTTACCACTCCTCCATTGGGATTAAAGGTAACTACTATACTACACTCTGATCTCCAGCGAGCGATTAATTCTGTATCTTCAGTTAGATTCACCCTACTTGTACCTAAAATCCTGGTGCCTCCTCTTGTAAACCAGCCTTCAAATATGTAACCTAAACGAGAGGGCATGGGAAAGGCTCCACCAAAGTTGTCAGCACCTGTTTGCACAGTTCTCTGTGTTTGGAGTACTATTCCCCCATTAGGATTAAAGGTAATCACTATAGAGCCACCTAGCCTCCAACGGGCATATAGAGTTATATTTTCTGTTTTCGTCACTAAATTAGTGCCTAAGATTCTTGACCCACCTTCTGGAGCTGTAAACCAGCCTTCAAAAGCATATCCTGGCCGAGTTGGCATAGGGAATGCTCCTCCAAAAGTTTCACCGATGGTTACAACTCTACTAGCTTTAGCCACTGTTCCCCCAGTAGGATTGAAAGTGACAGTTATCTCTGTAACCTCCACAACTTCGTTTACAATAAATGGCGCAAGAAGTACACGTCTATCATCACGATTAGAATCGTTGTGGAACCAGATACCTGGATTCATATCCAGAAGAATTGGATCCAAGATGGCTACTGCCATAGTGTATTCGGCGGTTTCAGATAGACTGTCTGGCACATCTACTGTGAACACAAACTCGTTACGTCCATCGTGAGCTGGAATGAATAGATTTCCAACGACACTTAGTTCCGCTACCGAGCGATAATGAACTCCTGTAATAGGACACACAGAACCTGGAGCCGGACGAGCATTATTCATAGCGCGATGGCGAGGCATCCAAGTACGAATATCAATATCTTCAATTACTTGTGTAGCTGCCACATTTCCATTTTCATCAATAAAGGAAACTTCAAATGGCCAATCACGATAAAATGGTGCCACACCTATGTTGTTAACTACCATTCTTATGTCGGCGCTTTCTCCACTTTCTAATACGCCATCAACTACTTCTACTTCTTCTATGAAGAACTGATAGCCCATGTTGTCATATGCTGCATCATTATTTTTGTGAGCTCTTTGCATGTCTCCTGTAGTTGCATTGGTGCGACCTGCATTTGGTCCACGTGGTGCCAAGTTAGAAATGTGGGACCAACGGAATGAGTCTAAGGTATTCATAATATGAACTCTGTTGTTACCATTGGCATTTCCCCAAACACGACTGTCGTCGCGACCATAATCATGCATAGCTGCTCTATGTAAATCCCCCTGGCGAGATACATCAAACTGTACATACTGCCAGAAGAAGTTGGTGGGAACAGAAACATCACCATACTCTCCACCTACCCATGCATGCATCCAATGAGTTGGGTTTCTAATGGCGTTGAGGAAGCTAGCAGCATTGGCAAATCCTGTAGTTAAATGGGCATCATTTCTATTCCAAGGACCCATATTGGCATTGTCGTTACCACTAGATATACCTGTAACTCCTGAGTTATGGCCAGGGGAGCCATCTGCAGGGTTAGTTACATTTAGGTTTTGCCCTGCATAAGCATTAATATAGTTCCAGACGTTGTTATGCCCTGTTTGGTCATTAAATGCTCCGAAGTTATATCTTGTGGCAATCCAGTTAGGATAACGCATGCCTAGCTGGATATTATCATTATCAGCAAAAGCTTCTACATAATGGCGCACATATTGATAAGCTAAAGCCGAGTCCGGGAATTGTCCTGTATGTTCTGCAGGCCAGTTGTGCCACTCGCCCCAGCGGCCAAGAGAACCAAACTGAACGTTAGCAACGGCATTCCATACAGATTCTGGTCTGGCAATTTCGCCTGCCAAAGCGTGAATTGCTCTTTCGTGATACTCAATTAATAAATGGTGCTCATATCTTGGGCCAAGGCCTACACCACCTGAAATCTGTGGAGGTGGTGTTAGATACCAAGTTCCTTCAGGTCCCCAGAAAAAGCTTGGATGCCATCCGTGGGATGCCTGAACAGCATTTGGACTGGCAGCAAGTCCCACTGGGCGACGATAAGGAACGCAACCATTTGGACATGTTCTTAAATCTGCTCCTCCCAAAGGATTAGGAATGGTACAGTGGAAATATCCTGTCAAAAATCTCTGAGCCCACATATAGAAGTTTTGTTGAGCTAGTTCTTCATCTGTAGGATTCTCTGGATCTACAGGAGTACCTGGATTTCTCATTCTAATGTATAAGTCATCCCCTACGATAAAGTCAGGATGCTCTGGATCAAGTAATCCTGGATTGAAATCAGGACGATTTGGGATGTTGTCATCGCAGACTAGATTTGGACGATTTGGTTCTTCTCGCAATCTTTCGATTAACCAAGTCGGAATGTCGGCAATCCGCTCGTTACGAAGATTTATCATGGCTAATTCAGTATGGCTTTCTTGTCCTCCTAGTGGCGAGTTATCAAAAATGCCACCAATATAGTTATCGCCATACCAATAACCAAATGGCGAACCAAAGGGATAGTCCATAACAAAACGTAATTGGACATAAATACCTAATCTAGCGTACTCCTCAAGAGCTCTGGTAACTAAGAAACCACGAGCACATTGATACTGATCCATGTTTGGCCCAACCACTGGATAATCTCCTTTAGTATACATTCTGACTGTATCCCAAGAAAACACATCTGGTTCTGGCTCTAGGCTTCTCCAAGTAATATAAGCATATCCATACCACTGTCCATCTATTGGTCCATCAGTAATAATTAAAGGTGAACCATCAGGCTGGGTATGAATAAGTGAAGCGATACAAGGCTCTCCTGGAGGGCAGGTACAGTCAGGCTCTTCGCTACTTTGTAGGTTAGAACCACCACCTCTAAGTGGGTTAAAGAATATACCAAAATCCTCTGTAGGGAAGTATACCCCTTCAGGTCTGTAAGCTTCAAAGCTGGCCTCTACAGCCATCATCGCTCCTGTATTAGTAGGTAAATGCACCGGTGCACCTCTTCTAGTTCCATAAAGAGTGTTGTCATCAATGGATGCGACCCCCCCATCCATACCACGCCAGGAAATCCTAACATCTGCTGGATCTGGATTACCTATTTGGTTAAGGTGAAGGCGCATACCTGTCCAGGTTCTAAAATATTCCATACTGACACGTTTGAGACGCTGGGCATCTCTGTCCGGGTCATCATCAGCACCAAACCATTCTGGCATATAGGTAAATACTCTCAATTGATTTGCTGCTGTAGTGGCTCCCACCTGTGCTGGAGCAGCATACTCAGAGCGGTACTCACTCATAGCATTTAATACTCGATATAAGTAACCATTGGCTACAACATAATGCACATTAGGACGACCCATAAAAGTGAATCCGCCTGGCCTGCCATCAATACTTATGTAAAATACATTTCGGGTATCTCGATTTGGACCCTCAACAATGGTATACAGCATCTCTCCGTCACTGGTGCTTCTAAGGGTCAAACCAGATGCCGTGTAATGTGAATAGGATACATTCCCCCACTCTCCTAGTCGCCCCGAAAACACTGATAAGGGCACTCCTGAAGCTGAATCCCCAGTCGCATCTACATCATAGTTTATCTCCAGTGAGGCAGAAGAGTTGGACTCATCAGCTTGTGAAATGCCACCTACAGTGGCTCCAATAAGCAATGACAATGTCAAAGCTAAAATCTGAAGTAATGCTATTACTCGCTTATTTCTTCTCATATCTTTCTCCTTTATTAATTCATAATCGAGTAGGAGGCGGTCTTTAGCCTCTTACTCGCTGTGCCAGAGCAATATCACCTATGTTTACACGGGATTTACTCCCGTGCAAACATGTTCAGGTGATTAGCAACGTTATCACTCTGTGTACATGGACCTTACTATTATTGAGTTTCAATAGTAGTAAAGCCTGTATTATCTACTCTCCATCGCGCGAACAAGGTAAAATTATCTCTTTGAGTTACAGTATGACCCCCTTGGATCCTCGCACCACCTGTTTCTGCTGTAAACCAGCCCTCAAATATGTGACCTGGTCGAGTTGGCATTGGGAAAGCTGCTCCAAAGGTATCACCTACAGTTACTGTCCTACTGGTAGGATTCACAAATCCGCCTGCTGGATTAAAGGTAACAACAATAGTATCACTTGGGCTCCAGCGAGCATATAAAGTGAAATTGGAAATGTGAGCCACTGGCTGAGTTCCGAAAATTCTTTGACCACCAGTTGGAGCCGTAAACCAACCCTCAAATACGTAACCTAAACGAGATGGCCTTGGGAAGGCTCCTCCAAAGTCTTGGCCGTGGATAACATTTCTACTGGCTGGCGTCACTGTTCCACCAGTGGGATTGAAAGTAACTACAATGTAGTTGTCTGGTCTCCACTGAGCAAATAGGGTTGTGTTGGATGTTAAAGTTACTCTATGGGTTCCTATAATTCTTGTGCCACCAACGGGAGCCGTAAACCAACCTTCGAATATATAACCAGGTCTGACTGGCATACGGAAGGCTCCTCCATGGTTAGGATCACCTGTTGTTACAGTTCTATATGCCTCGGTGGTTGTGCCACTATTAGGATTAAAGGTAATTACTATAGTGCCACCTTGTCTCCAACGGGCATAAAGAGTTAGGTCTGCTGTATGTGTTACTATATTTGTTCCTAGGATTCTCGTTCCACCTACTGGAGCTGTAAACCAACCCTCAAAAGTATATCCTGGGCGAGCTGGCATTGGGAAAGCTCCGCCAAAGGTTGCGCCAACTGTTACAGTTCTACTTGTTGGATTCACTATACCACCATTAGGATTGAAGGTAACGGTAATAACCCTTGGTTCAAACTCTGCATTAACTGTAATAGCGCCGCCACCTGCTGGCATTGGGAAGGTTGCACCATTTGCTGTAAGGGTAACGTTCGGCACTCCTGCTACAGTTAAAGAACCAGCTGCTATTTGCTGCCCTAGTGGTGGAGTTACAGTGACAGTCATTAAGGTTCCTACTTCATGATAACCCTCTGGAGTTATAGCCATGTTAGTGGCAGGTACTGTAGACGCTGGATTCCTAGTTACTGCATAAGTAGCAACAGCTGTGTGGCTAACTATAGTCCAAGCACCACCACGATAAGTTGTTTCTGGTGGGCTTCCTATCCAATCAAAGTCAGGTCTGAACCAATGACCTGAACCAAATGTTCCATTACCAAAGCCATTTAGTCCATGTCTTTCAAAATCAAGGTTATCTAAAGGACCAAGGAAAACTCCCGTTGCTGTACTTGTAAAGGCCAAGTCATCAATGTATACTGCATTATCGCCAATGGTGGATCCTTGAATTACGAAAGTAACCCAACCAGCTGATGGTATAGTTACAGTATTAGTTACCAATGTCCACTCCTCAAAGTCTACAGGGCCATTAAACAAATCAACATTTGGCGGACCATAAATATGCATCCGCAGATTACCAGTCCCTTTAGCCCAGAATGAAATGGTAATTTCTTCACCAGCTACTGTACTTCTTCGAACACTTTGGTGTGGTCTAAATACAGAGTTCCCATCACCTTGCAACCTTAGAGAGTAATCTCCTGGATTAAAAGGATCTGGTGGATAGGCAAATTGGGCATTAACTGTAATTTCGCCACCACCTGCTGGCATTGGGAAGGTTGCACCATTTGCTGTAAGGGTTATATTAGGTACTCCTGTTATAGATAATGAATTGTCCACAATCTGTTGTCCTACAGGAGGAGTTATTGTTACTGTCATTGTAGTTCCAACTTCTTGGGCACCTGCTGGTGTAATTGTCATGTTAGCTACTGGTACTGTTGATGCTGCTGCTCTTGTTACAGTGTAAGTTGGAGCTGTAACTACATTAGGCACTACGGACCAACCACTACCTGGAGCCAGTGGATTGCCTGCCCACTCAAAGGAATTCCAATGTTCAAAACCATTGGCGAAGTCAGAGTTACGAACGTTCCATCCTTCAATTTCAATACTGGCAATCAATAACTCATTAGGAGCAGCATTGGTGCCTTCAACGATGAGTGTACCCCATCCTCCACCGCCAGATGGTACGGTTGTGGTGATTTGTGTCCAATTAGCATAGTTTATTGCCCGATCCAGCATCACTGCATATCCGCCACCAGAAAAGCGGACAGTAAGATTATCAGCAATACCTCTTACCCATATTGATAGTGAAACCTGGGTACCTGGTACCTGCGCCATTCCTTGCTGATTGAGAGAGAATCCGCCCGCACCATCCCCTTGTAAACGCATGGAAAAAGCTCCTGGATCAAAAGGATCCGGTGGATAGGCAAATTGTGCATTAACTACAATCTCACCACCACCTGCTGGCATTGGGAAGGTTGCACCGTTTGCTGTAAGGGTTATATTAGGTACTCCTGTTACAGACAAGGAATTGTCCACAATCTGTTGTCCTGTAGGAGGAGTAATTGTTACTGTCATTGTAGTTCCAACTTCTTGAGCACCTTCTGGTGTAATTGCCATGTTTGCTGCTGGTACTGTGGATGCCACTGCTCTTGTTACAGTGTACGTGGGAACAACAATCTCGTTGGAAACCACTGCCCAGTTATTGCCCGGATTACCAGGAGTACCCACCCAATTGACTGCCCAGTCAGCTGTAAGATGCCAACCATTGAAATTGCCTGTAGCTAATTCTGGATTCTGCAAAACATTATTACCGGCTGGATTAATTAATGAGAAGTTGGTCAAATATACATGATTGTCATCAGAATCACCTGCAGTAATGACAAATGTCCGCCATCCAGGTTCATCGCATACTACTGTACTTGTAATTTGAGTCCACTCATTATATGAGACCGCACTGCGAGTGACAAAGTGCAAGTTACCCATGGCGCCTTCAGCACGAATGCTTAAGTCTTCAACATCTCCTTTGATCCAAACTGAAAATTCAAAGGTACCTAATGGGAAGTTTACACTTTGATGTGGTGTAAACCTTTCACTGCTTATTTCTCCATTGCCTATTAAACGAAGTGAATAGGCTCCTGGGTCGAAAACTTCAACCCATGTTGGTGTTACTGTTACAGCAAGAGTTTCTTCTCCATCAGGCATTACAAAGGTTATAGTTCTATTTACCAGATTCCTTGTAACACTCTCTTGATTAATACCGGCTCCAGCAACTTCGATTGCTGTAAGCTCATACCCTGCCCTTGGGCTTAGTGTTAGAGTCACCAAGGCACCTGGTGCAACATTTCCTGATGTGGACACTAGTACTCCTTCACCTACAACAGATGCACTCCAACCACGTGTTTCTCCTGGTTCACCTGTTACAAATGCTGTCAAAGGCAAGCGCCAATCTGCCCGAGCTCCTACATTATGGAAACGAATACCTGGATTATTATCTCTTAAGATAGGATCCAAAATAGCTATTGCTAATGTATGAGAGCCTTCTGGGAGATTTGCAGGAATATCTAGTTCAAACTCCACTACATTACGCCCATCAAAGGCAGGAATCAATCTAGTTCCTTGAGCTGCTTGTTCTGCTCCTGGACGATAATATACTCGCACAGGTGTACCGTCTAAGCCTTCTACGTAACGATAGCTGGTCATAGGAGGACGAGCATTGCTAAAGGCTCGATGGCGTGGCATCCACTCATTGATGTTAACATCATCAATGACTACTGCGTCTACTACATCACCTGCTTCGTTTATGAAAGAAACCTCAAAAGGCCAATCACGATGGAATGGAGCTACACCACGATTGTTTACAACCATACGAACATCAACAGTCTCGCCGTTATATAAAATTCCATCAACAGAAACTTCTTCGACCACAAAACGATAACCCATGTTATCAAACATTGCATCGTTATTCTTGTGGATTCGTTGATCCGTTGCATTACCTGGCCTTGGCCTACCTGCTATAGGACCACGGGGTGCTAGGTTGGATACATGATTCCAGCGATATGAATATATAGCTCGCATAACCGAGTTAAACTGCGGTTGTGCCCATCCAGCAATCAAATCCCCCCGAGGAATATCACAGGTAACTGTACTACGAGGCGGTGCTGGATTAGCCACGGAAGCCGAGGTGTCACCGTATTCACCACCTGACCATCTAGTCATCCAAAAAGTAGGATCAGAAACTGCGTTATTGTATCCTGCAGCAGTTGCTATCCCTGTAAAAGCTGGGACATTAGCCATATTGGCATTTCGATTTTCACTAATATTTGGTAAAATTGCGCCAATATGCTCACTATGCCCTGGCCCTCCTGCATGGTCGGTAATGGATAGGTTTTGCTGAGATATTTTATTTATTTGAGTAAAATGAGAAGTTTGTCCTGCTTCATCATGGAAGTAGCCTGTTCCATATCTTGCACCAATCCAGTTTGCATAACGCATGCCAATATGTACATTAGGATTGCAGGCAAAAGCATCGATGTAATGCCGCACAAACGGATAAGCGATTTCGGCATTTGGGAAAGTTCCTGCCGATTGGGTTGGCCAGTTATGCCACTCACCCCAGTGTCCTAGAGTTCCTAATTGTACTTGAACAACAGAGTTCCAAGGAGAATTAGGAGTAGCAATGGCTTCTGCCAATAGGTTAATTAGTCGCTCATGATAGTCTAGTAGTAAATGATGCTCGTACCTTGGCGCTAAACCTACGCCTCCACTAATTGCTGGTCTTGAAAAGTACCATACACCTTCAGGTCCCCAGCTTTGGTCAGGACTCCAGCCTAATCCTTGTTGCCATAAAAGAACCTCTGGGAAGTCAGCAACTCCACCATCATAGGCTCTAAGTCCTAAAGGACGACGATAAGGAATACAGCCCTCAGGACAAACACGAAGGTCAGCCCCACCCCGTGGATTAGGGATTGCACAGCGGAAGTATCCATCATAAACTGTTGCAGTAACAGGTGCACTTACAGCGCCTGTATATAGTGGTTGATCTCTAAATGCCTGGAAGAACTTATAATCAGGGTCACTAGGGTCACGCATTCTATCATATAACCCATCATCCACATAAGCTCCAGCACCTTCATTTGCAGTTGCATCCCATACCATGTGACGTCTGTCTGGCTCAAATGGAATGTTGTGAGGACAGGTAGCTGGTTCACCATTGGCCATAAGGGGACGATTGGACTCGTGACGCATAGTCTGAATTGCCCAAGTCGGAATATCTGCAATTCTACGATTCATTAAGTTAACAAAATTACGCTGATCTGCCTGACTTAGAAGTTGACCCACGTTAACCGGATGAGGGAATCTATCTTCCTCTGGGAAGTTAGGTCCTCTGTTACCTGTAGGCAGGTCCATAATCATCCGCAATTGGATGTAGCGCCCATTATTGGCATAGGCTTGAAGTAAAGGTTCCAAAAGGGCTCCTCGAGGACCCCACTGATCTCTATTTGGCCCATCAGTAGGAT
>JGI20163J26743_11538426_pt1 | contig 23700 bp, 22 predicted proteins | sample TergutCu122P1_FD_26743 | JGI IMG/M metagenome (IMG submission 26743) | reverse complement strand
ATATTAACACATTTTGCATAATTATGCAAGTATAAATCTTATTCCAAAGTAAAGTAACATCATGGAGCCAAGTACAATTCGATAATAACCAAAGATTTTAAAGTCATTTTTCTTTACATATGCTATTAGAAACTTAAGGGCGAAAAGGGATACTACAAAGGCAACAACTGTTCCAAGCATTAGTAAAAGGAACTCTGTTCCCGTAAAATCAAATCCAAAGCGAATTACTTTAAGTAAACTAGCTCCAAACATTACTGGTATGGCTAAGAAAAATGTAAACTCAGCGGCAGTCACTCTGGCGACCCCTAGTATCAATGCTCCAATAATAGTAGCCCCTGATCTGGAGGTGCCTGGAATTAGGGCAAGGACTTGGAAGAAACCTATTCCTAAGACAATAGGCATTGTCAGCTGAGAAATACTGCTATATTTGGGCGGCAGATCTTTACGCCAGTTCTCCACAACAATAAATACAATACCATAGAATATTAACATCAAGGATACAACATAAGGGTTAAAAAAATGCTCATCAATCCAGTCATCAAATAATAGTCCAATAATGGCCGCTGGTATAGTGGCAATTGCAACTTTAATCCACAGTTGGATGGTTATCATTTTTTGTTTGCTGGTTTTCTTAGGTGAGAAGGGATTTAATCTATGAAAATACAACACTACAACAGCTAAAATAGAACCCAGCTGAATCACTACTCTAAACATCTCCATAAACTCATCAGACACTTGCAAATTCATAAATTCTTCAACAATTAGTAAGTGTCCAGTACTACTAATTGGTAGCCATTCTGTAATTCCTTGAATTACCCCTAATATAAATACCCTTATAGCATCTAACATTACTTAATCCTCCTACTGCTTTTCTTGTTGAAATACAAATTTCTCTATTGCCTTAGCCACCCCATCTTCATCATTACTTAGAGTAACATAATCTGCCACTCTTTTCACTCCATCTCTAGCGTTTTTCATGGCTACTCCAAATCCGACCATTTCCAACATTTCAATGTCATTATCCCCATCTCCAATTGCCATAATCTCCTGTCTGTCAATACTAAGCATTTCACCTAATCGGATTAAGCTGCTACCCTTATTCACCCCACATTTGTTTATTTCGATATTGTAAGATAGGGAATCTTTTAGATTTAAACCACCAATTATCTCAAGTTCATTATACACCTGTTGTCTAACATTCATATCTGCAAAAATAGCATGGCCCTTGTCGGCGCCGCCACCATTAGCTTTAACTACTTCCATAATGTCAGGTACCGCCATTCTAGATTGTCTAACGTAATCACATATTTCTTGCTTTTTATGATAAAGATGAACTTTATCCATATCTTCTTTATTGATATATCCTTGCCCATCATAAAAGATCTCTTTTAAGCAATCAAACTTATATAAAAGCTCCAATACCTTTATAGTTTTCTCATAATCAAGCAAATCTTCTATAATGGTTTTTCCTATTTTCAAATCAACAACTCGAGCTCCATTAGCAGTTAATACATAGCGAACATCGGGAATGCTTTTCGTAGCAATATCTAGACCTACTAATGGCCGCCCTGTTGCAATCACTAAAATAACCCCACTTAACATCATCTTATTTAGTGATGCCAAATTGTATGGGGTTATTCGTTTATCTGTTGTTAGTAGAGTACCATCTAAGTCTATGGCAACCATTTTTATCTTTGGACTCATTTTCACCTCATCGTGTTGGTTACATTACAAAGCATTTGAGAACATTTTTGGTAACATTTTCATTTTAACAACATTTGCCAAAATAAGCAAACTGTAGTATAATTACTAGGCTAAATATCTTAGAATTTATCTGGGAGGGGTTATTAAACATGATTTTGCGTTCAACTAATAGAGCCGGTTTCGCTATAACCTTGGTTCTGTTGCTTGTATCAATACTATCCATTCCCTTTGTTTCAGCAAACGACCTTGGTACTTTAGAGGATAAAGTTCTCACCTATGAAGAAGAGTTATATACCTTAACTCAAGACTTGTATGATTTGGCTGAGGAGATTGCGCTAACAGAGCAGATGATTGAACTTACCTATGGGGCAATTTACCGTTCTATCAATCAGTTGGCTGAAGCACAGGAAGATAAGGATAATCAAATAGAAGCAATGCGTGCTCGTATCCGTTTTATATATGAGGCAGATAATGTCTCGATTCTGGGCATGTTACTTGCGGCTGACAGCATCGCAGATTTCTTAAATGCGGCAGAGTTTATTCAAGCTATAAGTGAATATGACCGTATGATGTTATTTGAGTTACAAAGAGCTTTTGATAACGTTGAGGAACGTATGGCTGAATTGGAGATAGAGGAAGTAACCTTAGCCTACATGTTTGAAAATTTAACTATAAAACATGAGGAATTAGAAGCTAAAGCCGAAGCCACAGCAACTGATTTGGAGTCATTAAAGGTCAAACTGGCAGTGGCTAGGAGTGCAGAAACAGAAGCTAGCCAATTGTTTGCGGCCATTAACATTGACATTAGCGATATGGAGGTGACCCATGAAGTTAGGTTATTAGCCGCTATTATCCACACGGAGGCACGAGGGGAACCATTTATTGGCCAGGTTGCCATTGGAAATGTAATTATAAATAGAACCAGAGATGGCAGATTTCCTGACACTATTGAAGAGGTTATTAGACAACCTGGACAGTTTTGTCCTGTTAGAACAGGAGCCTTTGACGCAACTTTATTAAATGGAATGTATCAGCATAACTTAGAGGCCGCCTTTGCAGTGATAATGGGATATGCTACAATTACTTCAGATATGGTTTTCTTTAATTCTCTAGGTTTTGGGTGTGTTCGTATCGGAAACCACTGGTTCCGAGCACACTATTAGTCATTTCCAATAGAAAGGGTTACTATTATGAATTTTCGATTAAAGGGGAGGCAACAAGCATTTATTGGTGCGCTTTGCGCCCTGGTTTTGGTATTTTCTTCTCTAACTGTATTTGCAGATGGTATTGATGATGTAGAAGAGCAAACCTTGGATTTGCAATCTCAATTGGCCGAAATTGATCAAGAGCTACTTGATTTAAGTGAAGAGATCTATGCCACTGAAAAGCTTATTGAGCAAACAAATGGAGCCATTATCAGGTCAGAACATTCCTTGGCAGAAGCAGAGCTTAATCGCGACAATCAACAAGATAGTATGGCTATGCGAATTCGTTTTATATATGAAGGTGGTAATGTATCACTTATAGAAGCTTTACTTTCTGCTGAAAGTATTGCTGATTTTCTGAATAAAGCCGAATTCATCCAAGCAATGGGCAGTTTAGATAGAGAAATGCTTATCGCATTACAAGAGACCTTAGATACTGTTGAACTACATAGAGAAGATTTGCTTTTCCAGCAAAATGCTTTATTAGAAATAAAAGATGAACTAGAAGAAAAACAAGAAGAGCTAATTGCTTTGGCAGAAGAAACGGCTACTGATTTGGAAGTTTTACTAGGATTACTTGATCAACTTCGTACAGAGGAGGCACTGCGCCTACAAGCTGAGGCCGAAAGAGTTGCTGCCGAAATTGCTGCTGCTACACCTCCTACCCCACCAGCTAATGACCCTCCCACAACCGGTAACACAGGAAATAATAGTGGCACCAATAATAATAGTGGCGGCGGTGGCGGTGGTGGAAATCAACCACCAGTTAGCGTTCCTGCCGATGATGTAACCTTATTTGCTGCTCTATTAGAGGCTGAGGCTTTCCAAAACTATGATTATTTGTTGGCTGTTGCCTCTGCTGTAATGGGCAGAGTAGCAGATCCTCGTTTTCCTGGTACTTTGCGTGATGTTATCTTTCAACCTGGACAGTTTGGTCCTGTTACAAACGGTAGTTTAGATCGAATTCTTAGTCGTGGACCTACTGCTTTATCAATCCAGGTAGCAAATGATGCTCTAGGCGGCGCAAGACATCCTCAGCTTACTCCGGCTCATGTTTTCTTTAATCATGCTGGTGCAAGTAGTGAACCAGGAATAAACATAGGTGGCAATGTCTTTTGGACATTTTGGCCAAATTGGTAATTCCATGATAATAACTAGTGTAAATATATTACTGGGAAAGAGATAACCTCTTTCCCAGTTTTTTATTCCTTGATTCTTATTCTTACTTAATATCTCCTACTGTAAATACCATCTATCCAAACACGCCTTGGCGCTCTCAGGCGAGATTTGCGTCAGCCATTTATTCTGCTGTATCTTCATTTTCTCCCAGCCTAATCTTTTCTAGATTTTCAGTGGCTTTTTCATCAAGATAATCAAACAGATAATTTCTTTTCTGATTTTTGGTTTTCATATAATCATTTCGCAATTCATTATTTGTAGTCTCAATCTCTTCTTTTAGATCCTTAGCTGAAAGGCGATGAGCCCCTTGTCCCACAATTATCATCTGCTCCAAAATATCCGATGTTGCCACTTTCACATGATAATCTTTAGAGATTTTTTGAACTGTCTTTTCAATATAGGTATCAGCAGTTTCTGCTTCTTTAGTGTATACAACATGGATGTTTTTATATTTCTCGTTGCTTCCTACACCACCTTCCACCTTGTAAGCATCAAAAACTATTATAGTTGTTGCTTCAGTTATTCCTTGATAATTACATAGAATATCCATCAATTTGTACCTGGCACTATCAAGATTTAATTTTGCCAGTTCCCCTAACTCCTGCCAAGCATAGATAATATTATATCCATCAACTAGTAGATAATCTCCCTGCTTTTTCTTTGTGCTTTTTCTACTGCTTCTGCTACTTTTCCAATTATCACCATCTTTTTCAGAGATTTCATTGGAATCTGCTCTAACAGTAATAGAAGTTAAGTTTTTCTTTTGAGGAAGCCTTGTTGGTACATATAGAGCATCTATTTCCCTTTCTGTAAGTTGAATTTCAGAATACTTGCTGGTAGTATTATAGTTACCATCAATTCTATCAACTTTTACCATTTTAGAATCCACTGTGTTGCCTTTGGCATTGTCCCCATTAATATTCTCTACTCTATGTGCTCCATCTCTATAATAGGCATCAGAACTTAAATGCATATACTCTTCCACCATATCCCAGGGAACTGGAAACCCAACTCCATTGGCACAAAAGATAGATCCTGTAGGGTTATTTACATCTCTTTCGGAATCGTACCCTATTTCAGCTATTACATCCCTAGCATTATGACAAGGCTCATATCCCTTTAATCGATAAAACAACTTCCCCACCCCACCAGTGTAAGCTGTAACTTGGGTTTGATAGCCATTCATCCTAGCAACAGGGGCGCTACCTGTTATTATTGACATCTCTCCATTAGTAGTTGGTGGGTTTATAGTTCCAGACATTCCTGAAATATCTGAAATACTTCTTCCTACATATGTTGTAGGAACTTCCAAAATAAAATCATAAAAAGGCTCTAGCAACACACTACTTGCCTTTTTTAACCCTTGGCGAATTCCACGATAAGTTGCTTGGCGAAAGTCCCCTCCCCCGGTATGCTTAATATGCCCTTTTCCGGCTAGCAAGGTTATTCTCATATCAGTAATAGGAGAGCCTGTTAAAACCCCAAGATGCTCACGTTCTTCTATGTGGGTAAGAATTGCATTTTGCCAATTAATATCCAATATATCTGTACTACATTTGTTCTCAATAATAATTCCACTTCCTGATTCTAAAGGCTCTAGCAGCAAGTGTACTTCAGCATAATGCCGTAGTGGCTCAAAATGACCAACCCCAACAACAGATTCTGAGATGGTTTCTCGGTACATAATCTTGCCTGTATCAAACTCTACTGCAATATTAAAGCGTTTTTGGATAATATTTTTCAATATTTCCAGTTGAATTTCTCCCATTAACTGTACCTGGATTTCGTTTAGTTCCTCATCCCACACAACTTTAAGCATAGGATCCTCTTCTTCTAGTAATTGAAGCTTCTTTAACATTACATATTCGTCTATTTCATCTGGTAAATATACCGTGTAATTTAAGAAGGGCTCTAGCATAGGGGCAATAGAATGGGGCTCATCTCCCAATCCTTGGCCTGGATAGGTGCTAGTTAGACCTGTAACAGCGCATATTGTCCCTGGTGATGCCTCTCCAAGTGATTGGTATTTTTCTCCTGAGTATACTCTAATTTGATTTACTTTTTCACTATTGCCCTTTTCACTTTCTATAACGTCTTTGACCTTTAATGAGCCTCCTGTTACTTTTAGAAATGATAAGCGCTCTCCTTGCTCATCTCGATTTATTTTAAACACCCTGGCTCCAAACTCATTGCCATAGTCGATACTTTTTGTGTATTTAGTAAAGCCATCTAAAAAGTCTACAACCCCTTGGTTATAAAGCGCACTTCCAAAATAACATGGGAATATATTGCGATTACAGATGGCATTTCTTATCCCATCTTCTCCTATTTTGCCTGTTTCCAAAAAATCATTCATAAGCCTATCATCGCACAAGGCTAATGATTCCATATCGCTACTTCCAAGCTTTGAAGCATCCCCATAATCAGTAAAATCTAAGAAATTGCCCTTTAACTTTTTGGCAATGTGGCTAACTATCTCTTCTCTTTTGGTTTCTAAACTCTCTTCTCTATTTTCACCCTTTTCTACTCTATCCATTTTGTTGACAAATATAAAGGTTGGTATATTGTAAGATTTAAGTAACTTCCATAAAGTAAGGGTATGTCCACGGACCCCTTCAAAGCCACAAATCAAAAGAATTGCATAATCTAAAACCTGTAAGGTTCTTTCCATCTCTGTGGAGAAATCCACATGACCTGGAGTGTCCAGCAAGGTGATTTCAACATTATTTACACTAAAAACAGCCTGCTTAGAAAAAATTGTAATTCCTCTAGCACGCTCCAATTCATCTGTATCTAAAAAAGTATTTTGATGATCCACCCGCCCTTGACTGCGTAAAAAACCACTTTCGTACAACATACTTTCTGAGAAAGTGGTTTTACCAGTATCAACATGGGCTAAAATACCCACCACTATTTTCTTATTTGCCATGATATATTCCTTAGGGTTCTAACTCTTTTTTACAAACGACGTACTGCATTTTGGGCATCTTACTTCAATCTTACCTTTTCCTTTTGGGATTCTGATTTTCTGCTTGCAACTAGGGCAGGAATAGATGTGATGAGTTTTCATTTGCTTTATACGTGCCTTACATTTCCTAATAAAGCCCCTTATCTTTCCCGTTTTATCTAAAAACACTTGATTTTCTTTGTAACGCTTTTGAAGCTTTCTTGAAAACACCCTAGAGTAGCCGTAAGCCGTTATAGCAACACTTAGAAAGTACAATGTTTGGCCTATAACGCCACCCAAGAAAAACGATGTAATTAACATCATCCCCAGTCCAAAGAATATTAAAAATCTTGAAAATACATCCATACCATAACGGCCGTACATAAATCTGATTATTCTATCTCTCATTATTTTTCCTTATCGTACTCACTTACATTTATTCGTGTAGTTCTGCATTCCGAAACCGCTAACTACCCTTTTGGTATCTGCATCTTTACACATTAAACAAGCACCTTTCGGTATACGTCTTATAGAGGAGAGGCATCTCACATCGTGACATATCCATTTCATAGCTGTAGTTTTACAAAATACTTTGAAAGTCTTTGAACCACTTCACTTAGGTTCATTGATTTCCAAAGTATTTGCACGAAACCATATAATGCTAAACTACTTTACTTACAAACAGTAAGATATTTTATTCAAGCACCTTTTGCTGTTACTCACCGCCGTGCCCTTGCTCATAAAAGGGACAAGGGGTAGTGTGACAACTAAGCTTTACCTACAGAACCAAATAGCTCCATTTTATCTTTAACTGTAGCTTTAATAGCTTCAAATCCTGGCCCTAAAACTTTACGTGGATCAAACCCTTTTCCAACTAAATCCTTGCCTTCTTCGAAGTATTTACGAGTGGCTGCAGCAAATGCCAATTGGCATTCTGTATTAACATTAATCTTAGCAACTCCTAGGTCAATAGCTTTTTTTATCTGGTCTTCTGGAATACCTGTTCCACCATGTAATACTAAAGGCATGTCTCCTGTTTTTTCTTGGATAGCCTCAAGAGCATCAAATCTTAATCCTTCCCAGTTGTCTGGATATTGTCCATGTATATTACCTATACCTGCTGCCAAAAAGTCTACACCTAAATCAGCAATCAATTTACAATCGTTAGGATCAGCAATCTCACCTGTACCAACAACTCCATCTTCCTCGCCACCAATTGAACCAACTTCCGCTTCTAGTGACATATTATTTGCTCTAACTAATTTAACCATCTCTTTTGTTTTTTCAACATTTTCTTGGATGGGATAATGAGAACCGTCAAACATTACCGAAGAAAATCCTGCTTCAATACATTTGAGACATCCTTCAAATGAGCCATGGTCAAGGTGAAGTGCTACAGGAACAGTGATTCCTAACTCCTCTAACATACCATTAACCATACCTACAACAGTTTTATAACCGCCCATGTATTTTCCGGCCCCCTCTGATACTCCTAGAATTACCGGAGAATTCTCTTCCTGTGCCGTTAATAAAATGGCTTTTGTCCATTCAAGGTTATTAATATTAAACTGTCCCACTGCGTAACGTTCTGCTTTCGCTTTTTTTAGCATTTCTGTTGCTGATACTAACATATAATCTACCTCCAATTTATAATATAAAATAATGTATATTTTTACAGTTCCACCTAAGCAAATCTTTTAGATTTTCAAAGCTTCATACCAGGACTGTATCCGAATTTTATTATATCTCATTTTAATAATCAAAGCAAGTCCCCGCCTCTAAGCAGCGTAGACGGTGGGTATAACTTGCTTGACTCAGTGATGGTTCAAATCATCGCTGAGTTGGCAGTGTAACTGCTTGATTGTTACGAAGAAGTAGCGTGAGCGGATTCTGAGTGACTGTCAGCTTGTTGACTGAAAAAAGCAAAAACATTCCAGTGAGCTCAAATAACACCTTGCCGTTCTTGAGCGAGATTTGCGTCAGCTCTGCTGATGCTGTAAGTACAAATCTCTGCCATCCAACCGCGGCGTTTTATAACTGAGAAGGAGATTGTACCCCTCCTCAGTGAAGTTTGTTGCCCACCCCTACGCTGCGCTTAGAGGAGGGGGACATCTCATTCTCTGTTATATGTCCTCTAAATATGAATGATTAACCATAAATTCTAGAAAACGTCTTTTATTCTCAATGACCACATTAACATGTTCGCCTCCAAACTCACCATCCAAAGCCCAAGGAACCATTTCTTCAAACTTAAATTCCACTTTATGTGCTTTAAAAGCGCTAATAACTGTAGAGTTTGTTTGCTTTAAGATTACTGAAGCAGCAATTTCATTGGCCTCAATAGGGCTTTTAGGAACTCTCACCAAAAACACTTCGAAGTAACCATCATCAAATACCACATCTTGGCTGATAAAGTTTTTAAAACCACCTACTGAATAAGAGTTAGAAACCATACCAAAAATAAACTCATCCTCAATAATCATGTCATCATAATGTACTTCAACTTTGTATGATGGAATGTTAAATATACGCTTGGTGCCCTCCATTACATAAGCCAATTGCCCCATAATGTTCTTTATCCCTTGATCCGTCTTATAAGAGACGTCTGAAAAAGCGCCAAATGCAGCAACATAAGTGAAATAAGTGTCTGCGAATTTCCCAATATCACGAGGATAAGTCTTGCCCAAAGTCGCTGTCTTAGCGGCTTCCACTACATTTCTTGATATACCCATACTGTTAGCAAAATCGTTGGTTGTTCCAGCAGGTATGTAACCGATAGGAACCTTCTTCTCCCAATTGGCCATACCATTTACAACTTCATTTAAGGTGCCATCCCCTCCAGAGCAAACAATTAAATCGTATTCATCTGTTAGGTTTTCTAACTTGCTCCTAGCATCTAGATGTTTGCGAGTGGGATATACTGTTACCTCATAATCAGCATTTATAAATACTTCGATTACATCTGCTAAATTTGGTCTAAGGTTACCTGTTCCAGCATTAGGATTATATATAAAAAGTAATTTTTTCATTTTTTCTCCATTCTGATATCCTTTTCAAGTATGCCTTTGCGTTGGGCGAGATTCACCCGACTGGCATGTAGTGCTCTAGCCACGCTGACACTTATAAGAAATTCCAAAAGCTTTACCACAAATTAGTTAAAGGGACTGTACAATAGTGTACAGTCCCAAAGTCACCTTATAAACTAAAAGGATGCCAAGAAGGCTTTAATTCCTTCTGCTGCCTTTTCCTCATCCACTCCCTCAGTTAGAATTATAAATTCCTCTCCAGGAGCAAGAGTAAGACTCATCATACCCATAATACTTTTTGCATTTATTGTTTTGTTGCCAGTCTTAATGTATACCTTGCTCTCATACCGACTTGCTTCATTTACAAGCAAAGCCATAGGTCTAGCATCAAAGTCTTTATCTTTTCCTATTACTACTGGTGTTTCAATCATAATATCCCTCCCTACTTAGACGAACCTTATTAGCTATTTCACTAATCTTTCTAAGACGATGATTAACTCCTGATTTTCCTACAGGAGGATCTAAATACTCGCCTAACTCCTTTAATGTAGCATCTTGATGAGAAAGCCTTACAAGTGCAACTTGTTCCAGGTTCGCTTCTAGTGCTTCTAAACCGACAGTTTCCCTGAGATAATTTATGTCCTCAACTTGCTTTACAGCAGCTGAAACTGTTTTGTTAATATTAGCGGTTTCACAGTTAACTTTCCGATTCACTGTATTGCGCATATCCTTTAAAATCCGAATATTTTCCAACTCCATTAAAGAGATATGAGCTTCCATAATATTCAAAATATCTACAATACGTTCACTTTCTTTTAAGTACACAACATAACTTTTTTTACGAAGAATCACCTTAGCCGCCAAACCAAAACCATAAATCAAGTCTCTAACTTGCTCAGCTGCTTTTTTAGACATACAAACAATCTCGAAATGATATGTCTTGCCTGGGTCACTCATGGAGCCTGCTGCTAAAAAGGCACCTCTTAAAAAAGCGCGTCTGCAACACATTCGCTGAACAACCAAAGGATTTACTAATCCGCCTTCATAAACCTCTTTTCCATTATGTGAAAAGAGTTTGGTAGCCTTTAATACTCTAACGGCAATCTCTTCTTCACAAAAGGCAATTGTATAAAGAGGATTCTTTCTTCTTTTGCTTCTTTTTATAGATATTTCAGGTAATATTTTAAAGGTTTTTTCAAATAATGTAAAGACTTTTCTCGCAACTGGTAGGTTTTCCGTCGATAACCGTAACCTAATATGTCCTTTCACATCATGAGAAACTGTCCCACAAAATCCAAGCAAAGCCGCAAGCTCAGCAATTTGACAATGTCTTGGCTGGTTCCATTGCCAAGATAATTCTTCTTTCACACTAACGGAAAATGACATAGGCACCTCCCTTTCACAATCTATCTAAAGTTCCCTATTTGCTTTACCTCTGCCTTAAGTTCGACTCCATATTTTTCAAAAACAATTCCCTTTACTTCTTCCATTAATGTTATAACGTCTTTAGCTGTAGCATCACCTACATTTATTACAAATCCTGCATGCTTATTAGAAACCTGGGCTCCCCCTATTTGGAATCCTTTTAAACCTGCATCAGCAATTAACTTTCCTGCAAAGTAACCCTCTGGCCGCTTAAAGGTACTTCCAGCACTGGGATACTCTAGGGGTTGCTTAGATATTCTTCTATCTGCTAAATCCTTCATCAATCCTAGGATTTCCTCCCTATTACCATTTTCCAATTTTAATATGCCATCAATTACTACATAAGGTTTTCTAGTCAAAATACTTGTACGATAGCCCAGCTCTAATTCTTCATTAGTTAAGGTCTTTAACTGCCCATGTTCATCAAGAACACGTACACTTTCAATAACATCTTTCATTTCACCGCCGTATGCCCCTGCATTCATCATTACAGCTCCTCCAAAGGTGCCTGGGATACCTGCAGCAAACTCTAGCCCCTTTAGTTCCTTTTCTAAGGCGATGCTTGTAATTTTCGAAAGCATAGCTCCTGCTTCTGCTTTAACATAATTGTCAGTTACATCAATTTTACTTAAATTACTTGATATCTGTATAATCACTCCAGTAAAACCACCATCTCCCACTAACAAATTACTGCCATTTCCAATTATATAATATGGTATGTAGTTTTCTTTACATAATGTTATAATCTGCCATAAAGCTTTGTGGTTATTTGGGGTCACAAAGTAATCCGCCTTACCACCTATCTTAAAGGTTGTGTGCTTGCTCATAGGCTCATCTATCAAAACATTTTTATGGTCTAAGATTTCCGCAAATTTATGGTATAAATCCATGTTATCTCCTTTATATTCAATTAGGTAAGCCTCGGCTTCCCTATCCACCTCTGAAACTAGTTTATTACTCACCACCTATAGAGGTTATGAAGGTATAGTTCTACCGCCGAGAGTCACAATATCCAAGATGCAAATAATAAGCATTTAAATAATACCCTAATTAGGTTATAATGTAAATAGGTAGCTACAGCGGTACTTGAATAATGCAAAAAGGTTCTAATTGCAAAATTGTCATAAATAGGATATATTAATCTATATCACAGTGTGAGACGACTATTGGCGTCAGAACCAATACGTAGTTATACCTTTATAACGTCTATATGAGGGGAGCAAGAAGTTGGTCCCATGTAATCCGACCATACCTCACTGTGTACTATTGAATATTAATAAAAGGGAGTGACAAATATTTTGGACTCAATAGAAGTCATTATTATAATTGCGTTAGTTGTTTTGCTGATTCTGTCTGCATTTTTTGCTTCTGCTGAAACAGCATTAACTGCTGTTAGCAAATTGAAGATGCGAACTGCTTCAGAAGGGGGTGATAAGAGAGCTTCGTTGGTTCTTGATGTTCTTGAAAATCACAGCCCTAAAATGCTAACTACTATTTTAATTGGTAATAACATTACCAATATATTGGCCTCAGTTTTAGCCACTACAATTGCTTTACAGTTTGGTGGTTTAATGGTGGGGATTGTTACTGGTATCCTAACTCTTGTGATACTAGTTTTTGGTGAAATAACGCCAAAAAATGCAGCTCGAATGAATGCGGAAAAACTAGCTCTTCGCTATATTAAGCCAATTAAATTTTTCATGTTTGTTTTGACCCCTATCATTATTTTAGTAAATGGATTGGTAAAGGGGATAATGTTTGTTTTTAGAATTGATATTGCTGAAAAAGATGACCCTATTACCGAAGACGAACTAAGAACTTTTGTGGATGTTATTCATGAGGATGGAGTTATTGAGTCAGAAGAAAAAGAAATGATTCATAATGTTTTTAATCTAGGGGATGCCCATGTAAAAGATGTTATGATACCCCGTGTTCACATGTCTTTTGCCAATGTGGATAACACCTATTGGGAACTTATCGCAATTTTCAAAAAGGATAAGTATACTCGCTTACCTGTTTATGAAGGTACCACTGATAATGTTATTGGCGTCATCAATATGAAGGATTTGCTGATGTTTGACGACAAGGATAATTTTGGTATTCGCTCAATTTTAAGAGAGGCATTTTTTACTCACGAGTACAAAAGCATCTCTGAATTATTGGAGGAAATGCGAACAGCTTCTATAAACATAGCTATTGTACTAGACGAATATGGAGATACCGCAGGATTAGTTACTTTAGAGGATATACTTGAAGAGATTGTTGGGGACATTCGAGACGAGTATGATGAACGAGAATTGGATGATTTTGAAGAGATCAATAGCTTAGAGTACACTGTTGAAGGTTCCATTGGCTTGGACGATTTTAATGAGTTTTTAAACACAAACTTAGAGTCTAGCGAATATGACTCCCTTGGTGGATATATAATTGCTAGGCTTGGCAGGCATCCTGAAGTTAACGATGAAGTAAACACGGAAGATGGAATAAGACTTGTTGTTGATAAACTAGATAATAACCGAGTTGAAATAGTTCATGTATATTTACCCCCTAGAAATGATGACGGCAGTTTTTTAGAAACCATTAATTCTGGTGAAGGAAATTAGGTCACTAAGCCGCCTTTATTCTATGTGAATACACCACCTAACAGGATAATGTAACGGGAGTCGAACCAACTCGACTCCCGTAAACTTTTGTAAGAAAAGGATGTTATTCGCAAGTTAACCCTTCTTCTTTTATTACATCAATTACTTGATTTACGTATTTCTCGCACATCTCATGTGATTCAGCTTCTACCATTACTCGGATAACAGGTTCTGTCCCACTTCCCCGAACTAAAATACGTCCATCATCTCCCAGCAGTTTTGCCACTTCTTCCACCTTAGCCTTTACAGCTGGATTTTCTTTAGCTTCATTTTTATCTTTGACTCTAATGTTTTTAAGTAGCTGAGGGTAGATGGTTAAGTCTTCGCAAAGTTCACTTAAACCCTTTTTTTGCTCTAGCATAACTTCCATTATCATTAAGGAAGTTAACACTCCATCTCCTGTTTTTGAGTAAAATTTACTAAAGATAATATGCCCTGATTGTTCTCCCCCAAGGGAATATCCATTTTCTCTCATTTCTTCGGCAACATACTTATCCCCTACAGGGGTTTTCTTGTACTTTATACCAAGTTCATCAAAGGCTTTAAATAATCCCAAATTAGACATTACGGTAGCAACAACTGTATTATCTTGAAGACGTCCTTGTTCTTTTAAGTACTTACCACAAAGATAAAGAATCTTGTCACCATTGATAATATCTCCATTCCCGCTAACAGCAATACATCTATCTGCATCTCCGTCATAAGCAAAACCTACATCCAGCCCTTTGTTCATAACATACCTTTTAAGGTTTTCAATATGATTTGAACCAGCATTATCATTAATATTTAGCCCATTTGGCTCTGAATTAATGATAAATGTATCTGCCCCTAAAGCATTAAACACACTTCCAGCAATTAGGGAAGCACTTCCATTGGCACAATCTAACCCTATCTTAATATTCTTAAATGAACGTGATGCCAAAGATATTAGATAACCCATATATCTATTTCTTCCAGCAGAATAATCTACTGTACGCCCTATCTTATCTTTTGTAGCAAAGGGTAGCTCCGGAATCTCACCGTCAATATATGCCTCTATCTCATCTTCTATTTCTTTTTCAATTTTCTCCCCATGACTATTTATTAACTTTATGCCGTTGTCATAATAGGGATTATGGCTTGCCGTAATCATAATGCCACAATCATAATGATCAGTTCTTACTACGTAAGACACACTTGGGGTTGGAGTAACATGAAGAAGGTAGACATCTGCCCCTGATGCTGTTAAGCCTGCTGACAGAGCATCCTCAAACATATAGCTACTTCTTCTGGTGTCTTTACCAATAACCACACTTGCTTTCTTATCTTGCCGTGCTCCAAAATACCAGCCAAGATAACGGCCTATTTTAAAAGCATGTCCAACCATCAAACCTACATTGGCTTCACCACGAAAGCCATCTGTACCAAAATATTTTCCCATCTTAACACCTCTCTATTATAGAATGTGTAAATCAAATTTATTTCTTTTCTAACATTCAACATTGTACCCTTTTCCACCAATAGTTGCAATGTTACATTTAACTAAAAATATATAATGGAATAGGTGAAAAACTATCTAAACGTATTGCATTTGGTTGTAAAAATATGGTAAACTGTATAAGTTCCAATAAACCAATGTCGTGCAGAAGTACCCAAGTTGGCCGAAGGGGCTCGCCTGGAAAGTGAGTAGGTCGTTAATAGCGGCGCGCGGGTTCAAATCCCGCCTTCTGCGTTTTGAACAGTCATTACGGATGTTTTTACATTCGATGATTTGGTCGTAGAGCCACGACCAAGGAAAAATAAAGAAAGCTCACTGAGAAGATTTGGTCGTAGAGCGCGACCAAGTAAATCAAAAAAAAGCTCACTGAGAAGAAACTCCTATTCAGTTAGGAGTTCTTTTCTTAAAACGACTCGGGTGTCAAATGGGTGACAGGCGGCAGTGTATAAAATTATATGCGGTTTCAGAATGCTGAACTACTAGAAGAAATCAGATTTTTCTTTTACGAAATGCATAAAAACGAAACTCGCAAAGCTCAGACAGTCATTTTTATGCATTTAAAGAAAAATACTGACTGTCTTAGTAGTTCAAGCACTCCTCCAAATGCATATAATTTTATACACTGCCGCCTGTCACCCATTTGACACCCTTTTCTTAAAAGGATGGCCTAACTGTAAGTTGTGAGAAAGGAAGAATCGCATGAGCAAAAAAAATAATTTTGTTTTTTTATCCGAGTCTTTTCATGACCGCTATCCCCATGCGGATTATCCTGAGATAGAGCTTAAGGATAATAGGCCTCATGTACTAATTTGTGTGGAAATAGACGGAGTTAAGTTCGCTGTTCCAATGCGGTCAAATATTAATCACCCATATGTGTTTTGGACAGATAAGGACAATAAGTGTGGCTTGGATTTTTCTAAGGCCGTTGTTATCGAAAAGGAATCCTATATTGATTCTAGTAGAATTCCCTACATACGGCCTAATGAATTTAAAGCTCTACAAGGTAAGGAATATGAAATTAAAAAGGGCTTAAAGAGGTATATTGACAAATATAAAAAGGCAAAAACTAAAAGTTTTGCCCCAGATAAAAGTAGGTTGTTACGATTTTCCGCATTACAATATTTTGAAGAGCATTTAGATAAAGTTCCCTCTTTATCCACCAAAGTAAGGCCCCAGCCTCTAAGTGTGGCCTAGGATGAACAGCAATATACCAACTGCTACATTCAATCCTACGAGTGGTTACAATTGAGGCAAATCTCGTCTAAGTATGCCAAGGCGTATTTGAACTTTGTTAACTAAGGTAAACGCTCTCCCAATTTTAATCCTGGATATGCATTTAAATCCCATCCATCTCGACGGCCATTTTTATACTCGAAGTATGCCGCTGCTCCTATCATAGCGGCATTATCCGTGCACAGAATTGGCGATGGACAGTAATATTCCACGTTATTTTCCAGGCATGCTTTAATCATTTCTTGACGTAAACTGCTATTACAAGCCACACCACCAGCCATTACAAGTTTATCTCCATTATACTTTTTTAGAGCAGCCATGGCATGTTCTACCAACACATCTACCACAGCCTTTTGAAATGAAGCAGCCACATCTGCAGGGTTGTAAGAAATGTTTTTCATTTTACAGTCATTTACATAGTTTAATACAGCTGATTTCAAACCACTAAAACTAAAGTCCAGCGGATTATCAGCTATATTTGCTTTTGGAAATTTTATGGCGTTTGAATCTCCCTCTTTTGCTAATTTATCAATCTTTGGACCTCCAGGGTAACCTAGGCCAATGGTCCTAGCCACCTTGTCATACGCTTCTCCTGCTGCATCGTCTCTGGTTCTACCTATTATTTCATACTCACCGAAGTCCTTTACATTTACCAAGTGAGTATGCCCTCCAGACACCACCAATGAGATAAAAGGTGGTTTCAGCTTTGGATACTCAATATAGTTTGCACAAATATGACCTTCAATATGATGAACGCCTATTAGGGGGATGTTTTTAGCAAATGCAATAGCTTTTGCTGCGGCCAAGCCTACAAGTAAGGCGCCTACAAGACCTGGTCCGTAGGTTACCCCTATGGCATCTATTTCATCCAAAGTTACACCTGCCTTACTAAGAGCTTCTTCAATAACAGGATTAATCTTCTCAATATGCTTGCGGGATGCTATTTCAGGCACCACCCCTCCATACAGTTTGTGAAGGTCTGTTTGAGAGGATATTATATTTGATTTTATTTCTCTTCCGTTATAGACTACAGCTGCTGCAGTTTCATCACAAGAAGTTTCAATTGCTAAAATATTCATGATACTTTTTCCGTTCTACATATCTATTTAATTCAAGTACGCCTTATCGTATTTTGGCGAGATCTACGTCAGCAACTCTAGCTCATTCAAAAGTCAATTCCACCGACATTCCATCTTTCCCTGCCACAGTATTTGGGAAAATCTTTTTTACATCATCTACAAACTCACTTGGCCTATTTAAGGAAGGGCTATAATGAGTTAACCAAAGCTCTTTTACATTGGCCTTTTTTGCTAATGTTGCCGCCTCGTGAAAGGTCATATGTTTATATTCTTTTGCCTTTTCTATTTTATCCTTTTCCCCATACATGCCTTCACAGATAAACAAATCCGACTCTTTGGCGTTTTCCTCAAGGGATTTAGAGGGTCTGGTGTCAGTTGCGTAAGTTACCTTTAATCCCTTTCTAGGAGGGCCTAAAACCATCTCAGGGGTGAAGATATTGCCATCTATCTCTACAGTTTCACCTTTTTGAAGGTGCTTCCAATAATTCACAGGTATTTTTCTTCCTTTTGCTTTATCAGGATTAAACTTGCCAGCTCGATCTATTTCTAAGGTGTAGCCATAACAAAGTACATTGTGATTAACTCTAAAAGCTTTCAGACGATAACCATTTAACTCAAAAACTTGTTCATACTCTTCTATTTCCTTGTATATAATAGGAAAAGGAAGTTCGGGAGCAATAACCCTTAAGGAATTTACCACCCTTTCCAAGCCTGGTGGTCCAATTAAAGTAAGAGGTTCTCGTCTATCAGCATTTCCCATAGTCAAAAGTAATCCTGGCAACCCACTTATGTGGTCACCATGATAATGGGTAAAGCAAATAACATCAATGGGCTTAAAACTCCACCCTCTTTCTTTAATGGCTATTTGAGTCCCTTCTCCACAGTCAATAAGCAAACTGCTGCCATTAAACCTTGTCATCATGGCTGATAGCCAGCGATATGGAAGAGGCATCATACCACCTGTCCCTAACAAACATACGTCTAACATAAAATCACAATCCTTTCAAGTACGCCCTGGTGTGCTTGGGCGAGATTATATATTTTTACTCATCAAAATAGCATCTTCTTTAGGAGCATCGTAATAATCCACTCGAACTCCATCTTTTGTAAAACCCCATTGCCTATAAAAGTCACCGGCTCTTTTATTACTTTCTCTAACTTCTAGAATTAATCTACCTATACCTCTGTCAATGCAAATTTCTTCTAACTCTGATATTAGCCTTTTTCCAATTCCTTGGCCTTGCATTTCTTTTGCAACTGCCAAATTTAGAATCTCCGCATCTTCACCAAGTAGGGCAACAAACATGTATCCACTAATATTTTTAGCTTTTTCTGCCACAATGGAAAGAATGTGAGGCTGGGTAAAGGTTTCATAAATGCTGTTAACACTCCATGAATCTGAAAAGATATCTGCTTCCAATTCTGCTATTTTAGCCAAATCTTCTGATGTAACTTCTCTAATTATCATGTGGGAAGCCCGAGCAAGTTCAGCTCTTTCTCTTTCAGCCTGGGAAATTCGCAAATAATTAGGTTTATGCTCTAGGGCTGTTTCTGTTCTGCCCTCTTTAAGATATTTAATCCCCAAAGGCCCCAAGGCTGCCGCATTTTGCCGATTTAGATAGGTAGGTGCGTAAAAACAAGGTATACTAAGTTCTTGATCCAATAGACCTCTATGAACAGGCACCCCATCCCCTAAAAACATTACAGCCGACTCTTGATTGTTAAGAATTGAAATCAACTCATTAATAGTCAATACGCACTGCTCTTTTATTACTTTAAAGTCTATAGATTCATCATTATTAATAAATGTGTATAGTCCTGTATATACCTGACCCCTTCTAGCATCCATAATAGGGCATATAAGGCCATTAAACCCATGTACCTGGTATGCTAGCCCATCAACTGTAGGCACGCTAATAATAGGCTTATTTAATGCTAATCCAAGGCTTTTTGCAGTGGTGGATCCAATTCGAATTCCTGTAAAAGAACCAGGACCTCCAGACACCACTATTCCATCAATATCATTTAAGACTGTTTCTGTCATTTTAACAATTTCATCAAGCATTGGCAAAATGGTTTGGGAGTGGGTCTTTTTGTAATTAATAGTATAAGATGCAATGGTTACATCTTCATCAACCAATGCTATACTAGCTGTTAATCCTGAACTGTCAATTGCTAACACTTTCATAATTTTTCCTCAATGGTAATTCTACGATAATCGAAGCCTCTATCTATATCCTTTTCAATGGTGATCTTAGTGTACTTCTTAGGTAATGCCTCTGTAATTAAATTGGCCCACTCAATTAGAGTAACTCCATCTCCATACACATATTCTTCAAATCCGATTTCATCAAGTTCTGTGATATCAGCTATACGATAAACATCAAGATGATAAAATGAAACCTTATCATTTGAATATTCTTGGACAATTGTAAAAGTAGGGCTATTTACAATCTCATCTATCCCAAGGCCCTTTGCAAAGCCTTGAGTAAAGGTAGTCTTACCTACACCTAAATCACCTATTAGGGCATACACTTGTCCCGAAGTAGCTATTTGCCCCATTTCCACACCAATTTCATATGTTTCTTTTGGGGAGTTAGTTTCTAAAGTCATTACAATTTACCTCTTTGTAAAAACACCGGAATAGATGATTTAATTATCATTTACTCCGGTATCAAAACTTACATCAATTTGTATGATAGTGTTTATACTAATTCAATCAACACTTCCATTGCCGCATCACCTTTACGTTGACCTATCTTTACAATTCTTGTGTAACCACCATTACGGTCAGCATATTTTGGTGCGATTTCTGAAAACAATTTATCTACAAGATCAACCTGCTTAGTGTTCTTTTTCTTGCCAGCAACTGCTGTAGGAACTTCCTTTACAGGATAAAGAACTTTTAACATTTGCCTTCTCGCATGAAGTCTACTTGGATTATCCTTTTTAATAGTTTTTTCAACTTCATCGTAAATCGTAACTTTCTTACCATCTACTTCTTCTTTAATTCGTTTACCATCTACATCTTTTCGAGCAACTTTAGCCGTAATAGTAACTTCCTCGAAATTATCTCTTTCCTTAACTGCCATTGCAATTAGGCCTTCAGCAATTCCGCGAATCTCTTTGGCTTTGCTTTCTGTTGTTACGATTTTGCCATGGTTAAGCAATGCTGTAACTTGATTTCTTAGTAAGGCTTTTCTTTGGCTGGATGTTCTACCCAGTTTTCTATACTTTGCCATTTTAAAATTTCCTCCATTATTCAGCGCTAAAATTCGGGCAAATAACATGGTATTTATTGATCCCTAACTCTAGCATTACATTTGGTTATGCATCTTCGGGCTTATTAATCAAACGTTTACTTAATCATCCCCATGGTTTAGCTCGAGGTTTAACTCTTTAAGCTTTGCCAAGACCTCTTCTAATGACTTACGTCCAAGATTACGAACCTTCATCATATCTTCAGGAGTCTTGTTGGTTAACTCTTCTACTGTGTTAATACCAGCTCGTTTTAAGCAGTTAAATGAGCGAACTGATAATTCTAACTCATCGATACTCATTTCTAGGACTTTTTCTTTTTCATCATCTTCTTTTTCAATCATTACTTCTGCTGATTGAGCCACTTCTGATAAATCAATGAAAAGTCGTAAATGCTCGCTAAATACTTTTGCTGCTAAACTAACTGCCTCATCAGGTAAAAGAGTTCCCTTTGTCCATACATCTAGGGTTAACTTGTCATAATCTGTAACTTGCCCAACACGGGTGTTCTCCACAACTAAGTTAACACGCTCTACAGGCGTATAGATAGAGTCTATGGGAATAACTCCCATGGATAAATCTTCTTTTTTATTTTTATCGGCACTTACATAGCCACGCCCATTTGAAATTGTTAGCTCCATAAATAACTTGCTATCAGCTCCGCTTTCAAGATTGGCTATAACTTGTTCTGGGTTCATTATTTCAATGTCAGAATCAACTTGAATATCAGCACCTGTTACAACACCTTCACCCTCAAACTCAATATAGGCTGTTTTTATTTCATCTGTTTCTGATGTGTTTTTGATTGCTAGAGATTTAAGATTCATGATAATCTCAGTTACGTCTTCCCTAACACCAGGAATTGAACTAAACTCATGTAATACACCATCAATCTTAACCGAGCTTACTGCAGCACCTGGTAAAGAAGAAAGCATAATTCTTCTTAATGAATTTCCAAGGGTGGTGCCATAACCACGCTCTAGTGGCTCAACAACAAATCTTCCATACATTTTTTCTTTTGAAATTTCAGTAATTTCAATATTTGGTTTGTTAAAATCAAACACTATAAAGCCCCTCCTTATGTAACTTAAGTACGTTTTGGCGAGTTCTTATATAATCATTCCACTTTGCTTTTAATTCTACTTAGAATACAACTCGACGATTAACATTTCATCTACAGGGATATCTACTGATTCTCTTGTAGGAAGTTCTTTCACTGTACCTTTCAAATTTTCAGCATCCACATCTAGCCACTCTGGAACTGTAAAACCACCGGTTGCTTCAAGAATAAGTTTATATCTTATTGAATTTTTATGTTTTTCTTTAATTTCAATAACATCTCCTGCTTTAACTAAGAAAGAAGGGATATTTACTGTTCTGCCATTAACCAATACATGCTTATGTCCAACTATTTGTCTTGCTTCTTTTCTGGTTCTGGCAAATCCCATTCTAAACATTACATTGTCCAGACGAGACTCAAGAAGAATTATTAGGTTAGCACCTGCCATACCCTTCATCTTCTTTGCTTTTGCATAATAATTTCTAAATGGTTTTTCTAGTACACCATAAATAAATTTCGCTTTTTGCTTTTCGCGTATTTGAAGACCATATTCGCTCATTTTACGATTGGCTCTTCTTAATTGTCTGTTAGATTTTTTGTTGATTCCTAAGTATATCGGATCCATTCCTAATGAACGACATCTTTTAAGAACCGGAACTCTATTGACTGCCATGCTTTTCCTCCTAAGATTTAATTAAATATATTGCGTTCAAAATCAAGTGCGCTTTAGCGTACTTGGGCGAGATTTGCGTCAGCTTTGCTGACACTTTCAAGTGCAAATCTCTGCCATCCGCCGGCGGCTATAACCGAGAAGGAGATTGCCCCTCCTCAGTGAAGTCTGCTGCCCACCACCTGCACTTTCGCTTAAAGGAGGGGGCATCTCATTCTCTGTTACACTCTTCTGCGTTTTGGTGGACGACAACCATTATGTGGTACTGGTGTTACGTCTTTGATACTTGTTACGTCTATCCCACAAGCCTGAAGGGCACGAATAGCAGCCTCCCTACCAGAACCAGGACCTTTAACAAATACATCCACTGTTTTTAGACCATGAACTATGGCCGCTTTTGCAGCTGTTTCCGCAGCCATTTGAGCTGCATATGGAGTAGATTTTCTTGAACCTCTAAAGCCAAGACCGCCTGCACTTGCCCATGAAAGAGCATTTCCCGCAGCATCTGTTAATGTTACAATAGTATTATTAAAAGATGATTGGATGTGAGCCTGTCCCCGTTCAACGTTTTTTTTGACACGTCTTTTTGTTGATCTTCTTGTCACTTTCTTAGCCATTTAAACTAACCTACTTTCTTTTTTCTAAATTTACTTGTTTCTATTTCTTAATATTGCTGTTCTTTTTGCTAAGCTTGCAATAATGAAGTTCTTCTACTAAGGCTCGGAAGTACCTCGCCTTATGATGCGATAGAACTTTCTATGAAAGTTATATCTTCATGTGTTCTTTTTGCTAAGC
>JGI20163J26743_11538427_pt1 | contig 23772 bp, 20 predicted proteins | sample TergutCu122P1_FD_26743 | JGI IMG/M metagenome (IMG submission 26743) | reverse complement strand
TGCTATATTAGTTAATATATAGAAAACAGGAAGCATTATAGCCACAAAAGTAATAGGAATTATTTCCGTTGCCATACAAAAAACACCCCAAAATGTTACTGCTAAAAAAACTTTAATTGTAGGGGTAAAAGTCCCTGTTTCTGGGATCATAAGTATTATAACAGGAACTAATATTGAAATAGCCCATTTAAGGATAAGTATTATATTTTTATTCTTTGTATCGCCTGCAGCGTTTTCGGATGAGCTTTCATCACTTTGTTTTATGTCTTGTTTCATCAAAAAGCCTCCCATTATTAATACTATCACTTTTAAAAGTATGGAATGTTTTTATACTACTCTTAACTCATCTCTTTATAAGATTATACTATAAATTCTATTAAAGGCTAACTTTTAGCTTAAATTTAACATTTTAATAATTGCTGTTTTTTGCTGCAAACCCTTCATGCGTTTTACTTCTTGCCCGTTATTAAAAAGAATCAAGGTTGGATATCCTTCCACACCATATTTATCAATAGCTTCTTTGTTTTCATCAAAATTAATTTTTACAATCTTAATATCTTCACTAACTTCCTTGGCAACTTCACTTAATACAAAACCTAGCATCTTACAAGGACCACAATTTGTTGAATAAAAATCAACTAAAACTTTACCTTCACCAAGTATTTGCTCTAAGTCCTTTTCATTCATTTCTTTTAACATAACACTACTCTCCTCTTTTATAGACAATAATCTATTACACATTTTCTCATAACTTATTTGCCACATTTTAATTTTTCAATATATTTCACTACACTTTGTGCTGCTATAGCTCCGTCACTGCAGGCAGTAATAACTTGTCTTAAGTTTTTACTGGTTACATCACCGGCACTAAAAATACCATCTACTTTTGTCTTCATTAAAGAATCCACTACAATATAACCATGTTCGTCTAAAATCCCCAGGTCGACAAAAGCTTCTGTTGTAGGCTGCAAACCTATATATTCAAAAGCTCCGGCTGCTTCAACTATTATTTCTTGACCGGTTTCGGTAGATTTTCCTTTCAAACCTTGAAATTTACCTGCACCTAAAAACTCAAGAACCTCATGATATTCATAAATTTTAACATTTGGCATTGATCTTAATTTTTCACAAGCTATCGGATCTGCTGTCAAATTAAACAAAGTAATTATAGTTACTTCCTCTGCAATACCTGCTAAAAAAACAGCCTCTTCAACTGCAGAGTTGCCTCCTCCTATAACTATCACTTTCTTATCCCGATAATGTGTTCCATCACAAATAGCACACCAACTGATACTTGTACCTGCAAATTTATCCTCACCGGGTACATCCAACATTTTAGGGTTGGTGCCTGTAGCTATTATGATTGCTTTTGCATCATATAATTGACCTTCTTCACAAATAACCTTTTTAACATTACCCTCTATTTTAACATCTGTCACTGTTCCATATTCAAATACAACACCCATCTCTTGGGTATGTTCAAACATTTTAATTGCCAACTCCGCTCCATTAATACTTCCCATCCCGGTATAATTCTGAATTTCAGCAGTATTGATAACTTGTCCACCGGGAGCAAGTTTATCTAAAAGCAAAACTTTTAGATTTGCCCTTACTCCATAGATAGCCGCTGTCATTCCGGCAGGACCTGCACCAATAATAACTACATCATACACTACCATCTTGACCCCCTCCATTAATTTTTTAAAGAAAAAGCACTAAGTGAAATTTAGCCTAGTGCTTTTTCCTCATCATCTTCTATAGCTGAAGATTTACACCTGTATCATATTTTTTATTTTCTATGATCACAGAAATTTTATATTCACCGGATGTTATTCCTTCCCTACTAATGGGAACCTCAACAGCTCGATTATCATTTTCCAAGAAAGTACCTACACACATTGCCAGGAAAGGTCTCTTAGCTGTATTAGTGAAATAGCTATAAGTTTTATCTGTTCCTTCAAGCTGCAGCACAACCAGTTGACCTTTTTCAAAAGTCGCCTTAAATACCAGCCTATCTTCCTCAAGAGCAAATTTCATATTATACTGATCCGGTACCATACCTCCTTGCTCGGTAGGCGGAATGGTTTCAAGTACTTCAGTAACACCTAACGTACCCAATAGCTCACCTTTTCCAAAGGCTAATACATCTTTTTGACAATAAAGCTTTAATTTTTCTGCACGGTAACAGTTAGCCGGCAAATTCATTTCATACACTACTATTCCATCTTTTTCTTCTACAGTTATGGAATTTAAAACAAGATGTTTTTCCCAATCTTTGCCTGCATCAGTAAGATCACTCATATGCTGAACCGAAGGTTTATCACAAGTTTCTCCATCAATAACTCCCACACCACCTGAGTGTATCATATAGTGACCTTCAGCATAATATTCTACGTTACAGATATATGTGGAGAAAAATTCTTCACCACGCTCTTTACCATACTGCCATATCTGCTCAATTTCCATTTTATCAGTATCTATTCTGTACCGTACTCCTCTTGAAAAGTTATCCTTAGCCCCAATACGTTTTTCCGGGATTTTGGATCTACCGCTGCCATTATCAAAGTTCATAATATCACCATCGGGAAGTACAACACAGGCATGTTGTTCATACTGCCAATCAAAATCTCCGTCTTTATGTTCTTTTACCGGCTTGAAGAAATATTTGTCGGCAAAATCTTTTGACCATCCTTCCGGGTCACCTATTACCCAGTTTAGCTCGCCGGTATCATAATCAATATTAGCTATAGCATCTTGGTGACGGCCTGATAAGGTTAAGCTGTTAGTCTTTTTATCATACCAAACCGCATTGTTATGAAACCAATCATAGGCACTTTGGCTGCGAGAGCCACCGGTATCTTGAGGAAGTGCTTTTTGGTAATCCCATGACTTTAATATTTTTCCGGTCTTTCGATCTACAAGTACACACACATCTTCAACTGTGCCTCTCCAAGGTTCCTGAGTTAAGATTATCAAATTGCCATCTTCCATTTCAATTTGGTCATGGTGGTATCCTCCGGGCACACGATATTCTTTATATATTTTCCCGATCATACCCATTTCGTAAATACCTGTAGTATGATATGGAGGGAAGAATAAACGGTTAGTACCGATTAATAATCGTCCATTACTTACTCTCTTTAAGTCAAAAGAAAAGTTTACCGGACTATACCAACGAACATCTCCTTTATAGTCATAACCGGCTACCATAGCTAAGGAAGTTGGTGTTACAAACATTATATTGTCTTGAAAATATTCTGGCGTAGTTTCCATCTTAGTAGGCAATTTTACTTTTTCGGGAGCTTTATCTGTTTTAATAGCCAAAGTAGTCTTCCTGCCATCATCTAGAGTTAACTCTATTTGGTTTTCATAATCTATATATAGACCATAAACAGGAATCACATGTGCAAGAGCTACCGGGAATTCAAAGTTAATATCCCCTTCCTTTTCCTTACCTTTAATTGTAATTTTAACAGCCGTATGCTTATCAGTCTCAAACATAACCAATGCTGTCAGTGGTGCAACCAGGTAGGGATTTAACTTTACAAAAGGCTCTTCAAAAGTATATTTTTTCTTCCTATACTCATTTAAAAATTCCTGTTCAGCTTGATACTGCTGAGTTATAATATGGTCAATTATTTTAAATTCAACATTGCTCATAGCTCTTTACCTCCTGTTTTGTTAATATTTATTATTTTAATATTTATTATTTTAATATTTTTTGGTATATTAACCAGTCAGTTAATTCTACATATCTTCATAGTTTTTGTACCAATTATCCCCCATCCTATAGAGGATTGTCATCCTGAGTGCAGCGAAGGATCTGTTTTTTAGAAGGAAGAACAAAGATTCTTCACTGCGTTCAGAATGACAGATGGAGGGTAGGATGAGGGATAAATTGATTAAATTTTATTAAAACAGGCTAAATATAAAGTTAGCAAGAGGTACTCCAATCACTGCCATCATAATTGTTGTGAAAATGGTAACAAGGCCTGCATATTTTATGATATCTTTGGGAGAAACCCATTCTCTGTTACCCCATAACAAAGGAGCAAAAGCTGATGCAGCCGGTAATAAAATTGCAACGTGAACAGTATATATCATAGCCGTAGTAAGAGCCGGTATATATATATCCAGAGGAGTACCAAAAACATATATCAGTGGCATCATTAACGTACCTATAACCACATTGTTCGTAAGCTGAGTAATTATCATTGTAATCACTATCATCATACCAGAAAAGACACCGGCAGAATGTCCTCCTAGTATAGGTTCGAAAACTACAGTTATTGTGGCCAAGATACCCATCTCCGGTTGTACTATTGCACCTGCAACAGGCTGTGCCAATGCTACTAAAAAGAATACCGGCCAAGCAACATATTTGGATAGAATTATAGGTAAATTTAAAATAGGTTTACCATCTATATGAATTAACAGTAATATTGCAACATGTATCATGGCTATACCGTGTACGCCAAGACTGGCTAACATATCAATAACCGGAACGGTACCACGTTCAAAAAAAGTGGGTAGCATAAGCAATGTCATAAAAGTAAATAGGGTTGTAAAACTTATTTTTTGTTTTATATCCATAGGTGGAAGAGGATTTCTATTAAACATCTCTATATTAACTTTGACAAGCTTATCAACATCTGGCCTGAAAATATACTTCATAATTAAAACAAAGAGTACATTAATCAGCACACCCACAATAAGCCCATAAATTATAAATGGTACATAGGCTATATCTAACTCAGTTATCCGGCGAAATGCACCTACAAGGGCCAATGTTGAACCTGTAAATGGTATATTCGCTTGACCGGATATGCCGGCCCAAAATATACCTATTACCATAAGTGTAGAATATTTATCAGTTTTACTAAAACCAAGTTCCCTTAGAGTAGCATAAAGCACTGCCCACATTACGATTACTGCTGACAGCGGATTTGCCGCCAAGGCTATAATATGTGCACAATACATTAGGATGAAGCTGAAAACATAAGGCCTGCCATTAAGCACTTTTCTGGTTAAAAACCATCTAGCTATATAGTTGGTAACACCTAGATGATCTAATACACCAAATAAAATCATCACAAATAACAAAGCTACAACTATATTGTCCCCAAAACCGTCTCTAACCACTGCCGCTATATTTGGATAATAATCAGTAAATGAAAGTGCAACGAGCCCCAATATTGAAGGCCATATTATACTTACAATTGTCCACAGATATATGGCACCCAAAAAGACTCCGACGATCTGCATACCCATCCGTGTAAGCTCTCCAAAAGGTTCAAGCAAATGTCCAAAACCAAACATTATGGAAAGTCCTATTGCAATATGAATATAATACATAATACCTTTTGACTTTTCCGGACTTCCTCCTTCTAACTCGTCTCCTTTTAGCTGCACTCCTTCCTGAGATGCTTTCTTTTGAACTGCTTCTTCCTGAGATGGTGATTGTTCTTTCATTAGCACACTCTCCTTTCATTTAAGTGTAATTGCAAATACATATTAGAACACTATTTTGTGCTTGAAAACATTTTACGTTTTTTATCGCAGGTTAGTATAACTGCCTATTATCATGCCTCCTCTCTTTTGTGAATAAGAAAATATTATAACTATTATTAGTTTATTTAATACAATTATAGCAGTCTTTAAATAGCTAAAAGGATAGCCTATGCTATCCTTTTTTATTTAATATTTCAAATTACACTCAAAGTTTGCATAATTCATAAGTTGCTCCTGATCAATTATTTCGATTCCTTCCTTGCATTTATTTATAATACCATCCTCTTTTAGCTTTTTTATTATTTTAGCTACCGTCACTTTATGAATACCCAAGAGACGGCTAACCTCAGCATTATTGCTATATGCCTTATTAGCCCAAAGCTTACCGTTTATATCTTTAGCACCAGCCAGTAAAAGTGCACAAAACCAATTTCCAATTTTGCCCTTTTGTCTGGCTTGAAACATTAAACTAAGTCTTCGATATTCCATCATTGCCATTTTTAATAACTGCATTAAAATATCCGGCTTATCGGATATATAATGCAAAAGAACTTTTTTTGGTATCTTATAGCAATAGCACGTAGTCTTTGCTACAAAGCGACTATCAGTAAAACCATCACCAAACACTACTAAAACGCCTATTAAAGAATATATACGCTGGTTTGGTTCTTTAATACCAAAAATTATTTCATCTCCCTTTTCTGTTATCTTCATACGATAGCATGTGCCACCCGTGAGATAATATACATACTCAACCTTTTCGTCCTGTTGAATTATCGTAGAGCCTTTTTTAAATTCACAATAGGTAACACCGGGCATTTTTAGTAACTCCACCATATCCCTCCTGAACTACGTTGTTTGAGTTTAGAAAAATCATCTTTGGAAAATATTATTTCTATACTATCACAGATTTTATCAGTAGCAAATATGGAATTTAACAAGTGCATTAAGGGCGTAGTTTACACCAACAATCCCCAATTAAAATCAAAAATAATATTGTAACCGGCCAGGTAATAACTAACTATCTAAAGGTGCTACTTCTTCTACTGCTTCTTCCTTATTAGATAACTCTAAATAAAAAGACATTACAGCAAATATTACTATAGTAGCAAAATATGCATATCCGACAATAGCCACAATAGTAGAAATTACCCCTGACCAAACCATAAAGTTAGCCAAAATACTAAAGAAAGCAGTAACAGCTACGATTGGCAACATAAAGGCAAGAACTTCTGCAAAATTATCTTTTACAAGATTCCAAGACTCTTTGGCAGCTTCTATTATATCAATATCTTTGGCTACAATAATATAATCCCAAAATAGAAACATGAAAAATATTACAATAACGCCAGTTATGAGTAATATTAACCCTAAAAAGCCTGAGACAGCAGCAATTAACATCAAAATAAGTACGGCAATTAGTATAATTAAAATCTGCCATAAAAAGCGTCCAAAAAATTTTATACCATTTTTTACAAAAGTATCTATACTAAAACCTTCATCTTTTAAACCTAAAAGAACACTTCCTAAAAACCCACCTTTTAAAAATACACTTAATAAAAAGAATACTATCGTCATGAATACAGCTATTAACCCATCACCAAAGGATGTGTTAATAACAAACCCACTGTCAACAGGCCCATATCCCCACACCATTTGGAAATCATCAAAAGGTGTTTTTGTAATAAATATTTCTTCAGAATGCAATACCACTTCGCCAAAATGCCAGCTCTCTTCATCAGAACGCCATATCATCTCGTCAGAATGCCATATCACTTCATCTGTAGTTTGATGATCAGGCAAAAGATCGGCAAGAGTAGGCATGGCTCCCGGAAACATAAGTTTAATGTTAAAATCCTGCGTAGCTCGTTCCATAATATATCTTAACCGCGATAGATCAAGTAACGCAGCTATCAAAACTAATGGCAAAAACTTTTTAGCCATTGATATGCCTTTACTAAAATGCTCCAACTTATCACTCTCCTATCACTTCACCTAACTAGCTTACTTCGATATATCATAATAAAGTTTCATTTAACCCATATGTTCTCTTGGGTTGTAACTATTAATCTCCTGCAGCTTTTTGTAAAATTCCTTTTCCTCTTCGGTCAAATTTGGCGGTATGACTATGTCCAATGTTACCAAGAGATTTCCTTTGTCCTGTTCATTGCCAAGTCCCAAACCTTTTAATCTTAAAACTTTACCTGAACTGGTTCCCGGAGGAATTGTAAGGTTGATTTTACCCTTAAGGGTAGGAACTTGAATTTTTGCTCCCAAAGCAGCTTCACTTGGAGTAATAGGCACAGTTACTTTTATATCTGCACCTTCTACTTTATATAGTTTATGTTCATTAATTTTTACTATTAGGTAAAGGTTACCACTTTTACCACCACTTGTACCCGGTCGTCCCTTTCCTGCTATCCTGATTTTTTGTCCATCTTTTACTCCCTCAGGAATTTTCACCTTCAATTTACCTCTACCTACATTTACCTGGGCACTGATTCCATTATATGCTTCTTCGACAGAAAGCCTTATCTCAGATTCAACATCACTACCTGCCGACGGCATATTGTTCATGGAGTGATTACCAAACCCGGAACCACCGAATCCGGAGGAGTTATATCCTTGAGCATCTGCCCTATCAAAACCACCAAAGAAGGTTTTGAAAAAATCACTAAAGTCAGTTTCTTGATCACCCATATTTGTATAATATTGATATCCTCCGCCTTGATTAAAGCCTGATTGATTAAAACCTGAAAAACCACGAGAATTAGTATTAGCTCTCTGCCAACCATCACCTTGACCGGATCTATTCCAGTTAGCACCTAAATCATCATATTTTTTACGTTTTTCTGAATCACTTAAAACTTCATATGCCTCGGATATTTCTTTGAATTTATCTTCAGATTTTTTATCTCCTTTAGTCTTATCAGGGTGATATTTTTTTACAAGCTTTCGATAAGCATTTTTTATTTCTTTTTCAGCAGCTTTTTTATCTACACCCAAAGTTTTATAATAGTCTTTGTATTGCATTGTCATCTCTCCTGTAATTAAGTTATCTATAATAATACTACTCTTAACTAAAAATCATAGTTACGTTGCAAGAATTTTTGCCTCGAGGACTACCATATTTAAAACTAAGGTTGTACTTAGCTCAGGTTATTCTGTTTCCAAATCAGGTAAAGTCACATTACCCCAAGCCCATAAACTACCATCAGCTTTGATTGCCGTTGTATGGAAAAGACCTGCGGAAACAACAACCACTTCTCCCAATACTTTTACAGGTTCCGCCCGATTTTCTGTAGTACCGTCTCCAAGCTGACCAAGCCAATTACAGCCCCAAGCCCATAAACTACCATCAGTTCTGATTGCCATTGTATGTCCTCTTCCTGTCGAAACAGCAATCACATCTTCCATGATTTTTACGAACTCCCCTCGAACCTCTGTGGTGCCATCCCCAAGTTGACCATTCCAATTGTGCCCCCGAGCCCATAAACTGCCATCGGCTTTAATTGCCATCGTATGATCCCCTCTGGCGGAAACAGCAATTACATCTTCCAGTATTTTTATTGGTTCTGATGAAGTTGTGAAAAAAGTTCCTCTTTCATCTTCAAAAGAGCCTTCCCCAAAAAACCATAAACTACCATCTTTTCTAATGGCAACAGTTTGCATACTCCCAGCTGAAACAGCAATCATATCTCCCATGATTTTTATGGGATTTGGATTGGGATCATGCTGATGTGTTTTTGTCCCATTCCCAAGTTGGCCGGAACCATTCCTTCCCCAGGTCCACAAACTACCATCGGTTTTGATTGCCACTGTATGATCACTCCCGGCTGAAACAACAATCACATCCTCCATTATCTTTATGGGACTCAGTCGGTTTTCTGTAGTACCATCTCCAAGCTGACCAAATTCATTATCTCCCCAAGCCCATAAGCTACCATCAGCTTTGATTGCCATTGTATGTCCTCTTCCTGTCGAAACAGCAACCACATCTTCCAGTATTTTTACGAATTCCGTTCTATCCAGAGATTCTGTGGTGCCATCTCCAAGTTGACCCAACCAGTTGCTGCCCGATGCCCATAGACTACCATCAGAGTGGATCAAAAAACTTACTGCGTTTCCTTCTTCAATGGCCATTACTGCCGTTGAAGGTACAGGAGGTGATATAAGAGTCGGTATGGGAACAACTGAAGAATCATTCCATCCGCCACCGTTCATAAATAAGGCAAGTATTATTATTACAGCGGCTATAAAAACTAAACCGTATATTGATTTCTTGTTGTTAGTTATATTGGTTCCGTTTTTTTCTATATTGCTTGTCCCGGTTTCCTCTTCTTTACCGGATAATTCTTGGTAAAAAGACATTACAGCAAAAATTACTATAGTAGCAAAATATGCATAGACTATAATAGCCAAAATAGCTGTAATCTGTCCTAATCCAACCATAAAATTAGCAAAAATACTAAATAATGAGGTAACAATTGCAATTGGCAGCACAAAAGAAAAAACTGTTCTAAAATTATTTTTTACAAGTTTCCAAGATTCTTTGGCAGCACTTACCACACCAGTATCTTTTGTTACAATAATATACTCCCAAAATAGAAGCATAAAAAGCATTAAGAAAACCACAACTAACGATCCCACTAGAAGTACTATCAATCCAAAAATATATTCTGAGTATTGGATACTAATGAAAGCAACAGCAAGGATGGCAAATATGGCAAAGAGTAAAATTAAGGTTATTAATAAAAATCGCCAAAAAAACTTTATACCACATTTTACAAAAGCACCAATACTAAAACTTTCTCCTTTTAAACCTGAAAGAATACTTCCTAAAAATCCACCTTTCAAAAACACTTCTAACAGTAAAATCATTACAAATGTGAACACAAACATTGGATCGCCCAGATAGCCTGAGATTATATCAATAATTTCTCCTTCAAGAGGTGGAGGATCAGGTAGAATTTGAATAAGGCTGGACATTGCACTAGGAAAAGCAATTTGAATATTAAAGCCCTGCACAGCCAGCTTCATAATATCTCTTAGTTGCAAAAGGTCAAATAATACAAGTATAAAAACCAATGAAAAAAACTTTTTTGTCAAAGACATGCCTTTAATAAAATGCTCCAACTTATCACCCTCCTTGCCTCTTATACATACTTATATACTGCTCTGTTTAGCATCATTTATTAAGTTCTAAGTATTTCTTTCAAAAGCAAAATTCAATTTAAAATCATCGTATAAAGCACTTTTTGTATGGTGCTCCATAAATTCAAAGTAACCCCTTGGGCCATTTTTTTCCATCCAATATTGCACAGAATCTTCTACTCGTACAATACATTTTATAGGTATGGCAAAGTAATCCAGCATGCCTTCCGGGGAGCCTAAATCATATTCTTGTTTTAGCAGTTTGTATAATTCTTCATTAGTAAAAGGATCTATAGCCATTAGTACAGCTCTGACAAAATCTTGATTTTCATTGGTAAGATATTCACCAAAATCATATTCCCAGCCATTTAAATAACCATTAATCGTAAAAAGTGATATTCTAAGGGCCTCCACAGCACGCCGACCATTATTATTTCCGGTTTTTCTGCTTACTTTTATTAAATTACTTTCTATAGGAAACATAAATGTAGTAAATTCTTCTTCATCTCCTACTTTTATTTTGCCAAATTTTTTGGACATATTAGAAGCAATTTTTTCAAATGTATAGTAATTATCTATTGTTTTCATACAGTGTTCCTCTCTCAGCTATTTTATCTGTTTTTTCTGTAATTTTTCAATAATCTCTTTCGTTGGAAATTATCTTATACTACTCTTAACCAAAAATCGTAGTCAAGCTGCAAGAATTTTTAGTTAAGAGTAGTATTAATCTATAAGATATATTGTACCACAATAAATAACAACAAATAACAGTATTTTCATTGTTTTTCTAATATCATACACATTTTTGAAAATTAATATAAAATAAAAGCTGAGACCTCGTCGTCCCAGCTTTAAAATTTTTACTATGGTGCCACTACTTGCTTAATAGCATCTTCCACAAAAGCATTTAACGAAACACCTTTTTCAGAAGCAGCAACAGCTACTTTACGATGAAGCTCCGATCCTATACGTACATTAAATGATCCTTTGAAAGGTTTCTCAGGCTCTATGCCATTTTCAGCACAAAAATCAAGATACTCATCAACTGCAGTGTGAAAATCCTGGGTAATTGAGCTAACACTATCACCCTCAAAGGATATGAGAGCTTTAATACCAACTACTTTACCGTAAAATACGCCATCTTCCTCTGAAAATTCAACACTTCCCATATATTCTTTGTAACGAAGATAATTGGTTTTTTTCATAATAACCCTCTTTCTGCTAATGAAGCTATAATGTCGTCAATTTGATAGCGTTTCAAAATATTTCTAGGATGTGGCTTGTGAATACGTATGTAATCACCCTTGCCATCGGTAAAAGCAACTCTCGACCCACCTGTTTTCCCTGAGTTTATAATATAGTAATCAAAATGACCAAGTAAAGTAGTTAATTCAGCAAATGTAAAGTCTGCAGGACGAGATAAGAGACGCTTCAATAGCTTATCTTTTCTACTCAAAATATCACCCACCTATATATAATATACCTAATCTAAAAAGAAAATGCAACTATAGTTGGTTGCATTTTTTAATGGCTATTTATATTTTCGTACTTTCCTTTTGCTCCATCAGGTTCTTTCTTTAAAAGACCTAACTTCACAGCTTTCTCTATGGAATAACGCTTAATCTTTGGATTTTCTACATACTCTAATGGGCTATCACTTGCAAAAAACATATATATGCTCATACCAGCACCTCCCATGCTTAATATGATATCATAAATCCGCTAAAATATAATCATTTTAACCGCTGAAATATTAATAATGTGTGCAGTAAAATATACTAGACCACTAGGTCATCAATCATCATTACTCATTCCCCTACTGCAATTGATAAAGTTTGTAATACATCCCTTTTTCTTTTAGAAGTTCTTGGTGGTTACCGCTTTCTATAATCCGTCCTTTGTGAAATACTAAGATTTTATCTGCGTTTTGGATTGTGGATAACCTATGGGCAACAATTATAGTGGTTCTGTCTTTTGCAAGCTTTTCCATGGCTTCTTGAATAAGAGCTTCGGACTGAGAATCAATGTTGGCAGTTGCTTCATCCAACATTAGAATCTTTGGATCAAAAGCAAGAGCCCTTGCAAAAGCAATTAGTTGCCTTTGCCCCGTAGAAAGGGTAACGCCTCGCTCCTTAACCTGATAATCATAACCACCGGGAAGTTTACTAATAAAATCATCTGCACCTACATAACCGGCAGCAGCTTTGGCAACTTGCTCATTAGCTCTGTCAGTACCAAGGTGAATATTGGTCATAATATCATCAGAAAATAGGAAAACATCTTGCATCACAGTAGCAATATTCCCTCGTAAATCAGACTGTGTAGTTTCCTTAATAGGTATATTATCAATAAAAATCTCGCCTTTTTGAATATCGTATAATCTGTTGATCAAGTTTATAATAGTTGTTTTTCCGGAGCCTGTTGCCCCTACCAGAGCCACTGTTTCGCCGGGATTTATCTCAAAACTGATATCTTTTAAAACCCAGTCCTGATCATTATAAGCAAACCAGACATTTTTGAAACTTATCTTTCCTTGAATATCCTTTAAAGAAATAGGATTTTTCGTATCTTTTACTGTTTCTTCTTCATCCAAAAGCATAAAAATCCGCTCAGATGAAACTATCGCACTTTGTAACTGGGTATATTTTTGAGCCATTTCATTGATAGGTTGAAACAGTCTTTCTGTGTAGACAATAAATGCATACAATGCTCCCAACTGGATAGTATTTTGAATTACTTCCGCACCTCCATACCAGATAAGTAGTACCAGAATGAAGAAAAAAATAATATCTATGGAAGGTCTGAATATAGCATGAGCCTTAATTGTTTTCATTTCCGCATCATAATGTTCCTTGTTAATAGCCTCATACTCTTTAAATCGGCTTTCTTGTCGGTTAAATATCTGGACTATTTTCATCCCTGTGATATTTTCTTGAATAGATGCGTTCAAAGCAGCAAGTTTAATCCTGGCTTGTTGAAAAGCCTTTTGAGCTACTCTTCTATAAATATTTGTTGCAAGTAAAATCAAAGGTATTGAAATAAGACTAATTAACGCAAGACGCCAATTCAACTGAAGCATAACAATTACAATAGCAATTATAAGAACAAAATCTCTAATAAAACCTACTAATACCTCGGTAAACATTTCATTAAGGTTGGCAGTATCGTTGGACACTCTGGTAACAAGTCTTCCTACCGGATTCTTATCAAAAAAAGATAACGATAAACTCTGGAGGTGAGTAAAAATTGCATCCCTTATATCGTACAAAATCCTTTGACTGGCGTAGTTCAAAAGATAATTTTGCAGATAATTGGCTCCAAAACCAATAGTTATAATGGCAAAATAAATAATAGCCAGGTAAACAATATTATTAAAATCACCGTCACCTAAAATATGATTATCAATGGCAATCTTTACAATATAAGGCCTTGCTACAATCACCCCTGAAACAATCACCAGAAGGATCAATGAAAATATTACATACACCCAATATGGGCGAACGTATTTTAAAAGCCTTTTTGTTAACTGCCAATCGTATATTTTCCCTGAAATAGTTTCTTCTGCAAAAGTATCTTTACGCATGGGTATCAACCTCATCTACTCTTTCTTCTTCTAAAAGCTGTATCTGATACATTTTATAGTAAAGACCTCGTTGGTCTCTTATAAGTTCATCATGTTGTCCCTGTTGCACTACTCTGCCCTCATCTAAAACAACTATTTTATCTGCATTTTTTACAGCAGATATTCTATGGGAAATAATGATCGTGCTACGATTTTGCCTGTAACCATCTAAAAAGTCCAGTATCTTTTCTTCTGTTGCTGTATCTACTGCAGACAGACTATCATCAAGTATCAAAATTGAGGGGTTTACCAAAAGTGCTCTGGCAATGGTAATTCTTTGTTTTTGTCCCCCTGAAAGAGTTATGCCTCTTTCCCCTACTATTGTTGCAAATTTATCAGGAAAATCCATAATATCGTCGTAAATAGAAGCTGCTTTAGCTACCTCTACTATTTTTTCCATAGGTGCATCCGGGTACCCAAAAGCTATATTTTCCTGTATAGTCTGAGAAAATAAGAAACTATCTTGGGGAACATAACCAATATTTTTCCTTAAGACTTCAATGGGAATAGTATGTATTTCTTTATTATCTATTAACAGCTTTCCTTTATCCGTATCATAGAGTCGTAAAAGTAAATCTGCAACGGTAGATTTGCCACTACCGGTTCTCCCAAATATAGCCACAGCTTCCCCTTGCTTAACTGATAGAGAAAAATTCACCAGCACATTTTTCGAAGTATCCGGATAAGAAAAATCAAGATTTTTAAACTCAATATTACCTTGAATAGTTTTTATTGATCTGTCTACTATTTTGTCATCAACAATCTCAGGCTCTGCAGCTAATAGTTCGTTGATTCTTGCCATGGATGCAGTTCCCCGCTGCATTAGATTTATAACATAACCGATAGCCATCATTGGCCATGTAAGAATAAGTACATATGCATTAAAGGCAATAAAATCCCCAATGGATATTCTCTCATTTATCACCAAATATCCACCATACCCCAAAACTATCAGGGTACTTATACTTGCCAAATATTGAATAAATGGGTACAAAAATCCTGAAACTTTCACCAGTCTCATATTAGTTTTAATAATATCTGTACTGGCTTCATTAAACTTCTCTGTTTGAACCTTTTCCAGAACAAAGGTCTTTACAACTCTAATAGCAGATATGTTTTCTTGTACTTTATCGGTTACGCCGGCAAAAGCACCTTGGACAATTTTAAATCTATCGTGAATCATATTGCTAAACCTAGCAACTGAAAGAGCTATGATAGGTAGTGGGACAAGGGCAATCAATGTTAAAAGCGGGTCTATGGTAATAACCATAACTGCAACTGCAAAACCTGTAATAATTACAGCGTCTGCAATTAAAACTACACCACCGGCAAAGGCCATCCTCACGGCAGCAACATCATTGGACGATAAAGCCATTAAGTCTCCGGTTTTAGAGTTGTTATAAAACTTTGGATCTAACAAAAGTAAATGTTTAAAAATCCTGTTCCTAAGATAATACTCCAGCTTACGAGCAACTCCTACCATATATATTCTCCATAGGTAACGTGAAAGAGCCAACCCTATGGCAATGATACAAATTAAAACAATATATTGAATTAAAGGCTCAACTGAAGATGCTGTGGCAATAACGTCAACAGTTAAACCTAAAATCCTTGGAATTGCCACTTGCAGCATGTTAGTAGCAATTAGCCAGCAAAGACCAATAAGATATATTCTCCTATTTTCCAGAAAAAAATCTTTTAATGTAATAAAATGTTTCATGGATATATTGTCCCCTTAAAATCTAAGAGTAGTATAAGATATCTATTATTGTACCACATTAACCAATACTAAAAACAAGGTCAGCATAAAAGAGAAAAGGTAGAAGTTAAAAGATACCAGCATCCTCTAAACCTCTACCTCTTATTTTAATTTTTTTGATCTTTTGCTGTCTTATTGTGGATTGATCTTACAAGCTAAAATGCAAGCTCTTTTACCAAGTTGGGAGGTTTTTCCCCTTTACAAGCCATCACCATATTTTTGGCAGCCATGGCAGCCATAGCGTCATGGGTCTTAGCTGTTGAAGATCCGATATGAGGAACTGTTACTACGTTTTCCATTTTCAGAAGAGGATTGTTAGGGTCTACCGGTTCTTGCTCAAACACATCCAATCCTGCTCCATAAATTTCACCCTCCCGTAAAGCTTTGATAAGTGCTTTTTCATTAACAACTTTTCCTCGAGCTACATTAACAAGAACGGCTGTCTTCTTCATCAAAGAAAATTCTCTTTCCCCCATTAGGTGTTTTGTTTCCGGAGTAAGAGGCGTTAGCAAGATAACAAAATCCGATTCCTTTAGTAGATCCTCTAAGGACCTATATTTTACTCCAAGTCTTGCCTCTACATCAGGTTTAGGGGAACGATTATTATAAAGAACATCCATATCAAACCCCAGTTTGGCTCGTTTTGCAACTGCTTCACCAATTCTGCCCATGCCTACGATTCCAAGGACAGCACCATGAATATCATATCCGTAAAAACGCTCATCAGGACCATCTACCCAATCGCCTCTCTTAACGTATCTATCAAGCTCAACAACTCTTCTTGATGCCGCAAGCATCAAAGCAAAAGCTGTATCTGCCACAGTTTCATCAAGAACAGAAGGGGTATGAGTTCCAAGAACTCCTCTTTCTTTCATAAGTTCAGTATCAAAGTTGTCATATCCTACTGTAACATTGCTAATAACTTTTAAATTAGGAACCAGGTCTAATAATTCACTGTCGATTTTATGAAAGGTAAGTATCAACCCTTCTATATCTGAGTTTTCTGCCAATGCTTTCAGTAACTCCTCACGGGTAATAGGCTCTTTACTCTCCCATTTCACATAATTACAATGTTCTCCAATATAACTTTCTACCTCTGCCGGAATAGATGTTGCTACAAATACTTTTGGTTTCATTTTTTTCCTCCTCGTTTTGTAATAAGTAATTTAAAGAAAAACAGCAAGACTTACTTACTGTTTTTCTTTCATCTATTGCTTGTAATAAAAAAATCCCCATGCTCCCGGTCCTATGTGAGTTCCGACAGTACAACCTATTTCTGAAACTATTATTTCTTTGGGATTAAACTCCGCTTTAGCTTCTTGTTTTAATATCTCTATTCTTTCAGGAGTAGGGGCAGAAATAGCAAGGGCAATACTTTTATCAGAAAAATCCCCTCCTCTTTGTTTTACAAGCTCCATTACCCTATTGCTAACTTTTTTGCTTCCTCTGACTTTGCCAATAGTTTCTACAAGTCCATCCGTTATAGTTAAGATTGGCCTAATACTAAGGATATTAGCAATCATTGCTTTCATGGGTTTTAAACGTCCACCTTTTTTCAAATACTCCAATGTATCCACTGTAAATACTGCATCAGCTTTTGGTTTTAAGCTGTTTAAATGCTTCAGTATTTCCTGCATTGTTGCTCCGGCATCAGCCATTTTTGCTGCTTCATAAACAAACATACCTCCACCAAAACATACGCTCATAGTATCAAAAACTTCTATCTTATCATCGCCTAATTCATTTTTTGCTATAACGGCTGATTGGTGTGTCCCACTAGCCCGAGAAGATCCGTTGATACACAATATTTCTTTACCTTCGGCTAATCCTTGTTTAAATACTTCAACAAATTCAGGTGGGGTTATTTGTGAAGTTTTAGGTAGTTCTTTGGCCTCGGAAAGTTTTTTATAAAATTCTGCATATGTAAGATCAACACCATCTCTATATTCTTTTTCCCCAAAATTCACTTTTAAAGCTACTACTTTGATCTGATATTTATCCTTAATATCTTGAGGCACATCTGTCATGCTATCTGTAATTATTTGAATTTTGCCAGCCACCCTATCCCCCCTAGTCTCTTAGTATAGCAATTTTATTATGCTATTCAGCCATTTAACTACAAATGGCAGCGTTTGACTTAGTCCTATTAAAAATTGTTTTTTAATAATAGCTCATTTTTATAAAATTTCTACAAAGGAGAATAAAATCCTACCAAGTACTTGAAATATTTTTAAAATTATGTTGCTTTTACCTTTTCTCTAAACTTGTTCGGTTTTCCTGAAAGCTGAATACTTAGAAATAGAATAGATTACTATTGCTACCCAAATGCAACTAAAGCTAATAAAATGAGTTTTGGTAAAGTTCTCTTGGAATATAAATATCCCTAAAAGCAGGGTTATTGTTGGAGCGATATATTCCATAAAACCAATAGTAGACAGTTCAATTCTTTTTGCACTTTCAGCAAACCAAAGCAGTGGCATAGCAGTAGCTACTCCGGCACCAATTAGCAATAAAGTTAATGTTAAGTATCCTTCTCCGATACCCAATGTCCCAACACCTTGTAATTGTATAAATATAATATATATTATTGCAATGGGAGTTATGATCGCAGTCTCCAGAGCTAAACCTAAAAGAGGCTCCACTTCCAGAAGCTTTTTGGCTAATCCATATAGGCCAAAAGTTATTGCCAACACTAGGGCAATCCATGGTACCCTTCCATATTCTACAGTTATTATCAAAATACCTATTAATGCCATAGTCACTGCCAAACATTGCCAAATAGTAATTTTTTCTTTTAAAAAAATTACTCCCAAAAAAACTGATACTAAAGGTAAGATATAATACCCCATACTTGCTTCAATAACTTGATTAGTATTTACTGCCCAGATAAAAATAAACCAATTTATTGAAATAAGCAGTGAGCATATGGCAATTATCATTAACTTTTTCTTATCTAAAAGATATTGTTTTAAAGGTCCTAGCTTTTTTAGCACTATGATAATTCCTGTTACCAAAACAAAAGACCATAATATACGATGAGCTAAAGTTTCATCTGCAGGAACTTGGCTTAGCATTTTCCAGTATAGTGGTAAAAATCCCCATGTAATAAAGGCAAGAAGTCCGTAAATAAATCCTTTTGTCTTTTCTCTGGTTTTTAAGCCTTCCATTTACATTACTCCTTGTTTTCAAACACAAAATAGTATTGTGGTACTAGTTAATAATATGCAAAAAAGAATAACTTTTCAACATATTTTCAACATCTGTTGATAAAGAAAAAGCACAAGAATGGTGTTCATTACCAATCTTGTGCTTTTATATTAGCTTTTAACTGAAACAGTTCTATTAATTAAACACTTTTTTCGCCATCTGAAATGGGTCTGCCTTCGATATTAGTTCCCATTTCTTCTTCTTTTTTAACACCATAATAATAGATGTTAAAGTTCTCTACAATCAATAGATACAGTAGTACCATCAGAGCAAGCAAACCGATACTGCTGCCCCACTCCACTATGTTAGCTGTATATCCGGATGGTACTGAGTCATACATTCCGGTATAAACCACATTAAAGCGGTTCATTACTATACCAAATAGACATAACACCCCAAAAGAGAACAATCCTGCTTTTGAGTTAATCAGTGGGCTAAGACAGATGATTACAGGTAATAAAACACCCAATCCCATTTCTACCAAGAAGAGATTTGACTGCCAAACTCCGGCAAACATGTTCATAAAGGCATCTAAACGATACAAGTCAATCATTTTCCAAACAAAGTATCCGGCCATTAACCATCCACCTATACGGACTAAGCGTACCAGTGACTTCATATTTATCGGGTGTTTATATGCACGGCTTGACCAGAGAACATCAAGTGCAATCACAGCGGAACCTGCAAAAAATGAAGTTAACAAGAAAAACCAGGGTAAGTTAAATGACCACCATAATGCATTCAACTGAGAAGGCATCATTAAGTAAATTGCACCCAAGGAAGCCTGATGCCCAAAAGGTATAAGAGCACCCAATATAAAGATAACGGGTAAAATTTTCTTAAGCTTACTATTAAGAGATGGATTTGTTTTTTCTGTTACAACCTCTCCAAATTCAAAAGCTTGGATTACCATGTAAAGCATTATTGCTATAAATACTTCCCATAATGGAGAAGTCCAACCCCAAGAATAAAGTGGTGTATAGAAGTTATCCCAACGTCCAATTTCTATGATTAGCGTAAGCATAACAAATATATATAAAAGCAAGGATATAAGCATACCTCTACGTGCCAATGGCCCAAAATCCTTAATATGCAAAACATGAGCCAATAAAGCCATACTATAACCGGCTCCGGCTATAGCAACTGCTGACAAGTCCAGAATTATCCAAAGACCCCATGGCCAGTCATCACTTAGGTTTGTAGCAAATCCTAAACCTGTTGCAAAACGAAATATCATGAGCAATATACCTATCATGGCCATTACAGCAAGTGCCCAACGCACAGGAGTCATTCTGAGAACCCATGATCCAACTTTAAGCTCCATACTCATTTTCCCTCCATTCATTTTTGTGTATACAGCTATAACTAAGCTTTATCTTTTTCATTTTTGCTACTCTTATTGTTTTCTTGCCCTTCGCTTACTTTGTTTCTGCGACTTGTATACATATAGAGACCTGACATTACAAAGATTCCGCCTCCAAGCATAAATTTCACTGCCGTATGGAAGTCCTTCAGATAATGTGAAATTGGATTTGTACTAAGTCCATGTTGTGACACGGTTTTAAAACCAAGTTGCTCGAAAGGCACATCGGAAATGTACATCCATGTTGTACCACCCAATTCTTTTTCACCGTAAACATGATCTACATAACCATTAGCCGGATTAGTAGTAATTTCCTTTGCCTTTGCCAGCACATTCTCTCTGGTATCAAAAGTCATTACACTTGTAGGACATACAGCAACACACGCCGGAACATCACCTTCTGCCATCCTTTGATGACACATTTGACACTTAGTTACATTTGGCAAAATCCTATGCCATTCATAACGAGGAATTCGCAGTGCACATGCCAACATACAGTAACGACAACCTACACAAAGTCTGGGATCGTATACTACCGCACCTTCTTCTGTTATGGTAAAGGCTTTAGCAAAACATGATACTAAGCAGGCAGGGTCAAGACAATGCAGACATTGTTTTTTAACAAAACGTAAAACCTCTTGCCCGTTTATTTCCGGTCTTTCTATAGCTACTGTTGTCCAGTTTTCACTACACATAACAGGATTTTCAGTAAAAGCCGGGTTGCTTTCATCAAACTCTCTATTATTCCAAAGCTTACACGCTACAATACAGCTTCCACACCCTATACACTTAGGTATATCAATGAGAACTCCTTTGCTCATGAAATCAATCCTCCTTATTTAATAATTTTAGAAACACGACCTATGAAAACTAACCTAGCTTTTTAGCATTTAGCAAATGATCTCTGGGAATATATTTTGTATGTAACAAGTCATATGCTAAAGGACTAAGGGGTTCACCCAAGAAAGTTTCATAAAGCTTAAGAATCTCTGAATTTTCATGACTTTCCCGTAGCTCATATGATTCGTCTTTATAAATTATTTGCTCCATCCTTGCAGTACGAACTGCATCAGAAGGAGGTACTGCTGCACGAGGCTGTCCTCCACCACTTATACAACCACCGGGGCAAGCCATCACCTCAATAAAGTGATATGGAGCCTCGCCTCGGCGTATAGCTTCCATAACTACACGAGCATTGCTAAGACCGTGAATAACCGCTACATTTAAGTTGCCAACACCGGGTATTGGAACACTTGCCTCTTTAATGCCCTCTAGGTTACCGTGTATGCTTCTTAATTGGAAAGCTTCCGGCGGACAAGGCTGACCGGTTATAAGGAAATATGCAGAACGAATAGCTGCTTGCATAACTCCTCCGGTATTTCCAAAGATCAAACCGGCTCCGGAACCTTCACCCATCAGAGGGTCATAACTTTCTATTGGAAGGTTATTAATATTGATACGATCTTCTTTAATTAAACGAGCCAACTCACGGACTGTCAGAACATAATCTACATCCTTAATACCCTCTTTATGCCAATAATGTCCGGCATCATTAAGCTCTTCACGACTACATTCAAACTTTTTAGCAGTACAAGGCATAATTGATACAGATACGATATTTTCCGGATCAATATTCCTTTCTTTTGCATAATAAGTTTTTGTCAATGCACCAAGCATTTGTTGCGGACTCTTACAGGAAGATAAGTTAGGTATCAAATCAGGATAAAAATACTCAACAAACTTGACCCAACCGGGACAACATGATGTAATCTGGGGAAGAGTATTGTTGTAACTGCTTTGCATGATTCTTTTAATAAGCTCTGACCCTTCTTCCATAATAGTTAAATCCGCTGTAAAGTTTGTATCAAATACTCTGTCAAACCCTACCGCTCTTAAAGCAGCAACCTGTTGACCTTCTACCCAAGCACCTCTTGGCAAACCAAACTCTTCTCCTAAGCCAACTCTTGTTGCCGGAGCAGTTTGTGCAATAACAATTTTATTAGGATCGTTTAAAGCTGCTCTTACATATCCTATATCGGACTTTTCCATAATTGATGCGGTGGGGCACCACAAACTACATTGTCCACAATTAATACAGATAAAGTCACCTTTCTTTGGTAATTCATAATAACCAAATACACTTTGCTTTTCACGGCATACTTCAATACACTGTGCACAAAGTATACACTTACGATCAACTCTGTCTATTGAAAGATTCTCAGGGTCAATAGCAATCCTTCCTCTTGCTTTTACAGGAAAATTTCCTACTCCTCGGTACTGTTGAGGTATCCATCCATCTTCACCAATTGTCCTGTCCTGAATAAGACAACCGGAAGTTGCCATGGCAGCACCAGTCAAACCAGCTGCTGAAGCCATTTTCAAAAAGCCTCGACGAGTTATAGCCTTACTTTTTTCTGAGCTTCCATTTACACTCATATTAGCAATCCCCCCCGATTTAATAGTATTTAAAATCAATATGCATTTTCAGAATTCACTGAATATATGCATCCAATTAAAACTACAGATTTTTCACAAAATATGATTAATTTTCGCCTTCGCCTTTCGACAAAACCACACGAAACCCAATCTGATTTTACCATAATTGCAATAATAATATCAAGTCAAATATAGCATTGAGAATATCTTCACTAATAATATAAGTTAAAATTATAGTAACATTTTTTAATATTTATTGTTTAAATAATGTCAAGCGACTGACTGTTTGCAATGTTTCTATTTTTATGTGTGGGTTGTTGCATAAAATATCGAAACGACATAGCCTAACCATGCCGTTTCGATCAAAATAACCCTCTTAACACTTACTAAAGAACACCACCATATGACGGCCTTTTTTGATATTACTTATCAGATTCCATTCCCGGATACTTAGAGCGTTTTTCATAGTGGGTATGCAACCATTTATGTGCATTATCTCCACATGGCTCAATGATGACTTCTTTGTAAAGCTCCTGTACAACGGGATTTTCGTGAGATTTACGCAAAGGTCGTGTATCAACCTCACCCTGATATAGTGCAGAAGTACGAGTTTCTCTGACATTGTCAAAGTTCACAGTAAATCCTGGCTGTATAGGCTGACCTCCACCGCCTATACAACCCCCGGGACAAGCCATAACTTCAATTGCGTGATACTCAGCT
>JGI20163J26743_11538429_pt1 | contig 24001 bp, 22 predicted proteins | sample TergutCu122P1_FD_26743 | JGI IMG/M metagenome (IMG submission 26743) | reverse complement strand
AAAAAAAAAAAAAAAAAACAATGAACAAACCCGCTTGACATTAAAGTATTTATTATGGTACACTTCTTAACAACAATAGTTCCAAAAAGATTACAGTATCATTAGAGTTGATACGGGGTATATATATGATAACGCAAACTGAACAGGATTTTTTTGAAAACAATGTCATGCCTCATTATGAATATATAGTTAAGAAGCTGACGTATTTATCAAGCGACATTCATCTTGCCAATGACATAGCACAAGATGTAATGCTTGACACTTTTAATTCGATTACGCGAGTAAAGACTTACGACAATATCAAGGCGTACCTTGTAGATGCAGCAAAAAAGAAGCTGTTAAAACATCGCAAAAAATATCAAATGCGGGAATTTGTAAATATAGATGATGTAGCTGACGAAATAACAACAGGTAATACCATAGAAGAAATTGTTAGTGAAATTGAAACTCGTGCTGAGCTTGCAAAGATGCTTAAGCAGCTTGATGAAGAATATAGACAAGTTTTGGTTTTGCATTACTATTACAAAATGTCGTTAAAAGAAATAGCGGACACGATGGGGCAAAATTATAATACGGTTCGTTCATGGCACAAACGTGCAATTGATGACCTAAAAGATTTAAAAGTTTTTTTAAATAAATTGCAACAAAAATGAAGAAACTTGACACTATATAGTGGGGGCATATTTTTAAGGTTTGCCAGTGAAGCCGAAAAAAGTAATTTTAGTGTTTAGTATTGTAAAGTGTAAAGGCAGCAATGATGGAGAAAACGATGAAGACAGACGCAGAACAAAGATTTAGTGAACTTATGAAAGAGGTTATTGAAAATACCGATTTTGAAGATGACTTAGATAATCGGCTAAAAGAATTCGGATATGACAAGCCACCTGACTTTGAAACGTTGCAAAAGCGAGCGATGTTGCAAAAACGCGAACGTAACAAAGCGAGAAGATCCAGATTTCGAAAAGTTGCAGGATTTGTGATTGCGGTTTTTATAGTCTCGAGTGCGATGAATATTTTGGAAAACAGCAATGCGGTTTTGGCGAGTAGATTTGAAATTAACAACGCTATATTTCAATTGAGACATGGGTTTTTAATTACTGACTTTCAATTCAACTCAACAGTGATGGGCAGAGAGCTGATAATCGAAAAAGAAGAACAAATACCAATCGGTAGAAATTTTGTGGGAGAACTTAAAATACCGGGATATATTCCTTACGGATACAACTTTGTAGCGTTGCACATTACAAATAATCCGAGAAACGAATATAGTGCTAGATTTATATACGCCAGTGATGAAGATAATATACTTATGATTTGGCAATCAAAACTTTCGCCACATAACGTTGTACAGCAAATTATGGTTGCCGAAAAAGATTTTTTTGTTGGTGACGCACGTGTCTTGTATACGCCATGTATTGTGTCGGGAGTCCGCTCCCTCTTTGTGGCGACATCAACTGATATGACACAAATATCTGGGATGTTTGAACTTGATGAACTTGTCCGCATATTTGAGCAGCTGGAGTAATTCAACAGCCCACTTTATGATCTGAAACGCAACTCTAAAGGGAAATAGTACAAATGTAATTTAAAAGGCTGTGTCTTAACTATAAGTTTTAACACAGCCTTTGTCACTCATTGTAAATGGTAAAAAGAACGTTAACTAGCTACGGGGAAATTAAAAAGTTCTTCAAGTCGTTCAAATGCGAGTTGTATGGGTAGCACTACCTATGTATGTTTTAAGTCTGAAGTGCTTTGATGTAATTCATACACTCCTCGCATATATAGCCAGATTTAAACGGAATAATGTCATGCGAAACAGTCGCACACAAATTACACTTTTTGCTCATTTCACGCACCTCGTTTCATTTTTGTTTAGGTAATACTATTGATCCTGCAATGCTGTTCCTTTGTTTTTTACAATGTGTGATTTTAAGACAATTATACTAGACTAAAAAAATAGTTCAATCCTTTCAAAATGAAATGTAAGAATAAGGGCGTTAAATGTAATAAAAAGCGAAATTGTGTAAAAATGGTTAATTTTTTAGAGACAAAAATACAAAAATTTATAAAAGATCGGTGACTTTGGGGTTAACGTAAACAGTTTTGTTATTTGTAAAAATTACCATACCGGGTTTTGCTCCGGCAGGTTTTTTCACATAGCGAATTTCAGTGTAGTCCACAGGTACATTTTCTGAGTTTTTACCTTTGCTGTGAAAAGCTGCAATTGCGGCGGCTTCAAAAATATCAGTTTCGGTAATTTCTTTGCCGTCAGCAAAAAGTACAACGTGTGATCCCGGAATATCCTTTGTGTGAAACCAGATATCGGTGCGAGCCGCTGTTTTGAATGTTAACGTGTCGTTTTCTTTATTGTTTTTGCCTGCCATAACTCTTAAACCCTTCGATGTTTCGTATTTGAAAGGTTCAGGTTTGTTTTTAGTTTGCTTTGCCTGAGATTTTCTCGTGCGCAGATAACCGACACTTGTGAGTTCATCTCGCAAGGCATCTATTTCATCAGCAGAGGATGCGTTTTCAATATATGAATATACCGATTCAAGATATTCAATATCGAAATCGTTTTCGACTATTTGTTTTGATTTTTCTGTTCGTGCAGTCTTGGCTTTGTTATATTTTTTATAGTAGCTTTGAGCATTTTGTGACGGTGAAAGTCTTTTGTCAAGAGGAATCACAACTTCGCTGTTTTCGTAGTAATTGTGCAAAGTTGCGCTGGTATCTCCTTGTTTTATTAAGTGTAAGTTTACCGTGAGAAGCTCGCCGTAAAGCCTATATAAGTCTGATTTTTCTGCAGCCAAAAGGTCTTCAGAAAGTCGCTGTTTCTTTAAGTATAATTTATCCAGATTGCTTCTTAAAGTTCGTTCCAAATCAGATGTTTTTTGTTTAAATCTGTTTAAGCCTGCTTTGTTGTAGAAATAGTATTCGATACATTCGCTGACGGATTGAAACTCGAGTTTTTCACATGCGCCTTCAAGTTCGGGGATCGGAAAAACATAAAAGCCGATAGGAATTCGCTCCTGGTCAAGATATACGACAGGAGTTAAATCGTTAGTTTGGAGCTTTTCACGCATTGAACGCAACTCGTTATATATGCTCTCGCCCGCAAAATCGGCACTCGAATAAAAGCTCGCAAGGTGTGATGCCGTGTTTGGGCTTATGCCTTGGATTCCGTAAAGAAGATTTTTGCTGAGAGCGTGAGGCGAGCAGTCGCAAAGTGCCGCCAGTTCTTTTTGTGTTATATCTTTAAACGGAATTTTTTCTTGTGACGGCGGGTATGTGAATTCTCTGCCGGGCAAAATTTGCCTTACTCTACTTTCATCAAAGGAAATACGCTTTATACTGTCGATAATTTTTCGGGAATTGGCATCTACGAGTATTATGTTGCTATGTTTCCCCATGACTTCAAAAATAAGCGTTTTGTTGACTGAGAAGCCAAGTTCGTTTATTGTTGCAATATTTATTTCCAAAATTCGTTCGGAATCAACTTGAGTTATTTCGATTATTCTGCCGCCAACCAGGTGTTTTCGCATGAGCATACAAAACGCAAAGGGTGTAGCGGGATTATCCGGTGTCTTTGAAAGCAAGTGAAAACGCGCGTGTGCGCCACTTGCAGAAGCGTATAATTTGTATTGAGTAGACTTAGAATGTATATGAAAAATCAGTTCGTCAATTTCCGGTTGGTATATTTTTTCGATTTTACCACCGATTAATAAATGTGAGAGTTCATTTGCTGTTGCGGCCACAATTATTCCGTCGAAACCCATTGATTATCCTCCTGAATGTGTTACAATTAAAGTGTGAAAAACAATTTTTTCACGAACTTTTTTGATGTAATTATGAAAACGTTGCAAAGGTATTCCATAGATATTGTACATCTAAAGAATGGTGATGTAAATGAATGATTACAGGCGGGAGAAAATAAATGATTAAAAGCATGACGGGTTTTGGCAGAGGCGAGTACACTGACGGAAAGAGGCGCATTGTAACGGAAATTAAGGCGGTCAATCACAGGTATGCGGACATAAGTATTAAGATGCCGAGGAGATACTCTTTTGCAGAGGAAAGAGTGAAAAATACCGTAAAAAATGTCGTGAAACGCGGGAAAATAGATGTTGCTGTTTTAGTGGAGTATATAACCGAAAGCGATATTTCAATTAAGTTAAATGAGATGGCAGCAAAGCAATATTATGATAATTTAGTTGCGCTCAAAAGTAAGTTCGATTTGGCAGGTGATATCAGTCTTGAACTTTTGTCTTCGCTTCCGGATGTGATGAGAACTATGCCGGACGCTTCCGACGAAGAAGAGATAGCAAGCGCGCTTTCTATGTCGGCAAATCTTGCAGTACAAAATCTTGACGCCATGAGGATTGCCGAGGGCAGCAAGCTCGCGGAAGATATTTTGATGAGAGGTGAGTTGATCAAAACCTTTGCTTTAAATATAGAAAAAAGAATTCCGGAAATAACAAATGCGTATTATGAAAAACTTCAAGAGCGAATCAAAGATTTGGTGGGCGGAGCAGTAGAAATTCCGGAAGAGCGGATTGTAACTGAAGCGGCAATATTTGCAGATAAGAGCAATGTGACCGAAGAACTTGTCAGGCTAGGCAGCCACATTGAACAGCTTGCGAATATAATTGGAAAGAGCAATCAACCTGACGGGAAAAAGCTGGATTTCTTAGTTCAAGAGATGAACCGTGAAGCGAATACCATCGGCTCAAAGGCAAATGACATAGATGTAACCAACATGATGCTTGAGATAAAAAGTGAAATAGAAAAAATACGAGAGCAGATACAAAATATAGAGTAAATCGTATAACAAAACTGTGTTAAAAAATAAGCAAAAATATAACGCAAAAGCGTACGGTGTGCATTGCAAAAAGAGTAACTTTGTGATAAAATTAAGGGTACTCGAAAAGGAATAAAAGAGGGAGTATTTGAATGTATGAGGGACAGTTGTTTGTCGTTTCAGGACCGTCAGGCGTAGGAAAAGGGACAATTTGCAAAAAGCTTCTTGAGGAAGGTGTCACCGCGTCTTTGTCGGTTTCTATGACAACCAGAAGTCCAAGACCGGGTGAAGTGGATGGCAAAAGCTATTACTTTGTTTCTCATGAGGAGTTTGAAGCACAGATTAAAGCTGATGGATTTCTCGAGTATGCAAAGGTATACGGCAATTACTATGGGACGCCAAAACAAGTAGTTTTTGATGCACTTAAAGAAGGTATAGACGTAATACTTGAAATCGACACGCAAGGGGCGTTACAAATAAAAAACCATTATCCCGAAGGAGTTTTTATATTTATTTTGCCACCGTCAATGGCGGTGCTTAGGCAAAGACTCGTAAACAGACGCTCAGAATCTGAGGAGCAGCTTAAATTGCGCATGAACACCGCAATGGAAGAAATCTCCTCTATTACAGAATATGATTACTATGTGGTGAATTCCGAACTTGACGATTCCGTTGCCAGAATGAAAGAAATAATTATGGCAAGTCGGTCAAAAGTTACACAAAAAATTCACGATATGATACTAAATTACAAGGAGGAAATGTGAATGTTATATCCGTCAATAAATGAAATCCGCAAAAAAGCGGATAGCAGATATACGCTTGTTATACTTGCAGCAAAGAGGGCCAGAGATATCGTTGAGGGCAAACCGACACTTACGGAAGAAGATACCGAAAGACCTGTGTCGATTGCAGCGCACGAGATTGCGGAAGACTTGATTACGTACAAAAGAGAAGCATAAATATTGTATCTGGGGGAGATGAATGTTAGCTTTAGTATCAGGGGGGAAAATGTTATGGGTGAGAGGTATATTCCTATTATAAACAGGGAGGAAACGAGTAAAGTTTATATCAAAAATGTTTTGTTTATTGAACAAGAGCTCAGAAAAACCATTGTTTATACCGAAAAAGACAAGTTTTGGCGATATGGCAAAATGGACGAACTTTTGGAATATCTGGACAGCAGATTTTTGAAATGTCATCAAAGCTGTATTATCAATATGGACAAGGTAGTCCGGATGAAAGAGCAAACCATTTTTTTTGAAAACGGATCCAAGATTATGATGGGCAAAGAAAAATTCAAATATGCGAGACAGAGTTTTGCCAATCATTTAATTAATGTTGTTAAAGCCTAATAAAATGTTTAAATTTCAAGTAATTGGGGTCTGATGGAAGGCAAAGATTACTTGAGTTAATTTTAAAACGGAATGATTAGTTTATTACGCATGGTCACACAAAATTGTGAACAAATGGTCACACAAAATTGTGAACAAACGAGAGGAGAGTTTTTATGTTCAAGAATGCAAAGTTACTTTATGTCGATTTGGCTAACAAGAGCACAGAGGTAAAAGAACTTCCTGCAGAGACTTTCAAAAAGTATCCGGGAGGATCTGCACTTGGAATGTATCTTATGTTGAAAGAAATGGATCCGAAAGTTGATCCGTTATCGCCTGAAAACATGTTGGTATTTGCAGTGTCGCCTTTAGCGGGATACCCTATAAGCGGTCTTGCCAGGATGACCGTAACAACAAAGAGTCCATTGACAGGTACTGCCGGTGACTCACAAGTTGGCGGATTTATTCCTGCGCACCTTGCAGCAACAGGATATATGGCAATTGTGTTCAAAGGAAAAGCAAGTTCGCCGGTATATTTGTATGTAGACAAAGATAAAGCTGAAGTACGAGATGCAAGCAAAATGTGGGGTATGACAACAGACGCTGCCGAAGATGCAATCGGCGCAGATCTTGGCGACAATAATCTTGAAATGGCTGTAATCGGTCCTGCAGGAGAAAATCTTGTAAAATATGCTGCGATCATACACATGAAAAACAGAGCGGCGGGCAGAAACGGTACAGGTGCCGTAATGGGTTCAAAAAACCTTAAGGCAATTGCGATTAAGAAGCAATCAATGCCAAAAGCTGTTGATCCTGACGGATTAAAAACTTTAACTGTAGATGTTAAAGAGAGAATTGAAGCTAATGGAGCGGTTGACGGAATGGGAATTTACGGCACGGCGTCTGTAGTTGACGAATTTGGTACCATCGGCGTTCTTCCAAGTAAAAACTGGGAAGCCGGCGTTTTCGACGGTTGGAAAGACACAGGCGGCGAAAAGATGTCAGAGACAGTACTTGTGGGCAGAGACACTTGTTTTGCTTGTGCAATTCGTTGTAAGAGAGATGTTGAGATTCCTGGCAAAGTTGATAAAAAGTTCGGCGGACCTGAGTACGAGACGTGCGCTACGTTTGGTTCATATTGCGGAAATTCAAACCTTGAAGATATTTGCGTAGCAAACATGCTTTGCAATATGTATGGTCTTGATACTATCTCCTGCGGAGCGACTATCGCATGGGCGATGGATTGTTTTGAAAAAGGAATTTTAACGACAAAAGATACGGATGGCATCGAGCTGAAATTCGGAAACGGGAAAGCTTTTGAGCCCCTCATAAAGAAAATAGCAATGAAAGAAGACGGAATAGGCAAATTACTTGCTGAAGGTAGTGCTCGTGCAGCGAAAACTCTTGGCGCAGCAGCAGAAGATCTTGCTGTTACTACAAAAGGGCAAGAGTGGCCTGCACATATGGCGCAATTTAAGCCTAACCTTGCAGTAAACTATGCGGTAAACAACTTCGGTGCTGACCACCAGTCTTCAGAGCATGATCCTGCGCTTATGGCACCGGAAGATGATCAAAACTGGTTGTGGCCAAATATGCTTGAGCCATTTGATAAAGTTGAAGATGTTTCTGTACTTGACGATAACAAAGCAAAATTTGCGTTTGCTACGCAGAAATTCTATTCTATGATGGATACCCTTGGCTTATGTCAGTTCGTATTCGGACCTGCATGGCAACTTTACGGACCTGGCGATGTAGTTACAACGTGTAAGACTACCATTGGTTGGGATACATCGATTGCAGAACTTCAAGAAATCGGCGAAAGACGTCTTGTTATGATGAGAATGTTTAACGTTAAAAACGGCTTTGGCAGAAAAGACGATACGGTTCCTAAAAAAGCATATATTCCTATTGTAGACGCTGACGGAAATACTCATCAAATCAATGAAAAAGATTTCGAAGCAGCTTTAGATGCTTACTATAAGTATGCCGGTTGGGATAACAACGGCGTTCCTACCGTTGAAACACTAAAAAGACTTGGTCTTGATTGGGTATAATCAGGTCGCTTAATCAGATAAAGCGAAATGCGAATTTAGATAAAGCGAAATGCGAATAGTGAACAAATGCTAAAAGTAACGCTTAACAAAAAAGAAATTGAGCTTTCTGAAGGAACTACGGTTACAGAACTTCTTGAAAGTTTAAACAACAAAAAAGCTGCCGTTTGGATAAACGGAACGCAGATACTAAAAGCAGAGTATGACTCTCGCGTTATAGCTTCGGGAGATGTGCTTAGAGTGCTTCGTATGATCGCCGGCGGCTAAACGAATTATGCCCGATATCTTGCTTGGTATCGGGCTTTTTTGACATTACTGTTCACACTGTGGCTATAATGGATCTTGAAGCAAGCCCTTCGGAACAACCGAATAACGAGATGTTTTTGAAGAAAACATTTCATACCCCGAACAGATTGCGGAAAGAGCCATTTATACTATTTTCGATTAAATAATTGGACATCATAAAATATCCAAAATCCACTTTCTGCCTGTGTGCAGGGCATTAGTAACTGCTACTGATTGTCTCGTATATGCGATCGGCTATAGGTAAAGCGTTGGCAAGGAGTTCTTCGCCCTCTTTACGATATCTTGTTGCGAATTCTTCGTCTTTGATGCTGCCAATGTTGATGAGAATATTGAGCCATGCACCCTGCATTGCAGTTTTGAGGCTTAGTGCGGCAACGCCTAAATCGCTTGTGGCATTTTCATTAAACTTGTCTATTTTATCTTCAAACAGTTCTAATGCGTTTTTTGCGCAAACCATCATCTCAAAAGGCGGAATCACACAATTTTTAAGAGCATCTTGAAGTGCTTTGCTGCGAATAGCTTTTTGTTCGTCAGTATCTTTTGGCATTGCAAATACAGCAGATACACCGTTAAACGCTGCAGTATCTTCGTCAATAAGCGCAATAAACTTTTGGTGAAGGTTTTTAGTTTGCGTAAGTAATTCTCTCATTACATTCTCATGCTGGGCATACTTTTTATTGTTCAAAGTAAGGTTTGAGACCATACTTACAAGTGCGGAGCCCACCGCACCGGCAAGGGCAGAAGCAGAGCCGCCGCCGGGAGCCGGGGCTTCAGAGGCGAGTAACTCAACAAATTCAGCTAAATTCATATTTACGAGTTTGTCATTATTGTGTTCCATCGATATACTCTCTTTCTATTAACGTTTCTGTAACGTTTCTTAGCGGATTTCAAATTTGCTCCGCCTTTGATTGCACTACCATTGAGCAGATGCAATTAATTTTAACAAAAGTGGCGTCATAACAGTTATAACAAATGGTTTTCCAAGACCTGCTTGTCAAAGTTGAAGTTCTCAATTTGAAGGTAATACTCTGCGCAATCAATTAACGCTCTTGACGGTGCGAGACCGATAAGTTCGCTGCCTATGATTTCAACTCCCCATCTTTTTGCTTCAAAGCGAATTGCTTCTTGTACACGGTATATCGGCGTTTCCATGAAGTTGACAAAATTCATAGATACTTGTGCAACATTTCGGTCTTCAAGCATCACACCAATCGCCTTGCAATATTTATATCCGCCGCTCATTCCGCGCACACTTTCTGCAATTGCCTGAGCAATAGAGATATCCGGAGTGTTTAGGTTTACGTTATAAGCAACAAGTATCTGCCGTGCGCCGATTACTGTTATGCCTGCTGTAGGGTGAATCTTACGCTCGCCGTAATCAGGTGCCCAATCTTCTTCAAGTAGTTTTGCAGGCATGCCTTCGAATTGACCTTTTCGTATTTTTGCGAGATTTTGACGCTCCGGGCGTGTAGATGAATATTCGTAAAGGAAGCTGGGGATTTGTAATTCGTCCCAGATGCGCTGTGCAACTTTTTTAGAAATTTCAACACATTCGTCCATAGTTACATTTCGTATAGGTACAAAGGGCATAACATCTGTTGCGCCAACGCGCGGATGTTCGCCGCTGTGTTTTGTCATATCGATTTTTTCGCTTGCTACTTTACACAATTGAAAAGCAGCTTCAGAAATTCCGTCAGGATCACCTATTAAAGTGAAAACACTGCGATTGTGATCGGCATCTCCCGAAAAATCAAGAAGTGTGACGCCGGGAACGCTTCTTGCTGCGCTTGCCAACGCATCAAGGGTTTCTTGGTTGCGACCCTCGCTGAAATTTGGAATACACTCAATTATCTTTGTCATTTCAAAACTCCTCATAAAAAATTTTGCCGCTTGATTAAAAGCGACGTTTTCAAGTTGGTTCAACCTTTGATTTGGACACTGTCAACGTTTCAGTTATTTACCCACTGAGTCGCAGTTAAAACCAACTTCCTGTATGATACCATTATTTCAACATTGTATCAATATTTTGCAGCAAAAACATATGAACAGTTTGGGAAATAATTTGAATCAGGTTGCAACGCAGGCGTTGATGAGTTAAACTTTAAGAAGTATAACTTTTCGCGAAAAACGAATGAAAATAGCGAATGAAAATAACAAATGAAAATAACAAATGAAAATAACAAATGAAAATAATGATGGAGGAGCCATGAAAAACAGGGAAGTATCAGATGCCATGAAAATCAAACTGGATGATGTTTTGCCAAAATACCCGGAGTTTAAACAGGGGATAAGACGTGCGCCAAATCGTGGGTTTAGGTTAAACGAATCTCAAACAAAAACTGCGCTAAAAAACGCACTCCGTTATATTCCTGAACATTTACATGGGGAGCTTGCAGATGAATTTATGGAAGAACTCATAACTTACGGCAGAATATACGGCTATCGTTTTCGCCCCGAGGGTCGAATTTGGGGAAAACCTATAAACGAATACAAAGGCAAATGTATCGAAGCAAAGGCATTTCAAGTTATGATAGACAATAACCTTGACTTTGAAACCGCCTTGTATCCGTACGAACTTGTTACTTATGGTGAAACCGGATCGGTTTTTCAAAATTGGATGCAATATAGATTGATCAAAAAATATTTGGAGGAAATGACAAATGAGCAAACCCTCGTTTTATCATCGGGGCATCCGTTAGGATTGTTTCCGTCACGCTCTACAGCACCAAGAGTAATAATTACAAACGCTTTGATGGTTGGTATGTTTGACAACATGGAGGACTGGGAAGTCGCGCAAGAAATGGGCGTGGCAAATTACGGGCAAATGACTGCAGGCGGCTGGATGTATATCGGACCACAGGGCATAGTTCACGGCACTTTTAGCACGATACTTAATGCCGGTCGACTTAAATTGGGAATTCCTGAAGATCAAGATTTGAGAGGCGTACTTTTTGTTACATCAGGGCTTGGAGGAATGAGCGGGGCGCAGCCGAAAGCTATTGAAATTGCAGGCGGGGTTGGAATTATTGCCGAAGTAGACAAATCGCGCATCGATACTCGCCACAGTCAAGGTTGGGTTAGCAAAGTCACAGATTCTTGCAAAGAAGCCTTTGAAATTGCACAAGAATACCTGGATAAAAAAGAACCGATATCGATTGCATTTCATGGCAATATAGTAGACTTGTTGGAATATGCGGTGGTAAATAATATTCATATTCCGTTACTTTCCGACCAGACATCATGTCATAACGTATACAATGGAGGATATTGTCCAGCAGAAATGACGTTTGACGAGCGCACAAAGATGCTTGCGTCTAACCCTGAGAAGTTTCGCGCTGAAGTTGATAAAACGTTACATCGTCACTATAAAGTTATCAGGGAGCTTAGCGAGGGTGGCAGTTACTTTTTTGATTACGGAAACAGTTTTCTTAAGGCGATGTATGATGCCGGAATTAAAGAAATTTCCAAAAACGGCATAGATGAAAAAGACGGATTTATATTTCCGAGTTATGTTGAAGATATTTTGGGACCGGAACTTTTTGATTACGGCTACGGACCTTTCAGGTGGTGTTGTCTTTCGGGAGATCCGGAAGATTTGCGCAAAACTGACAAAGCAGCCATGGATTGTATCGATCCTAACAGGCGAGGTCAAGACCGAGATAATTGGATGTGGATTCGCGATGCCGAAAAAAATAATATTGTTGTGGGAACACAATGCCGCATCCTTTACCAAGATGCAGAGGGGCGGACTAAGATTGCACTTAAGTTTAATGAGATGATTAAAAATGGGGAAATCGGTCCTATCATGCTTGGTCGTGATCATCACGATGTTTCGGGTACTGATTCGCCATTTCGCGAAACTTCAAATATTAAAGACGGGTCAAACGTTATGGCAGATATGGCAACCCAGTGTTTTGCGGGAAATTGTGCTCGCGGAATGAGTCTCGTTGCACTTCATAACGGCGGCGGTGTCGGTATAGGCAAATCGATAAACGGCGGCTTTGGGATGGTACTTGATGGAAGCGATCAGGCGGCTGAAACGATTTCTTGTGCAATGATGTGGGATGTTATGGGTGGCGTTGCAAGGCGCGGTTGGGCAAGAAATGAAAATGCAATTGAGGTCGGAGCGCAGTACAATGCAAACCAAAAGGGCAAAGGTCACATCACATTACCGATGATTCCGTCAGATAATATAGTTGATGAGGCTATTAAAAAAGCGTTGCAAAATAACGGTCGTTGAAGCAGTAGTTTAGACAGCAAGCCTAAATTAACGTTACTGTTCACACATTGCCGAATTTGTGGCTAAATGGCTCTTTCCGCAATCTGTTCGGGGTATGAAATGTTTTCTTCGAAAACATCTCGTTATTAGATGATTCCGAAGGGCTTGCTTCAAGAGCCATTATAGCCACGGTGTGAACAGTAACTAATCAACAACACAAAAACGCTTGAAAGGGATAGATATGGAGCTTCTTTTCAAAAATATCGGACTTCTTGTTACCCCGACGGGAAACGAGCCTCGAAAGGGAAAAGAGCAGGGAGAAATTACGCTTATAGAAAATGCAGTTGTCGGCGTGAATGGCGGTAAAATCGCTTACGTCGGTACTTATGATTCTTTTTGTGACTTGCACGACCAAAGTAAACTGGAATCTTTTCGTGACTCCCAGGATCAAAGTAAACTGGAATTACCTGCGACACAAATTTTTGACTGCGATGGAAAGCTGGTGACGCCGGGTCTCGTTGATGCTCACACACATTTAGTTTTTGGCGGCTGGCGTGAAAAAGAGTTGGGGTTGAAGCTTGCAGGCGTTCCTTATCTTGATATTCTCAAAGCCGGCGGCGGAATTCTAAATACTGTGGAACACACAAGAAAAGCAACCGAAGCGGAACTGACCGAAAAAGCAATGGAGCTGTTGACTAAGATGTTATATCATGGCACGACAACCGTTGAATGCAAAAGCGGGTACGGCTTAAATCTTGAAGATGAGCGTAAGCAATTAAGGGTTTCCGCTACTTTAAACAAAACACATCCGGCTGATGTTGTTTCTACTTTTCTCGGTGCGCACGCTTTTCCTCATGAATACAGAGAGAATAGAGGGGAATATATCAGGCTTCTTTGCGAAGAAATATTGCCTAAAATCGCAAGTGACGGAATTGCACGTTATTGCGATATTTTTTGCGAAACCGCTGTGTTTACGCCAAAGGAGAGTGTGAAAATTCTTACCCGCGCAAAAGAGTTGGGGTTTGAGCTTAAGATCCATGCCGATGAAATAGACCCCATAGGCGGGGCTGAGATTTCTGCGCTTCTTGGAAGCGTTTCTGCCGATCATTTGATTCAAGCGTCAGACAAGGGCATTTCCGATATGGCAAAAAAAGGCGTTATTGCGGTGTTGCTTCCTGCAACTTCCTTTTACTTGGAAAAACCTTTTGCCCGTGCGCGAAAAATGATTGACGAAGGTGTTGCGGTGGCAGTTGCAACCGATTTTAACCCGGGGTCAAGTCCTAATTTCAATTTACAGCTTGCAATGAATTTGGCATGCTTGAGATATAAACTTACCCCTGCCGAAGTTATTACTGCGGTTACTCTTAACGCAGCGGCAGCCATAGGTATGGCAAAAGAAGTCGGAACGTTGGAAGTTGGCAAAAAAGCAGATATCGTAATTTGGGATGCTCCAAATTTAGAATATATTTTTTATCGCTATGGTAATAATTTAGTTGATACGGTCGTCAAAAACGGGGAAGTTTTTAGAGTAACGCGTTCAACGTAAAAAAATCTCGCGTAGCATACTATAGAATAGCATACTATAAAGTAGCATAATATAAGGAGGATTTAAGATGTTTGATTTAGCAATTACAGGCGGCATAGTTATTGACCCTTTGGAAAAACGTTTAATTACTGCCGACGTTTATGTGAAAGACGGAAAGGTTGCGGAAATTTCCAGAGCGCAACATAAGGCAAAAGAAACCATAAACGCAAAGGGTATGTATGTTTCACCGGGATTCATCGATATGCATACACATACGGAAAATCAGTATAAGGTCGGAGAGATGCTCGTAAGGCAAGGGGTAACGACGGTTACGGGTGGTCACTGCGGATTGGGGCAGAAAGATATTAAACAATTTTTTGAGGAGGCTGAAAAAGGATTTATCGTAAATCAATCACAGCTTGTCGGTGCTTCCGAACTGAGAATACGTGCAGGGCAAAAAAATCCTCTCGAGCCTATGACAGAAGAGCAGATACAATTTGCAGAAAAGGCACTTTTGGCGGATTTGGAGGCAGGTGCGGCAGGGTTGTCATTTGGGCTTGCATATGTACCGGGTAGCTCGGACGAAGAAATAACAAGGCTTTCGCAAATTGCTGCAAGGTACGGGAAAATTGTAACTATACACACAAGGGGCAACGGTTGGGAAGCACTTTTGGGCGTTCAGGAAGCAATAGATATTTCCAGAAGAACAGGAGCACCTGTGCATATCTCACATGTAGTATATGAGCATGGATTTGGTGGGATGAAAGAAGCCCTAGATCTTATAGATGAAGCCGTGAATGAAGGTTTGGATATTTCTTGTGACAGCGGAATGTACACAAGTTTTGCAACTAATATCGGCTCGGAGGTGTTTACGGAAGAAGCACTTAAAGCACTAAAATGTCCTTTAGAAAAAGTGTTTATGGGTTCGGGCAAATATGCGGGGCAACCGATTTCATCTTACGAAATGTATTTGGAAGTGCGCGAAAAATTCCCTCATGATATTGCAAATGCTATGGTTGGGTGCCCTCACGAAATTCCTATGGCCTTTGAGTTGCCATATATGATGTGTTCTTCGGATGCAGGCGTTTCGGGAATTGGCGGTGAGCTGAAACCTGTTCACCCCCAGGATGCAGCGTCTTTTGCAAAGTTTTTGCGTGAAACTGTGGTTTTAACGCGTCAGTTAACGCTGGCTGACGCCGTGTCTCGAATTACATCATTACCTGCCGAGCGAATGGGTTTTGACAATAAGGGCAGACTTTTTTCCGGTGCGGATGCAGATATTGTAGTTTTTGATATCGATAAAGTTCAGGAACGTGCCGATTTCCCTCACCTTGGCAGTGCAGATGCTCCGCCGGACGGCTTTTTTGTTGTAATAATTGACGGCAAGGTCGTTGTGAGAGATGGCAAAATTGAATGTACAAACGCAGGAAAAGTTTTGCGTGCACCAAACGTTCTGTGGAAGTATTAGCAGCACTCGATTTGCAAGTTAAGTATGACCAAAAATTACTGTTCACACATTGTCGGATTTGTGGCTAGTTGTGAACTGTAACGGCCAAAGTGAATAATTTGTGTGTTTTAGAATAATTGCTATTGCTTTAAATATGGCAATAGAATAAAATAAAGGGTAAGTTTAATATTTTATGATATGATATAAGGAGGTCGAGCGTGGCAAAAATCAAAATTATGGAAACGGTGCTCAGAGACGCCCATCAATCGCTTATTGCAACAAGGATGACAACTGAGGAAATGATTCCGATATTGGAAACTATGGACGAGGTCGGATATCATGCACTTGAGGTGTGGGGCGGAGCGACGTACGACGCATGTCTACGCTTTCTTGATGAAGATCCGTGGGAAAGACTAAGAATCATTAGAAAGAGAGTCAAAAACACAAAGTTGCAAATGCTTCTTCGTGGACAAAATTTATTGGGATATAAGCACTATGCAGATGATGTTGTAGATGAATTTGTTGACAAGGCAATATCAAACGGAATTGATATAATTCGTATTTTTGACGCATTAAATGATCCGCGAAATCTTGAAAGGTCAGTTTATGCAACAAAAAAATTTGGTGGGCATGCACAGGCTACTATTTCATATACAAAAAGCCCAATTCATACAAATGAAACTTTCGTTGAACTTGCAAAAGAATTTGAACAAATGGGTGCAGATTCGATTGGCATAAAGGATATGGCGGGTCTTTTGAGTCCGTACGATACGTATAGTCTTGTAAAAGCGGTAAAAGCGGCAGTAAAAGTTCCTGTTAATCTTCATACTCACGGAACAAGCGGATTTGGCAGTATGTCATATATGAAAGCAGTTGAGGCAGGAGTTGATATTATCGACACTGCAATTTCACCGTTTTCAGACGGCACATCACAGCCACCGACAGAATCATTAGTTGCGGCGTTTAAAGGCACAGAGTACGATCCGGGATATGATATGGGCCTTCTTAATAAGATAGCTGCGCACTTTAAACCGATAAGAGAAAAATATATCGCAAACGGTCTAATGGATCCTAAAGTTATGGGCGTAGATATTAACACCCTTAATTATCAAGTGCCGGGTGGGATGTTATCAAATCTGGTTTCCCAACTAAAAGAAGCAAATGCGATGGATAAATTTGAAGATGTGCTTAACGAAGTGCCTAGAGTAAGAGAAGACCTGGGATTTCCGCCGCTCGTGACGCCAACCAGTCAGATTGTAGGAACACAAGCAGTGTTAAATATTGTTACCGGCGAACGTTACAAAATGGTACCAAATGAAGTCAGGATGCTTGTCAAAGGTATGTACGGCAAAACGACTGTGCCTATAAAAGAAGATATTGTGAAACTTATAATCGGCGATGAAGAGCAAGTAACTTGCAGACCTGCCGATTTAATTCCGCCAGAACTGGAGGCGGTAAAAAAAGAGTGTGCGCAATACATGGAGCAGGAAGAGGATATTTTATTAAAGGCAATGCTTCCTAAACCTGCGGATGATTTCTTTAAGAGCAGACAGCAGAAAAAGTATGGCATAGATATGAGTCTTTTAAACGAAGAAGATAAGGTATACCCGGTGTAATAAATGAATGCAAAAATGACCAACAGGCAAATTAACGCGCTAGAAACTAAAGATGCCATTTACCGTGCAGCAATAGAGCTTTTCCGAAGTAAGGGGTTTGAAAATGTTTTGATTGAAGACATCACAAAAGCGGCAAATACCGCAAAAGGAACATTTTATGTTCATTTCAAATCAAAAAAGGATTTACTCTTCCATACTTTTAACAAATTTGATGAGCTTTATGTTGAGGTTTACGAAAAAGTACGACATATTCCGACTTTTGAAGAACGGTTTCTTGCATTTTTCGAGTTGTCCTATAGAGGAATTGAAGAGAGAGGTAAGGAAATTCCAAAAGCACTTTATTTTAACAGCGTCCTTGAAACAGACCCGCACTTGTTGCAAAACAGGAGGGATTTGTTCAGGCTTGTTTTGGAAATGGTGAATTATGGAATCGAAACGGGTGAACTGAGCAAGGCGCGTTCTGTTGAGTATTATCTTGATAAAATTAAAATTCAAATCACGGGTATGGACTATATGTGGTGTGTTGCTGCAGAGGAAATTGATTTTGCGGCCTACGCAAGAGAAAATATGAAAGTTTGCCTTAACGGACTAAAAAACTAATAAAAAAACAAAGAGCTGTCAACCGATACTATAAAGACAAAAAACAAAGAGCCAATTAACTGGGATTTTAACAGTGAAAAGGCTCTTTTTTACATGCAACAAATGTACCACATTGTCGCTGTTAATGCTGCTTTTTGAAAATTACCAAAAAAACACAAAAAAACATGACAAGTTGACACGAAAAGCTTGACAACCCAATGCCAATATAGTACAATTAAGCTAATGACTGGGAGTCACCGAAAGGGCAAAGGGGGGATTCAAAAATGCTAAATGGACAAGAATACCGTGACTGGGTCAACACATACATGACAATGGGTCAAGATTTGCTGTATTTGAGCGAGGCCGAATGTCGCGCGCTGATCCTTGATGACAAGGAAGTATTTGATTTAACGGAACGTGCGCTTATATTGTACAGCACGAAACAAGGCGTGGATATGCCGGCAAAAATTGCGATTCATCCGGTAAAAGATACGTTTTATCACGCTATGCCTGCGTCAATTGAAGAAGTTAGTTCGGCAGGAATTAAGTGGGGTTGCTGTTATCCCGAAAACAGAGTAAATTATGGAGCAAGACAAGCAAATGCGCTTATGATTTACAATGATTTTCTTTCAGGAATTCCTCTTGCTGTCATGGATGGTCTTTATATTACCGAAATTCGTACGCCATGTGTATCTTTTGCTTCTGCAAAATATATGGCAAGACCTGATACTAAAACTTTCGGCATGATCGGCTGTGGTATTCAGGGCAGAGAACATGTCAGAATCGTTTGTAACACACTAAAACAGGTAGAAACAATCTATATCTACGATATGTTTGAGGACATGATGGACAAACTTATTGCCGATATTCAACCTCAAGTTCCCGCAAAAATTGTAAAAGCGAAAAGCATTGAAGAAGTTGTAAAAAGTTGTGAGGTTTTTGCGACAGCTACTGCAATTACGGAAAAACCATCACCGGAAATAAAAGACGAATGGGTAACAAAAGGACAAACCATTCTTCTTTGCGATGCGCATACGCTTATAGAAGACAAAACGGCAAAGAGAACTGACAAATATACCCTTGACAGCATAGAACAACATGATCTGTTAGCTGTATACGGGTATTATCCGCACGGGCTTCCAAAAGTTCATGGTGAAATCGGTGAAATTTGTGCAGGTCTAAAAGTAGGCAGAGAAAGGGACGACGAGCTAATAATATGCAACAATATCGGAATGGCAGTAGAAGATATGATGTTATTGCGTGTTATGTTTGATAGGGCATTAGAAACCAAAGCAGGTCGCTTCCTACCGCTGTAGGCTTGCTATTTTCGCCCATTTTGGAACCGTATAGAATTGATATAATTTAGAGTAGAACAAAGAAAAATCAGGAGGAAATTCAATGAAAACAGGAGCACAGTATATTGAAGAAATGAAAAAAATGCGTCCTAACGTTTACAAATGGGGAGAACTAATTGAAGACGTTACGACTCATCCGGCAACAGCGACAGCAATTCAAACGATTGCAAATTGCTATGACGCTTCTTTCGCACCGGAAACAGAAGCAATTTACACTACAACATCACTATTAACAGGAAAGAAAATCCATAGGTGGAATTCACTTATGCAAAGCCCGGAAGACATAGTAGGAAATGCACTTATGAAGCGTGATGCTTACAGAAAATGCGGAAGTTGCCCGGGAGCAAAATGCGCAGGATGGACTATTGTGAACGCACTTTGGGGTGTTACATATGACATGGACAAAGAGTATGGCACAGATTACCATGAGCGTTTAAAAAACTTTGCAATTTTCATGGAAGAAAATGCGTTGTCCACGTGCGGTGCATTAACGGATGCAAAAGGAAACCGTGCTACTAAGGCAGCACTTCAAGAAAATCCGGACGTATATTTGCGTGTTGTTGAAACACGTCCTGACGGAGTTGTAATCAGAGGATACAAAAACCAAATTTGCGGTACGGTATCAGCGCAATACATTTTGGCAATTCCGACTACGGCATTCGGCGAAGACGAAAAGCAATACTGTATAGCTGTTGCAGTTCCTCGTGACGCAGAAGGAATTACAGTTGTTGAAACAAGAAGACCGTCAGATACAAGAGTTGAAGAAGAAGGTTGGGACGGAATAAAATCCGGAACTACGCAGTCTTATATCATCTTTGAAGATGTGTTTGTTCCGAATAAACACGTATTTATGAATGGCGAAACGAAATATTCAGGTGTTTGTGTCATGAACTTTACTGCAATTTACAGAGCGGCAATAGGTGCGTGCGTTGCAGGTCAAGGTGACGTTATGGTTGGTGCGGCGATTGCACTTGCGAGAGCAAACGGACTCGGTCAAAAAACTTTCCAAGACAAATTAACAAAAATGTCTATCAACAACGAAACAACTTTCGGGCTTGGCATTGGCGCAATGTATAGAGGGAAAAAGCATCCGTCGGGCGCATATTATCCGGACTCACTTCTTGCCCATGTAAATAAAGTTCATGTAGCGACACTTCCATATGAAACTAAACTGCTTGCTCAAGAAATTTCCGGCGGAATAGCTGAAACAGGCTGCATGCCGTCATACAAAGACATGATGGCACCGGGATATGGCAAGAAGATATTGGAGTCTCTTGATGCCGGCGGTGCAAAACCGGAAGATAGAGTTAAATTGGCACGTCTTGTTGAGTGGTTAACTATAGGTGGCGGAGTTCCGGGCTGTATGCATGGCGGCGGTTCTCCTGACACAGCTAAAATGATCATTAAGATGACTACTCCGTGGGAAGAATTTGTTGACTATGCATGTAATTTGGCTAAAACTTCAGAACCGTTAAAGGAAGCAAAGAAAAAGTAAGGAGGAACCGATCTTGAAAGAAATTAGGTGGCACGGAAGAGGCGGCAACGGAACTTTCACTGCAGCGAAACTTCTTGGAGCAGCGGCATGCGTACATGAAGGCAAATATGCACAATCCTTTCCGGCATTTGGTCCTGAAAGACGTGGAGCACCGGTAGCAGGATTTACAAGAATTTCAGATGAAGTTATCACAGATCACAGCCAAGTATATGGTTGCGACTGCGTAATTGTTCTTGACGAAACGCTGATTGATGTAATCGACGTAACGGTTGGAATGAAAGAAGGCTCGTTTCTTCTCATTAATACCCAGCTGACGCCGGATGAAATTAAAAAAGAAAAAGCAGCTCAGCTAGGGCAAGTAGACAAAATTCTCACCATTGACGCAACAAGCATTGCACTTGAAAAACTTGGCAGAAATATTGTAAATACTGTTATGTTAGGGGCTACAATTGGAGTAGCGGGTTTTGTTCAAATGGAATCTATCGAAGGTGCAATAGTTGAAATGATGCCGGGTTCGCAAGGTTTGAAAAACAAAGAAGCAGCAAAATTTGCTTACGAAATGATAAAGGGGGCTGTTTAATATGATGAAACCACATTGGAGTAGAGACTACAAAGAGCCGTCTTGTTGGCAAGAATTGCACTTTGGTTCCAGCAATCAGGCAGGAATTTTGCCTACTGCGAACTCAGGATTTCGGACTTTTACACCAAAACTTGATACTGAAAAATGCATCAGGTGTATGCTTTGTTGGGTATTTTGCCCGGAAGGCTGTATGGACAAAACAACGGAAGTTATATTAATCGATTATGACTACTGTAAAGGATGCGGCATTTGTGCCGAAGAATGTCCGAAAAAATGTATAACAATGGTGAAGGAGTGAGGAAAATGGGCAAAAAAGCATTTTTATCTGCAAATGAAGCAGCGGCACACGGCGTTAGGCTTTCCAGAGCTCAGGTAGTAGCAGCATATCCTATCACGCCACAAACCACTTTAGTTGAAAAATTGGCTGATTTTTTGGCTAACGGCGAAGCGGATTTTAATTATATGATGGTAGAGAGTGAGCATAGTGCGCTTGCAGCGGCACATGGAGCCTCTATGATGGGCGCGAGAGCTTTTACGGCATCTTCTTCTCAAGGATTACTTTATATGTGCGAAATGCTCCCTTATGTAAGCGGAGCTCGTCATCCGGTAGTTATGGTTGATATTAACCGTGCAACGGCGACACCGTGGAACATCTATGGCGACCAAAGAGATGCGCTTGCCATGCGTGACTCGGGATGGATTATGATATTTGTCGAAAGCGGTCAGGAAGCACTTGATGCAGTTATTCAAGCATACAAACTTGCGGAAGATGCAGGAGTTATGACACCTGTTATGGTTAATCTTGACGGATTTACTTTATCGCACACCTATGATTTGGTAGAAATTCCCGATCAAGGGTTGGTTGATGAGTTTTTACCGCCGTTTACTACGACAAACCGCATGGATATGAACGATCCTAAAGCACTTTGTGATATTGTAGGACCAAATTTTCATACAGAAGTAAGAGTAATGCAACAAGAAGCTTTTGAAGTTGCAAAACGAAAAATTGTTGAAATTGACGCAGAATATGGTAAAATATTTGGTAGAAGCTATGGTGGTCTTGTAGAAGAGTATAAAACAGATGATGCTGAGCATGTACTTGTTGCGCTTGGAAGCGTGGCGGGGACTGTCAGAGTATGCGTTGATGCACTTAGAGAAAAGGGTGAAAAGGTCGGAATGATTAAAGTTCGAAGTGTAAGACCGTTTCCAAAAGAGTATTTTGCATCTTTGAGAGGTAAGTTCAAGAGCATGGGCATCATAAGTAAAGATATTTCTTTTGGTTATGAGGGAACGCTGTTTACCGAAGTAAAAGCTGCCATGAGCTGTCCAACTACAAAATTCATTAATTATATAGCGGGACTTGGCGGTAGAGATATTTCTAAAGCTTTACTATTTGAGATGTTTGATAAGCTAAAACAAAATGCCTCTGGTAAAGAAATGGATGAAGTGCAATTTTTAGGATTGAGGTGGGAATATGGCAATTAATTTTAAAAATCTACCTGATCAGGAACTGCTTTACGGTGCGAAGACTTGTCAGGGTTGTGCAGCGACTATCGCTGTGCGTTTGGCACTAAAAGTGCTTGGCGAAAAAACATGTCTGGGAACTCCTGCTTGTTGTTTTGCCGCAACTACATCGGTATATCCCCAATCTTCAATATATGTAAATAACATGATCAGTGCTTTTCCTGCGCTTGCGGCAGCAGTAGCGGGAATGGCAGCAGGAGCGGAAGCTCTTGGCTGGGATGAGGATATCACGATGCTTGCAGTTGCAGGAGATGGCGGAACTATTGACATAGGGCTTCAGGCACTGTCAGGTGCAGCTGAAAGAAATGACAATATGATCTATCTTTGTTATGACAATGAAGCATATATGAACACAGGCAACCAAAGGAGCGGCGTTACACCTTTCAAAGCGTGGACAACAACAACTCCTACAGGTTCTCATTCCCAGGGAGAAACTAACAAGTTTCGAAAGAGCCTTTTTGAGATTATGGCTGCCCACAGACTTCCGTATGTTGCAACTGCATCGACTTCTTATCCGAGAGATTTGATGGAGAAAGTAGAAAAAGCAAAATCTTATAAAGGTTGCAAAGTGCTGCATATTTCGGCTCCTTGCCCTACGGGTTGGGGCTTTGATCCTGCCAAAACGATAGAAATCGGCAGACTTGCAGTTGAAAGTGGACTGTGGTATCTTGCGGAATATGAAAACGGCGAGTTCACAATCAACAACGAAGTTAAAGAATTCAAGCCGGTAGATGAGTATTTTAAAGCGCAAGGCAGATTTAAACATTTGACAGAAAAAGATTACAGAGAAATTGAAGGATACCGTGACATCGAATGGGCTAGGCTAAAGAAAAGGTTTGGTTAAGGTTAATGATTGGTTGGAGAAGAATAGTCATTAATTTTTAATAGAATTAACAAGTTTTCAAATGATTTTTAATCGAGGAGGAAAATATGAAAAAGAGAAGATTTTTGATTGCACTTATTTGTGTAACACTGGTTGCAAGTATCGCGCTAGTGGGATGTGGTAACGACGATCCACCGCCACCACCACCACCGGCAAACGGCGAAAACGGAGAGGCACCTTCTGACTTCCATATCAGAATGCAAATGTCAAGCCAAAATCCGGTTGAAAATGCGGATTCAGTTATGATGGCATGGGCAGCTCAAGAGATTTACAATCGTACAAACGGCGCAGT
>JGI20163J26743_11538431_pt1 | contig 24082 bp, 24 predicted proteins | sample TergutCu122P1_FD_26743 | JGI IMG/M metagenome (IMG submission 26743) | reverse complement strand
AACATATCCAACGCAAAGCATGATAGTGTGCAAAATAAAACTTAAGTTATTTTTAAGTAGACATTATCATAGACATTATCACAAGTTAAAAACAATTGTCTTAAGGTATTTCGTATGCTATAATGTTTTTTGTCAACAATAGTTAGGTGGGAAGTATAGCACAGTTGGGAGCGCAAGCCAGCCTTTAACGCTAACATGATGATAACTGAAAAGATTTTTTAAAATGGGCCTGTGGCGCAGCTGGGAGCGTACTTGACTGGCAGTCAAGGGGTCAGGGGTTCGAATCCCCTCAGGTCCACCATTTTACAAACAATCAGCTTGAAGCAAATTACGCTTTAAGCTGTTTCTTTTTGTCCATTATTACAAAAATCAAGTCGAATATTAAAGTGCTCCAAATCAATGTTTAAGTCTATACTAATGACGTAAGCTGTATCGACATCAATTGATTGTAAATAGATTATTGCAACAAGCGTTGCCCCAAATAAAGTAATAAATCATACAGCGAAGATGGTGAGTTGAAAAAAATGACGCTCCTCCGTGCTAATAAAGGCGGGGGATTTTTTGTAATATAGAAAAATAGAGAGCTATATATTACTCTTCATTTCAAGCAAAACTCTCCAACTCTCCCAACTCTCCATTCTCTCCGTTGACAAAGGGAGAGTTTCGCATTATAATGAAAAAAACATTTTTAAAGGAGGCTTCTCATGTTTGAAATACAGACGATGGAACTTAAACGTGAATATAATCAAAAAGCTCAAAACACGATGTTGGCTTTTTTGAATACTGATGGCGGCACACTCTATATTGGAATTGAAAATGATGGTGTTGTTTGCGGTGTGGATGGTGATATTGATGAAATAATGCAAGGCATAGTCAGCAGCTTTCGAGATTCGGTCACTCCCGATCCATCAGGCTATTTCAAGGTTGAGCCGGAAGTGCGTGATGATAAGCATATCGTTGTAGTAACCGTGGAGCGTGGTTCTGCAATTCCATATTGCTATGCCAAGTATGGACTTGTTCCTAAAGGCGTATATGTGCGAGTCGGAAATAACACAGTAATGGCTACTCGTGAGCATATACGTCAAATGATTCGAGACAACGGTACAGGACAATTTATCGCTGAATTATCTATTGAGCAAGACCTCACATTTGAGTATGCAGACAAAGTATTCGCAGTAAAAGATGTTAAATTCAGTCATGAGCAAAAACAGTCTCTCGGACTAATTCGTCCCGATGGGCGGTATACAAACCTTGCTTTGATTCTGTCCGACCAATGCCCTTACTCTACTAAAGCGGCAATCTTTGAGGGATTGACTAAAGAGAAATTCAAAGACCGCAAAGAGTTCACAGGTTCTATCTTTAAGCAGATTGATGAAGTCCATTCGTATCTTAATGTGTTTAATCGAACACGCAGTACCATTGAGGGAGTTTACAGAGTAGATCATCCCGACTATCCCGTTGTTGCGATTAGAGAGTCCTATGTTAATTCGCTCATACATCGAGATTACTATATTGAAGGTAGCGTTCTTGTGAGTATGTTTGATGACCGCCTTGAATTTATGTCTTTGGGCGGTGTTATGCCCGGTGTTACCCATGACTTAATGCTCACAGGCGTATCAGTAACAAGAAATGAAAAATTAGCACAAATTTTCTACCGTCTAAAAATTATTGAAGCCTTTGGAACTGGTATACCTCGTATTTTTGTAGCATATGGAAATAGCGATGTAGCACCGGAAATTCCTGTTATAGATGGTGGCTTTCTCATTCGTTTGCCGAACATAAACTATGCACTTAAAAGTGAAGTTATTGCTCATAAAGGCACTAACGGTTCTAATGAACAAAGACTACTTGCTACTTTTGCCGATACAAGTTTTTCCAAGGAAGATGCTGCTGATATTCTCGGTATCAGCGTAAGCGGAGCATATAAATTATTGAAGAGAATGACAGAGCGAGAACTGCTTGTTTTAAGAAAAGAAGGCAAACGTTTTATCTATAGCAACGCATTAAATCAGACAGGCTATATCCAAGAAAGTGATTGATGCCGGAGCGATTATCGAACTAACCAAAAATCGGGGGCAGACCATTACCGACTGCCCCTTTTAGCAATAAGAGCTAATATTCTATTGCAAATAATTTCTCTTATTAAATCAAATAACTAGTTTTAATGCAGCAATGTTAAACCTAACCCTATAATTATACCTGCTAAAGTTATAATCGTTGCTATTCGACTTTTTGTCATAACAATAGATTGAGGGATGATTTCACCAAAAACAACATACAACATTGCTCCACCGGCTATTGCAAGAGATACAGCCACAGCAACATCTGAAATACCTCCAACCAGTATTCCGATAAAACCTCCAATAAGTACAGGAGTACCGGACAATGCTGTTATAAGTACCACTTTCCATTTGCCAATCCCGCCGGCTAGCAGCAAGGCCGCAACAGCCATTCCTTCCGGAAGACTATGCAAAGTTATCATAATTGCTAAAATAACTCCCAGTTGAAAATCATAGGTACCACCCGCACCAATGGCTATACCCTCCGGAAGATTGTGCAAAGCAATGGCTATAAACATTATTATCCCTGAACGAAGCATTCTGGAACGATTTTGAAAAACAGGACTTGCATGATATAGTTCCTCATGTGTATGATGTACGTCCATATCTCCTGTATTCGTACTTGATATATTATCTACAATTCGATTCAGTATCATTATAACAACGATACCAACAATTAAACCTACTATGGCAATCATCGTGCTGGAAATCTCAGCAGCTTCCGGAATTATCCCAAAACATACGATTCCAATCATAATCCCTCCGGCAAATGAAAGCATCCAACACATCATTTTTTCTGAAGGACTTTTTAATAATACTGCAGCAATTAACCCTCCGAAGCCCATACCAAAAATACCGGCAAATGCACTTAACATAAGAACATCCATAAATTTCACTCCTGACGCAAATGAGAATAATTATCAAATTCATTTGCATGTTACCATTAATTATTTCCTACGTCAAGAAAATTTTTATAAAAAAAACATAAAAACACCCCTCGATCTATTTTTTTGATAACCGAAGGGTAATTATGCACTTCTAAAATATATTATGTTTACACATTAAACCTAAAGTTAATCATATCGCCATCTTGTACAATATATTCCTTACCTTCCAAGCGAAGTTTGCCAAGTTCTTTAGCTTTGACCATGCTGCCGCATTCTTTAAAATCTTTATAGTTTATAATCTCAGCCCTAATAAAGCCACGCTCTATATCAGAGTGTATTTTCCCTGCTGCTGATTTTGCATTTATATCCCTTTTTATTGTCCATGCCCGGACCTCATCTTCACCTGAGGTCAAAAAGGATATTAGTCCTAACCTGTCGTAAATAGCCCTGGCAAGGAGGTGAATACCTGACTCTTTAATATTCAAATCCTTCATAAACTCTAACTTATCTTCCTCATCCAGTTCACTGATTTCCATTTCTGCCTTGGCACATACCTCAAATACAGGCAGCCCTTTTTCTTTACAGTAATTAAAAACTTCCTCTTTGTTTTCATAACCATTCACCAGTTGATCTTCATCAACATTAATAACTATAATTACAGGTTTGTCAGTTAGAAAATCCAGGTGATTAAGTATCTCTTTTTCTCCTTCAGACAATTCAACATTTGCCAGACCCACCTCATTTTCCAGAGCTTCTCGGAGTTTTTCCATAACTTCTTTTTCTGCCATCAGCTCTTTAGTAATTTTTTTGCCGGTGTTGATCCTTTCGATTCTTGTTTCCACAAGCTGAAGATCCGCAAGAAGCAATTCTGTACTAATATTTTCTATATCTCTAATAATATTAACCGAACCATCCGGATGAATTATGCTTTCATCAGCAAATGCCCTTACTATATGAACAAGACAATCAACATTTCGGATACTGCCTAAGAACTGATTCCCTGAACCTTTGCCTTCACTGGCACCTCTTACAAGTCCCGGTACATCTGTAACTTCAATTTGAGCATAAGTTATCTTTTTAGGATTATAAATCTCAGCAAGGTAATCAATTCTTTCATCCGGAACCTTTGCTAAACTTAGATTAGCACTAACCTTACCACTTTGAAACGCACTAGTTTCCACCTTTGCATTAGTTAATAAATTAAAAAAAGTAGTTTTACCTACTGTAGGAAGTCCAACTAATCCCACTTTCATTATGCAATCTCTCCCTTATTTCAAATACTATTAATCATAATATATTGTACCCCTTTGTGCTGTACATGGCAACCACTTCCCAATCATTAACTATTTCCTAAAAGTTCCTCCATTATTCTTTTTCCTGTTGGTGTTACTGCAAGTCCTCCTCTAGAAGTTTCCTTATATTTACTTGCCATATCCCTACCTATTTCCGACATAGCACCAATAACTTCATCTGCTGGAATAATACTTTTTACTCCTGCAAGAGCAAGATCAGCAGCTGCCAATGCTTGAACAGCCATATGGGCATTTCTTTTAATACAAGGAACTTCCACTAGCCCCGCCACAGGGTCACAGACAAGCCCAAGGGCACTTTTAAGAGCCAATGCTGCTGCATCTAATACTTGCTCCGGTGTCCCTTTATTCAAATATACCACAGCACCGGCAGCCATACTGGCCGCAGAGCCACATTCTGCCTGACATCCTCCTTCAGCACCTGCAATTGTAGCCTTTTCAGCAATAATAATACCAATCCCTGCAGCAACAAATAAAGCATTCACCAACTCCCTATCACTGCTATTTTTCTCCTCAGCAACTGTTACCAAAGTTGCCGGAAGAATACCACAAGCTCCCGCAGTAGGTGCCGCCACAATACAACCCATCGCGGCATTTAATTCACCAACAGCTAAGGCTCTATAACTTACTCTGGAAATTCTATCATCAGCTATTACACCATTCTTAATAGCATCATATACTTTTACTGCTTCTCCGTTAGCAAGGCCACCCATGGTAGCATCTTTTTTTTGTAAACCCTCTTCAATAGATTTTTTCATAACCACAAGATTATTTTGCATTTTATTACGAATCTCAGTTTCACTCCTACCTGAAACTGATGCTTCCCATTTGACAACAACCTCTGCCAAGGAAATGCCATATTTATCGGCCAAATCGGACCACTCTGCCAAAGAATGAAACTTTTCCATGAATATACCTCTTTCGTATTTAATTATCTAATCAAATGTTAAAACTCTATTTTACATATGTGCTTAACATGAGAAATAAACTGTAAACTATTAATACGTTTAAGAACTCCTTCTGTAATACGCTGGTCGGTTTCTATCACCATAATTGCCTTATCTCTACTTTCACTACGAGATACCCTCATAAAAGCAATATTAATATGCTCTAACGCCAATATTGAAGATATCCTTGCAACCATGCCTACACGCTCACCATAAGAACAAATTATAGAATGATATTCTCCTGAAATATCCACTTCAAAACCATCAATTTCTTTGATAGAAACTCTTCCCCCACCAATAGATATTCCTATAATTTGTGTATGTTGACCATAACTATACATATCTACTTTAGCTGTATTTGGATGGTATGGATGGTCATCTTCTAAAATAAAATTTACCATTACACCTTGCTGCCTAGCAATCTCCAAGGCATTTTTGATACGGGGATCATAAGTAGCCATCTCAAGCACCCCACCTACTAACGCACGATCTGTACCATGTCCTTTGTAAGTTTTAGCAAAAGAACCATACAGAGTAATGTCTATTCTATTTGGTTTACAACCAAACACCTGCCTTGCAACCCTGCCTATATTTACTGCTCCGGCTGTATGTGAACTTGACGGTCCTACCATCACCGGACCAATTATATCAAAAACACTGGCCATTATTTCCCCCCTTTCCTACAATACTAATCTCTAATTAAAAACAAGATTTAATTGTAAAATAATATAAATTTCAAAAATTATATATTGATATCTGTTACTTGTCAATCAAAAATGTGCAAAAATTACGAAAAATTTTTCCCCTTCACAACACAAATCAACAAAACCACCTACACGCCACTCACCCATAAGTGACTCTATACGTGGTTTTATAGTTGTCAGATGCCAATTGTCAATTGTTAAACTCTTCCCATTGTGCATATAATCCCGCCAACTCTTCCTCGATTCTCTTATACTCTTCAGTACATCTTTTAACTTCTTCCGGATTGGAGTAAAGATCAGCATTCCCAAGCTTTTCACCAAATTCACTGAGCTTTTCCTCTAAAAATTCAATTTCTTTTTCTATTTCTTCTATTGATATAACCATCTTATTATCTTTGATTGACTTGGGTTTTGGTGTTTTTTTAATAACAGGTTTATTTTTCTCAAGTTTGGCTTCCTCATCTAGCTGTATTTCTCTTTTTTTCCATTTATAATAGTCAAAATCACCAAGATATTCTTTAAGCTTTCCATTTTCAAGCTCCAAAATCCGACCGGCAAGTTTATTGATAAAATATCGATCATGAGAAACAAAAAGTAAGTTTCCCGGAAAATCTAATAGTGCATCCTCCAGAACTTCTCTTGTTCCTATATCAAGATGGTTTGTAGGTTCATCTAAAATCAGAAAGTTGGCATTTTGTAAAAAAAGTTTTGCCAGCATCAGCCTGCTTCTTTCTCCTCCACTAAGAGATCCTACTTTTTTATCAACACTATCCCCGGAAAATAAAAACCTACCCAATACCGATCTTACTTCATTTTCTGTCATTTTTGGACTAAGCCACAACTCTTCCAGTACTACATTATTCATATCTAAATCTTCATGTTCTTGGGTAAAATAGGCAACCTTAACCCTTGATCCCAGTTTAATTTCACCCATGCCCGAAACTTTACCCGCCAGTATCTTTAAAATAGTAGTTTTTCCTGTACCATTATCACCTATAAGAGCAACTTTTTCACCTTTCCAAATATTAATGTCAATATCCTTAAAAAGTAGCTTTCCCGGATACTCCATTGACAGGTTTGTAACTTCTAAAACTTTTTCTCCTGTCCCTGTTTCCACTCTGAATTCTATACCCGCCTTTTTTTTATACTCTTCAGGCTTATCTAACCTTTCCAGTCTGTTAAGAATACTTTGTCTACCTCTGGCTTGTTTGGACTTTATACCTGCCTTGTATTTCCTGATATACTCTTCTTGGCTTTGTATATACTCTTGTTGTTTTGTATATTCTCGTCTGTAGGTCTCTTGCCTCTGTTCTTTCAAAATCAGATATTTGGAATAATTACCCGGATAGTTTTCTGCACCTGATCTGTTCAACTCAATAGTTACATTAGTTGCCTGGTCAAGAAAGTATCTATCATGAGATACAAGGAGAATAGTACCGGTAAAGTTCATCAAATGCCCTTCAAGCCATTCTACTGCTTTTAAATCAAGGTAGTTTGTTGGTTCATCCAATATTAGCAACTCAGGGTTACGAATTAAAATCTTAGCAAGAGATATTCTGGTTTTTTGTCCACCACTAAATGTACTTAAATTCCTATTAAAATCCTCCTCCTGAAACCCTAACCCAATGAGAATCCCTCTGATTTTACTTTCAAAACTATAACCACCTTCTCTTTCATAAAGTTCAACAGATTTAGAGTAGGTGGCCATTACTATTTCTAGTTTTTTCGAATCGTTATATATTTCAGGGAGAGACATTTTTTTATGATATTTATCTATATCTTGTCTAAGTTTTAATAAATCACTGTACTCTTCCAAAACATAGTCAATTAAAGGTTTATCTCCTTCTAATATGCTTATAGACTGAGGGAGGTAAGCCACTCTTACGCCTTTTCCAAGGCTGACAATACCTGTATCTGCAGTCTCTTCACCCACAATACATTTCAGTAAGGTAGATTTACCTACACCATTTGGTCCTACAAGGCCTACCTTATCTCCCTGGCGTATTACAAAAGATACATTTTCAAAGATAGTATCTACTCCATAACTTTTAGATAGATTATTACATTGAAGTACAATCATATAGGCACCTCTCTTTATTCCTATAATTTTACCCTAAAATCATAGGAATTGCACTAAAAACCCATATTCCCAACTGGTTAATTTTATTGTTTAATAATCACGCTGCGGGCCTTGCAGGGTGATTTTACTTTTTATTCCATTTTGCGAATGCTCTAGTTAACCCTTCATTACACCTAAGGGGCTTAGTTTGACCAGTGGTTTGATTAGATCTTTCTGGTTATTCATAACCTCCTCAATATCCTTATATGCCATAGGAGCCTCTGAGTAATCTCCTTTCCATCCCTTAAAAACAATACCTTCCATTGCTTTATTTGCCATTTCTTCTGTAAAAACACGATTAGCTTGTTTTCTGCCAATTACTCTCCCTGCTCCATGAGAACAGGACATAAAACTCTCGGGATTTCCCAACCCTTCAACTATGTATGAAGGGGTCCCCATGGAACCGGGGATAATTCCCAACTCATGCCGGTTAGCACTTGTAGCTCCTTTGCGATGCAATACAACCTCCTCGTTGTAATGGGTTTCGATAGCTGCGTAATTGTGGTGGATATCAATTTTCTCAAGAATTTTTGCTGAAGAAGTTATTTCTTGAAAAATACCATAAAAAGCATTAAAGAGTTTTTCCCTGTTAGCTCTGGCAAATTCCAAGCAATAGTTCATAGCACCAAAATATTCCCTACCTTCCTTTGAAGCAATTTCCAATGGTGCCAAGTCATAACCTTTAGGTACCAGGTTAGTCTTTTCATTAATTTTTTTGGCAACCTTGTTGTAGTAATTAGCTACTTTATACCCCAGATTCCTGCTACCGGAATGAACCATCAGCCATATGTGTCCATCACTTCCTTTTTCAATACTGCAAAAATGATTTCCACCACCAAGGGTACCTATCTGACATTTGGCAGAATTAAATTCTTGATTAAAAACATCTGTGCCGGGAAAATGTTTAAAGCCCTCCCAATCCTGTGGGTTTTTGTGATGCTTAAAACCTACCGGAATAGATTTGTAAGCCTTATTAATAACTTCTTTGATATTTTCTCTGTTTATTTCTTTAATATCAGTTTTAACTGCTATGACTCCACAACCAATATCAACTCCTACCGCATTTGGGATTATCATACCTTTACAGGCCAATACCCCCCCAATAGGCATTCCATATCCTTCATGAGCATCTGCCATAATGGCAACATGTTTAAAAACAAAAGGCAAATTAGATAGATTTTGAGCCTGTATCAAAGCACCCTCTTCTATATCTATAGCCCATGATTTAATCGATATTGCTCCTAAGTTTAAGATTTTCACCTTATCACCCCTAATATAGTATCTTTAATCATTTTTTATATAATATTGAGCATTTTGGTTGTTTTTTCATCCCTGTCGTTCCCTTGCATTAGTCAAAAAGCTCATGTATAATAAAGACATGGTAACAAAAGCTTATAAATAATCCTGCTAAGTTCGTGTTATCGTCGGGTATTTTGAAACCAACGTCAAGACCTTGGGAGTTCGGTGTCTGGTTGGGTATGAAATGCCTTCTTGGTAAAGGAACTCAGAAACAACTAGCAGAGCACCCACCTGCGTAGGCAGGTTTTTCAAAATCCTGACAAACGGCTATAGCGGGAATTAATATTCAACCCTGATCATACATATTTTCAGGGTTTTTATTTTTGTTAATTTCTCCAAAAAAGCATCCGGATTTTCCACTCAATTTAACCATTCATAAATGATAGCCAAGACTGTAACCTTTAAGAATTTACTCCTCTTCATATGAGTTCCAACTCCCTCTTCTTTTCTGTTTATATTATACACTTGCTTTATTATCTTCACCAGAGTTAAGGTTTGCTTTCGATAATTTGTTATTTAAGGTATAAAAATAAGATATCCTTAAATAGGACTTGCAAAAGGAGAAAGTAACTTATATTATATATCTAGTCTAAAAAGTTATTTTTAGCCACAAACTAGGATTATTAGGCAAAAATCTTTAGATAAGGAGGTAGTCTGTCTAAATGAAAATTGGTATTCCCAGATCAATGACCTATTATTGGTTTTATCCTTTTTGGAAATCATATTTTGACCATTTAAAAATAGAAACACTCATTTCACCACCTACAAATAAGGAAATTTTAGATGCCGGGCTAAAGCTTGCTGTAGATGAAGCTTGCCTTCCAATAAAATTATTTTTAGGTCATGTGGATTATTTAATAAATAAGGCTGATTTTGTCTTTGTTCCCGGTATTAAAAGTACGGAACCTAAAAGATTTTATTGTCCTCAAGTCATAGCCCTACCTGAAACTACCATAATGACTTTTAACGAAAAAAACTTTTTAACACCGGAAATAAATTCCCATGCCAAAGATCTGCAATGGAAAGACAACTATTATGATTTTGCTTTAAAACTCGGGTATGATCATACTACAGCTAAGGAAGCAGTGGAAAAAGCCTGTACAAGCCTTAATGAAACTCAAAATTTTGATGAAAATTATCATGAACCGGAAGTAGCCAATTTAAAAATCGCCTTACTCGGTCATCCTTATTTAATAAATGACCCTTTTGTTAACTTTGATATCAAAAGGAAACTTATCCAACATGGTGCGATAATTAAAACTCCTCAAGAGCTATCTTCAGCCCAGGTTGATGCCAATACAACATTACTAAAAAAGGATTTATTCTGGAGCTATCAAAGAAACATGGTAGCAGCTTCCATGCACCATTCAGAAGATGATGTTGTTGACGGTTTTATTCTTTTAAGCACTTTTGGCTGCGGTACTAACTCAATTATTGAACCTTATATCATGACAGGAACTGAAAAACTGCCGTTTATAACAATTACTCTAGACGAGCATACAAGCCCAACGGGCATACAAACAAGGTTAGAAGCTTTTTTAGATATGGTTGCTAGATACAAGGAGGTCAAAAATGAAGGTAGCGTTTCCCTTGATGGGGCACTTGCATATAGGTCTTGAAGCTTGTTTTGATATTTTAGAAACTAATTATCACACCAATAAACCCATAACAAAGAAAACTTTGGAACTTGGAACACAACATTCCCCTGAGTTTGCATGTTTTCCTTTTAAAATAAATATGGGGAATTTTATAGAAGCATTGGAAGAAGGTGCCGATACTTTAATTTTTGCAGGTGGCTTCGGTCCCTGTAGATTTGGTTATTACGGCCAAACACAGTTTCATATATTAGAAAAGTTAGGGTATAAATTTGACTATCTTATAATAGAAATGATCCATAAAAATCAACGGGATCTAATTAACAAGCTAAAACTTCTAAGTAATTCCAAGAATATAGCCCAGGTTCTATATTCAATCTATTTTGGTTACTCCAAGCTAAGTCTCATAGATCAAGCAGAAAAAAAAGCCCTCTACTACAGACCTAGAGAACTAACTAAAGGTACTACTTGTAACGTACTTACTGAAGTCAAAGCTAAAGTAAAAAGTGCCAATACATACAGTGATATAAAAAAAGTCAGCAAACAAATAGACAAATGGTTTGAAGAAATAGAAATTAATAAAAATAAAAAGCCTATAAAAATAGGCTTAGTAGGCGAAATCTATTCTCTTTTGGAACCCAAAATTAATCAAGACCTTGAGAAAAAGTTGGGTTACCTTGATATTGAATTAGTTAAGTCTATGTATATAAGTCAATGGATAAAAGACAAGGTCTTTTTAGACGCTATAGGTATTAAAAGCACCGACAGATTAAAAGATCATGTTTCTCCTTATATTACTCGAGAAATAGGCGGTCACTGCTTTGAAAATGCAGCAAAAACTAACATGTTTATCAAAGATGGTTGCAAAGGAATTATCCATCTTGCCCCTCTCACATGTATGCCTGAAATTGTAGCAAAGGGAATTTTGAGTAAATCTACCGAAGAGCAAAAGATACCTTTTATTTCTATATTCATAGACGAACAAACAGGTGAAGCCGGCTTGCAAACTAGATTAGAAGCCTTTGTGGATCTTTTGCAATTTTCTTCAGCTCCATAATTTGACCTTGCTTTCTGTACCATCCAATATCCGTTTAATGTTTTCTCTGTGGCGGTATATTAAAAATACTACCACCAGAATGCTTGTTATGATTATCCAGATACTTTTACCTAAAGCTATACTGGAAATAGCCAAAGCTACGGCTCCTAACATTGATGCAAGGGATACATATCTGGTAGTAAAAAGCGTGGCAAAAAATACAATGGCAGCTACAACTATGGCATATGGCATCAGCACCAAAAACACACCTACTGCGGTGGCTACACTTTTGCCACCTTTAAAACCGGCAAAAAGCGGAAACGCATGTCCAAGTACCGATGCGGTTCCTGCTATAATTGCACCCCATTCCCCAATCCAAACCAGACCAATATATGCAGGTATAATACCTTTAACTATATCTGCACTGATTACTATTAATCCTCCCTTAAATCCCAAAACTCTAAAAGCATTTGTTCCTCCAAGATTACCACTACCATGCTCCCTAATATCTATTCCGGACATTTGTTTTCCAATAATCAACCCTGAAGGGATTGAACCTAACAAATAGCCAATTAAAATAAGAAATAAATAACTCATTTATAATTTTCCTCCCCTCATTATGCTCATAATTATATCATATTATAATACTACTCTTAACTAAAAATCGTAGTCAAATTGCAAGAATTTTTGCCTCAAGACAAGGAAACGACAACGACGCTTGCCTTGAAAAAAGAATAGAAAAAAGCTGTTATAACAACAGCCTTTTTAAAAGTTGATATTAATTATCTCTCCCACAATAAAAACAGTTTATCTCTCAACTCATCAATATTGTCACTAAAAACCAGTTCATTAAAACACCCTTGAAAGTAATACACCCTATTAGTCGGCTCGTTTACAGGTACCACTACACCTGAACCTGTTCCAAAATCAACAGCTATAGTACCACCAATACTAAATTGCCTACGTATTGGATAGTATTCAGTAGAACTTCTTCTTTCCCACCAGGATTGAAGTCTTGTGGCAACTGTACCTTCATAAGTAAGATAAAATATATCGTCTATTTGCATACCCCTTACTGTTCTATAACTACCTTCATAAAAAATATCTATCACACCATCATATGCAAAGTTTACCTCAAACCGTTCCGAATCATACACTACCGGAGTAGTATAGACAAAGGTGCCATATATCAGGACAATAGTGCAAACAATAGATGTAATTGCAATTATTAGATTTCTCTTAACTAGCTTTTTTTTCATAATTTTTAATGCTCCGATTTCAGCTGCATTAACTTCAAGATGTACAGCTTCATTTTTACTTTGCATTTTAGTCAAAGCTTCTTTACAATCAGGACAATTCTTGAGATGTTCATCTACCAGCTCACGACTACTTTCACTTACCACATCATCTTTATAAAGTGGCAACAAATCTTGAATCACTTTACAATCAACCATCCGATTCAGCCTCCTTTTTTAATTTTAGTTTTGCACGGTAAAATGTTACCCTGGCCCAGGACTCCGTTTTTTCAAAAATTTCTCCAATCTCTGCAAAAGATAACTCAGAAAATATTCTTAAAGAAAAGACCTCTTTATAAGGTTCACCAAGCTGATGCAAGAGTTTATGAATTTTAAGTGCCTCAGCCTTATCAAGTAATTTGAGCTCAAAACTACTCTCGTTAGGTATATTAGCAATATCAATAGTAAAATCAGCAATTTTAGAATGTTTGCGAAGATAATCGTAATATGCATTCTTGGCAATCTGACATAACCACACTTTAACAGAAGATTCTCCATTAAACTTGTGTCCTGTCTTAATTGCTTTTAAAAATGTTTCACTTGTTATATCATCAGCAATTGCACGATTTCTGCAAAGAGATAGACAAAACTTAAAAACATCTTTAGAATACAAATTATAAACTTCTTCGAAATCCATAAAATTCACCTCTTTCACCTATATGACGATTGAAAACCTATTTCGTTACAATTTTTTTAAATAAAAAATCCCTAGCCGACATGGTAGGGATTTTAATATTCTTTCTAGGACACAAGTGATGGTCCGCATCCAGAAAATATGCTTATTTTATTGATTATTTTCTTATCACTTTCGGAAAATAAAAATTTACCTGATCTTAATTCGTCCATAGTTAGCCATTTAAAATTATTATATTGCTTTGCTTCCGGTTCTCCAAAATGACGAACACACAAATAAGTTAATGTGAAAACTTGTTTTCCGTCAACCATTTGAGATACTACCTTAAAGATATCTAAAATGGTAATTTCAATCCCTAACTTTTCCTTAATACTTCTAACAAGACCTGCTTCCGGATTTTCTCCGGCAGTTAAGCCTCCTCCAGGGAATTCCCATAAGCCTTCTTGGGATTGACTTATCAAAAACTTATTATCTTCTTCTAAAACAGCAACAGTTGTAACTAAAGCCTCCATGTCTCCACTCCTACACATTAACTTCAAATCTGATTTTACATAATTCTACATCAATACATTGATTCCTTTTTTAATAAAATACTACCGTGAAAAAATTTATACACAAAAAAATGCTACCTATATAACATAAGTAGCGTTTTTTTATTAATAGTTTTTTACAACAAAATGTTTAAAGGGACCAAATCCGCCTATTTCTATATTAAGAACTCCTTTTATTTCATCTGCTTTAGCCACATAAACAGTTATTCCATCTGCTTCATAAGCATCATATTTTTCTGTTTTTTCTGGTTTGCCTGCATGCACGGCAAGCATTATACATGAGCCTGTTCAATTACCTATAATTTCTTTTTTTATGGTTATTTCATTAGTTTTTTTCTCTATCAATGCCTTAGCATCGGATGTTATACTGATTTTCATGATTACCTCCATTCTGCCACACACGGCGATACAAATAAGCAATTAATATTACTGAGGTGTTTTCCCGGACCATACGCTGTATCCGCCACTTAAACTTTTTACATTAAATCCGTGGTGTTTTAAGATTCTGTAAGCTAAGTACGAACGGTAACCTATGCCACAGTACATCACTATGGGAACATCTTTATCTAAATCCTCAAACCAATCACGGATTTCGTCTATCGGCATTATTTCAACAGCGTTTGAGATACGTCCCATCATATCTATATCAGATATGCTTCGACAATCTACTATTTGCATTTCTTCACCTTTTTCCAGTAAATCAGTGAATTCACTAAGGTTGATTGCTTCAACTTCACCTCTCATTAAGTTGGCAGCTACCATTCCGGCAATAATTACAGGGTCCTTGGCTAATGAAAAAGGCGGGGCATAAGCAAGGTCCAGATCTTCCAGATCTTCAACAGTTAGATTAGCATAAATTGCCGTTGCTAATACATCTATTCTCTTATCAACACCTTTTGCTCCTACAATCTGGGCACCTAAAAGACGACCTGTCCCTTTTTCAGCTAACAGTTTGATTATCATCCATTCAGCACCGGGATAATAACCGGAGTGGCTTTTAGTTGCCGAGTAGGAAATGAAATAATCTATTTTTTCTTTAGCAAGCTCTTTTTCTGACAAACCGGTTTTTGCTGCTGCCATATCAAATATTTTTACAATGAATGTTCCCAGAACACCCTTAAACTTAAGTTTTCCGCCGGCAGCATTAGCTCCGGCAACTCTACCTTGCTTATTTGCCGGTCCCGCCAAAGGTACTCTCACCTTTTTACCCGTTACCAGATGTGTACTTTCCACAATATCGCCTGCTGCATATATATGAGGATCATTTGTTTGCATATAATCATTTACCACAACTCCACCGGTACTGCCGATTTTTATATCGGCATCCTCTAATAGTTGCAGGTTGGGCTTAACTCCTATGGACACCACTACCAGTTCGGCTTCAACAGAATTTCCACTTTCAAGGAGAACTTTTGCCACTTTTCCGTCTTTACCTTCAAAACTGGTTACTCCTTGACCAAGAATCATTTTAACATTTTTTTCTTCAAGTTTGCTTTGTAGCTTTTTTGTCATTTCATGATCAATAGCCGGCAAAATCTGTTTGTCTTTTTCAATTAAAGTTACTTCTAAGCCCCTATCAACAAAAGCTTCCACCATTTCTAAACCAACAAACCCTGCTCCTATTACTGCCACTTTTTTAACGGCAGAGCCTGAAAGGGCCTGTAAAATATTATCCATATCTACAACAGTCCATAAATTATATATGTTTTCCAGTTCAATTCCCGGTACAGGAAGTTTTACTGAGCTTCCCCCTGTGGCTATTATTAGTTTGTCATAAGTTTCCCAAAAAGTTTCTTCTGTTATATGGTTTTTTACCTGAACTTTTTTATTTGTTCTATCTATCTTAATTACTTCATGATTTATTTTGGCATCAATGTTGTACCATTTCTTAAACCTCTCAGGTGAAACTAAAAAAAGATTATTTCTCTCTGGGATCTGACCTCCAATATGATACGGCAAACCACAGTTGGCAAAAGACACATATCCACTACGTTCAAACATAATAATCTCTGCTGCTTCATCTACTCTCCTGGCTTTGGTAGCCGCTCCTGCACCACCTGCTACTCCACCTACTACCACTATTTTCTTTTTCAAGTTATTCTCCCCCTTGCATCGATAGTACTTTTATGTAGATCAATATTAATATTTCAACTATGGATAACAAATATCCTGCAAACAAAGCAAGAACAATTAACAATTAGCAGTTAACAATTGGCAATTGACAGTTAAGAGTAGTATAAAGAGCAAAAATCTTTAAATCGGTTGGGTAAAGGTTTACTTTTTTGTGTTATTCGTATAGTATATTATTCGTGAAACTATCTATATATAATCAAGGGGATGATATCTGGTGAAAAAAACTCTTGCTGCATTATTGTTTGTTATGGTTTTGTTTGCTCCAACTCTAACAGCTGCTGCTGATCTTCAGGATAGCTATCACTATAGTGGTTTTTATGATGAATTTATGGAAAGTGTAATAGTAAGAGCTCATGTTATTGATATGATTAGTGAAGGGGAAATGGATTTTGGTTTTGGACCTGTCATTCGTCAGGTATTTACAGCAGAGATAAGGACTAATCCTTTTAGAGGAGAAATAGTCGAAGTTGAGAATGTTTCTATGGGTAATCCCGCAATGGATATGATTATTACTCCCGGAGATAGGCTGATATTAGCACTTGAAGTTGTAGAGGAGCAAATTATTGCAGCTTATCCTCAGGATTTTTATAGGGAATTTCATATTTATCTTTTGGCAGGTATATTTATCTTATTATTGTTGGTTATTGCTCATGGAAAAGGTTTAAAAGCTATCATAGCCCTTGGTCTTACAGTATTTCTTATTGCAAGTGTTATGCTGCCGGGAATACTTAATGGGCATGACCCTCTTATGTTAGCCATTATTATTTCAATAATAGTTACTACCATAACCATGCTATTGATTTGCGGTTTAAATTCTAAAGCTTTTGCATCTATTATCGGTACTATCGGAGGGGTTTTAGTAGCAGCTCTTATCTCTATATGGATTGGACATACAGCTCACATGACTGGCTTAAGCGGTCAAGAAGCTCAAATGCTCACTTTCGTTGTTAATGATGCCAGCTTTAACTTTAGGAATTTACTCATTGCAGGTATTATAATCGGTGCCCTGGGTGCTGTAATGGATGTTGCTATTTCAATAGCATCTGCAATGGAAGAAATCAAAGCTAACAATCCTTCTATCTCAAAGACCGATTTGATAAAATCCGGAATGAATGTTGGCAAAGACATTGCAGGTACTATGACAAACACTTTAATCCTGGCTTATACAGGAACTTCTATTCCTTTGTTACTTTTGTTCATTGCCCATGACCAATCATATATAGCAATAGTTAATATGGAACTCATAGCTACGGAAATTATACGGGCTTTGTCAGGTAGTATTGGCCTTGTACTTGCCATTCCTATAACTGCTTTAGTATCTGCAGCATTGATGACTAAAAGCTCATCTAAAAAAAGTTAAAATTTTCATATCAATTATTTATAATAAAGTGTATAATGAGAACTGCCAAGTCAACCACAAGGGGGAAAAAAATGTCATCAAAAGAAAAAATAGCTCTTATTACTGACACTGCCTGTGATTTACCGCAAGAAATAATTGATAAGTACAATATCCACTTGCTTCCGTTAAAAATCATCTACAAAGATAGAGAATATGACGATAGATTAGAAATTTCACCGGAAGAAATTTATGCAAGGTTTGCAGAAGAAATACCAACTACATCAATGGCTTCCAGAGGTGCTGCTGCAAATCTTTTTGATAGTTTACGAAATCAAGGTTATCAAAAAGTTTTAGCTATTATGGTTTCCAATGGTTTAAGTGCTACGTATGATATGGTGGAAAATCTAAGTAAAGAATACTCAGATATGGATATCCGAGTGATTAACTCCAAAACCCTTTCTATGGGTTTAGGTTTTCTGGTAATAGAAGGAGCTAAACTTATTGAAGAAGGTAAGTTATCATTTGATGAAATTGTTGCACATTTACAAGAAACCAGAAAAAAAATAAATCTTTTTTATGCAGTTGCTACCTTGGAATACCTACAAAAAGGTGGCAGAATCGGTTTAGTAGCAGCCAGTATTGGTTCTCTTCTAGATTTAAAACCGGTAGTGTCCGTAAATGAAGATGGCAAATATTACTCCCATTCCAAAGTAAGAGGCAGGAAAAAATCTATCTCCACAATTATAGAACTAATTAAAGAAGTGTCCGGCGGAAATAACATTAAAGTTGCAATTATGCATGGTGATGCAAAAGAAGAAGGCTTACAAATTAAAGAACATTTTGAGAAAATGCCCAATGTAAAAGAAATTTTCTTTAGCCAAATAAGCCCTGCTTTAGTTGTACACACCGGTCCCGGCTTAATTGGAGTATGTTATCAGCTTATTGATTAAAATAAAATCTACATCCATTTAAAGGGTGTAGATTTTTGTTTATAATATTTGCTTTTTATTTACTCCCTTAATAATATCATTGTATAGTAGATAAATTCCGCTCCATATAAATACAAACCAGAATGTAGAAAATCTAAAAACTAAAGCAAAAACTATACCCTGATAAAAAGGTATGCCTACTACAGCCAATAATAAAACCATACTTGCCTCAAAAGTACCCAACCCTCCCGGTGTTAAAGGCACCATTGCCACCATATATGTCAAATAAGTAATTACACCAATCTGTAAAAAGGTGATTGACAATCCTAAAGCATTGGCAATATAATATGCCTTTACAGCAAAAAAAATCCAAATCCCAAAAGACAGAAACATATGGAGCACAAACTGCTCCTTATTTTTCAGTACATACCTAAGATCGGCTTTAATTGTATTTAACAGCGTATTTACTTTACTAAACCTATTAAGTATTAGTAATATTAAAACTAAAATCAAGCAAACCACCAGCAAAAAGAAAAAACTTCCAAGTAACAAGCTGCTGTATGCCTGGGCCCCTGTAAAAGTGCTTAAGAACCACACAGTTCCCGATAAAGAAAGCATTAGAAAAGGAACAACACTGATAACCTTTTGTACACTGATTAAAGATAAGGCTTTTGTATATGAAAAACCCATGCTGTTTTTTAAAATAACAACCTTAGCTGCTTCACCACCTGCTTTAACTGCAGGGGTAATGGCTTCCACAAATGTTCCAACCATATTTACATGAAACATAGATTTATACTCTACATTTTTCGAAACTCCTTTAGCAAGAAGATACCATTGAAGACTCACTAAATATATTGTAACAATTTGTAAAATACATGCTACAACAATTATCAACGGATTGATGCTTCTTAACTCTATTGCCATCTTTTGAAAATCAGCTACCCAAAAAAGGGCAGCTACCAGTAGCAACCCTACCATGACGAGGATCAGTTTCTTCATTTACTCCCCTCCCCGACCCTTTGGTAAAAAGGAGTGTTTCTTTAATCGTACAGCTACTCTGTCCGGCGAGATTACAAGTAGGGTAGTGACATCCTTCAGGCAGATTAGAATAAAGTAACTCTAATTTATCATTAGGACGCCTTAGCAATATCCTTGTTCCTGTCTTGGACTTTTGCCAGATATTTTCTAAAATTTTGTCATGTGGCTCTGCCTGCATAGCCACATGGACAACCGAAAACTCCGATGTGTCGACCTCTTGCCCATCACCATAGGCTACACTTACTCTATTTGACATATTAAGTTTTTCAATAAGACTTCCGGCTGCCTTCACAGCACCTATATCATTATCAACAATTTCAACTTTAGCACCTGTTCTGTCAGCAATTTCTAAAGCTGTATAGGGCAAAGGTCCACCACCGATGCACAGTACTTTATCATTGCAACTTATCTGACCTAAAGATATTTCATTTTCTACGACCTTCTTATAATTCATCCTCAAGATCTTTGTCAAAAAGGGAAAAGATATTGCCACCCTTTCCACAGCTTTAGTTGCAAAAGAAACTACGCTCATGGTAACACCTCCTTAAGGGCAATTGACAATTAAAAGCCAAAATGATTACTGAGTATTTATATGAATATGCTTGCTATTTGATTTATTAGACCTGCTACAAGGAAAGCTATGGAAATTGTGAAAAACATGACATAAAAAGCAATTTTTAAGTTGAATTCTTTAATGATTATGGCAAGTGCTGTTAAGCATGGTAGGTAGAATAGTGCTACTACTGAACCTACAAAAAGCTGTAATGTAGTTAGGTCCATTTCAACTAAGGGTAAAACTGCCAGTTCACGTCGAATAAGTCCCAGTACAAGTGCCAAGCTTGCTTCCTTAGGAAGACCCAGCCATCCTACAACTAGAGGTTCTAAGAATATAGAAAACACTTCTAAAACACCGGTTTCGGCAACCAGAGCTGCAAAACCTATTGCCAAAACCATAGGTACTTGAGCATCCCATAAAAATTGCTTAAGTCTCATCCATATTTTTTTTAGCAAAGTAGGACCATGAGGTTTAAGTAGATTGGGTATTTCTATCAACAAAGGATCAATTTTGCCGGGTATCACTCTGTTCATTACCATTCCGGCTACAACCATAGCTGCAAATGATAACATATAAATAAGCAACAAAGCAATGATAGACCTTTCACCTAACATAGCTATAAAAGCACCTGTTTGTGCAACGCACGGTACTGCCAAAACTATTAGCCCAAGAACCATCAATCTTTCTTTATAGCTGGTGGCAGCTCGCGTTCCCAAAATAGCAGGAACTGCACAACCATACCCCATAAACATCGGTACTATATTTCCACCTTGAATATGCATCTTACGAAGTGTACTATCCATCAAAACTCCAAGACGTGGCAGATAACCACTGTCCTCTAAAAATGACATTACAATATAAAAAAGAGTAACATATGGTAATATAAGAGCTATGGGCCATTCCAAGCCTTTTACAAGCATTCCAAATTCCCCTACAAGTATGTTGCGCCAGATACCTTCTGGCACTACACCGGAAACCACCTCAACAATTATAGGTACAATCCCGTCATTAATTAGCGGAAGAAAAATAAAGACTCTTAAAGCCATACCTCCGCCCACCACTACAGCAATAGACGCAAGTAATACCAATAAAGCTATTGGTATCCCGGGAAAGGGTTGGATAGTAAGATCTCCTGCTTTTTCCCAAAAAGTAGGTTTGCGATGATCTACCTTTTGCACCTTTTCAACAATACGCCCAATCTCCTGCCATCTTTCACTCTGGGACACCCCAGATGTTTTATCTTGGCTTGTTATATTATAAGAAGCAGCTGTCCAGACCTTATCTAATAGCTCACTTAAACCAATGTTACGGATTGCTATAATAGGTATTACCGGAGCCTGAAGCTCCTCCTCCAGAACCTTAACATCAATAGCAATGCCCTTTCTCTCTGCTACATCCAGCATATTAAGGGCAAAAATCATTGGTATATTAAACTGTTTCAATTGAAGTGCCAGGTTTAAATTTCTCTCTAAATTCGTAGAGTCCAGTACACATAAAACTACATGGGCACCTTCATTCAAAAGTTTAACGGCAATCTCTTCAGCAGGTGAAGTTGCATCTAAAGAATATGTCCCCGGTACGTCAATAAGAGTTGCCTTTTTCCCCCTGTAATTAACCTTCCCACTTGTAACGTCTACTGTAGTACCGGCATAGTTTGCCGCCAGCACATCCATTCCTGTTAATTTGGAAAATAAAACACTCTTACCTACATTGGGGTTACCTATAAGCAAAATTTTAATTTCATCAGACAACATTGAGGGTTTTCCTTGTTGTTCTGTGTCACTGTGTTGCACCTAACTCACCTCTGCTACACTAATCTTCTGAGCTATCTCTTTTGAAATTGCAATACTTCTATTATTACCCATCTGGATAACAACAGGTCCACCAAAAGGTTGTTTGCTCATTACAGAAACCTTCAAACCTTTCCTAAGACCCAGATAGTGCAATAGTCCAACCTCAGGCAAGCTCTGAATTATACAATTTTTTTTACTCTTTATCTCATATAGTGGCATAAGGCACTTCCTCCTTAATGAAAATAATTATCAATCTCATTTATATCTTACCATTAATTATTATCTAATTCAAGAAAAATTTTATAAAAAAATCTGATAGGCATTTCACCTGTCAGATTTTTTATTTAAAACGCTAGATTTAGATAATACTCATTCTTTTATTCCATATTGAGACCCTGATTTTTGTCCGTAACCTTTAGCCATGTCCTCTTGGCTCTTTTTTATTAAATCCTCCGCTAATACTATTGGTTTACCTATCATATTGGCATAAATATATGTTTTTGCACTGATCTCCAGTAACTCACATATCTCAAATGCTTCTGCCAGGCTTTTGCCTACCCCGACTGCACCATGATTTGCCAGTAAAGCAGCAGGTTTATTATCCAAAGCTTCCACTACATTTGTGGCAAGTTCCTGAGTTCCAATCCCGGCATAAGCAGCTGTTTTAACTTTTCCTCCAAAAACTATAGCCATGGTATCAATTACCGGAGGAAAATCCTGCCTGGTAACAGCAATAGCAGTTGCATATACTGAATGGGTATGGATAACCCCATTAACATCCGGTCTTGCTGTTAAAATAGCCCTGTGCAGATTAACTTCAATGGACGGTTTTCTGTTTCCCTCCACAATATTACCTTCCATATCCAATACAACTAAATCATCCTGTGTTAGTTGATCATACGCCATACCACTGGGAGTTATCATCATCAGGTCTTTACTTAACCTGACACTAATATTTCCGCCTGTGCCTGTAACTAAACCTTTTTTAATTAACAAGCTGCCATATTTAATGACTTCTTTTTTAAAATGCTCCTGTTTAATGGGCATCTGTTAACCTCCGATATACTAATCTATTACCTTATTATTTTCGTCCACAAAAGCTACCTTTGGTTCGTAGTTCTCTGCTTCTTCCGAATTTTTATAACAATAAGCTATAATAATCACTTTATCTCCCTTTTGCACCAACCTTGCTGCAGCTCCATTTAAACAGATTATTCCTGAACCTGCCTCACCTTTTATCACATAGGTTTCAAGTCTGGCACCATTATTGTTATTTACAACTTGTACCTTTTCATGAGGCAAAATACCTGTCGCCTTCATAAGATTCTCATCAATGGTAATACTTCCCATATAGTTCAAATTAGCATCTGTAACAGTTGCTCCATGTATTTTACCTTTGAGCATACTTAAAAACAATCTAATCTCCTCCCGTTAAAGAACCTTCTACATTGGCTTCCACCAACTATCAGGGTAATATTGTAACACAATTTTTTTCAAAGCACAAATCCCACAACTCTTGTGTTCGGGGCATAGAGAAGCCTTCATTCATTTCCAAATCACTATTTTTGCTCTGTAGTTAGTTTATTTACTACATGCCTTTTGCAACAATCTATTAACAATCAAAACCACTTGCTCTCTGGTTGCAGGTACACCGGGATTTCTTCCATCAACAACACCATCTGCAACAGCTTTTTCCCAAGCATCCCTTGCCCAATCACTTACGTCTGCATCTACACCCATAATACGAGATAAAACCATAGCTGCTTGTTCACGAGTCAAGTTGCCTTGAGGTGCTGTACCGTCAAACCACCCACGATGCTTTGCCTGTTTCCACACATCCCTTGCCCAATCACT
>JGI20163J26743_11538433_pt1 | contig 24407 bp, 19 predicted proteins | sample TergutCu122P1_FD_26743 | JGI IMG/M metagenome (IMG submission 26743) | reverse complement strand
TGTTTTTGAATTAAGTTTATTGTATTCATTAATTGCCCTAACCCTTCAAGGGCATAATACTCGCATTGAATAGGTATTATAACTCCATCCGCTGCTGTAAGTGCGTTAAGGGTAAGTAATCCTAAACTAGGTGGGCAATCAATAAGGATATAATCGTATTGTTCTTTAAAACTCTTTAACGAGCTTTTAAGCCTAATCTCTCTAGATACAGAGTTGGCAAGCTCAATCTCTGCTCCTGCTAACTGTATAGTAGCTGGCAAAATATCTAAACCTGAAATGTCTGTTTTTAATATCACTTCATTAATTGGAACCTCATTAACTAATACATCATATATACATTGCCTAATAGCATACCTATCAATACCAAGACCACTACTTGCATTTCCTTGTGGGTCAATATCAATTAATAGTACTTTTTTATCCATATCTGCCAAACACGTACTTAAATTTACAGCCGTGGTAGTTTTAGCAACGCCACCTTTTTGATTTGCTATTGCATATATTACCCCCAATTAAATTCACCCCATTTATTCTCTTGTGCTCAAAACGCCTCCAGCTCATCATGTCAGTTTTAATGCTCATGAGTAAACTTTTATACTTTTGGCAGAAGAGTTTAAATACTACCCATAAGGATATTCCACATTAAATGATCAGAGTCCTGCACATATTATAAACTAAACTTCATCAATAAAAACTTTATACCTTTGCGTCAAAATGTGGTTTTTTTGTTATATGATGGGTTTTTTCTGGGGAGAGCCAGCTTTTCTGGGATAAATTGAAGAAATGGCCTTTGTCTTTTTAATAAATATAAGGTTTCTTTCGCCCTCAAGTCCAGAAATCTCTAGTTTTTTCACATCAACAACTTGACCTCCAAGTACATCTAACGCTTTTTTAGCCATATCAATTTCATTATATGCTTCTTTGCTTTTGTAAGCTATAAAAGTTCCTCCAACTTTTACAAAAGGAAGACACAGCTCTAGTAGTAAATTTAAAGGAGCTAATGCCCTGGATAAAGCTATATCATATTTTTCTCTATGATCAGTATCCCTTGCTAATTCTTCAGCTCTTGTATGTATACATTCTACATTCGTTAGTTTAAGTTCATCACAAATTATTTTTAAAAAATCAACCTTTTTTTTAGTAGAATCTATTAGGCTAACTTTATAGTCAGGCTTAATGATTTTCACCGGAATACCTGGAAAACCTGCCCCTGTTCCAACATCTATTATATGCTTATTGCTTTGCTCCTTTAAAAAAGGAATTATTGTTAGGCTATCAATAAAGTGCTTATAAATCACTTTTGACGGTTCAGTTATTGATGTCAAGTTGAATTTTTTGTTTGTTTCTATGAGAAGTTCTAAATAAGATAGTAAGCTTTCAACTATTTTGTCGTCAACTTTTATCTCCAGCGTTTCCAAGCCAGTCTCTAATATTTCTTTGTATTTTTGTTCAATCATGCCTCTTTCCTCTGTTTCTTTGTTCTAAGTAGATCAAAAGCACATTAATATCTGCAGGATTAACACCACTAATTCTCGAAGCTTGTCCTATTGACCTAGGCTTAACCTCAGCCAGTTTTTGTTGAGCCTCTACTCTAAGACCTCTTATCTGCAAATAATCCGTATCTTCGGGAATAAATTTTCCTTCAAGCTTTTCAAATTTTTCCACCTGGCTTAGTTGTTTTTTAATATACCCTTCATATTTGATCTGAATTTCAACCTGCTTATCAGCATCTGGCTCATTTTCTTCTATAGAGTAAATTGTCTTAAGGTCCTCTAATCTTATTTGTGGGCGTTTTAATAATTCTTCCAATGTAATTTTATTCTTAATATCAGTACTTTCCCTATTTTTCATAACCTGCTGCAGGTTTTCATCACTAGGCAAAGCATAGGTATTATTTAAATAGTTTTTCAAACGCTCCATATCTGTTAACTTGTTTTGATATTTTATATATCTTTCTTCGCTAACTAATCCTACTTGGTAACCTATCTCTGTAAGCCTTAAATCTGCATTATCCTGTCTCAACAAAAGCCTATACTCTGCCCTAGAAGTTAACATCCTATAAGGTTCATCTATACCCTTCGTTACCAGGTCATCTATAAGGACTCCTATATATGCCTGAGATCTTGATAAAACTATAGGCTCTTTACTCTGAATTAATCTTGCTGCATTGATACCGGCCATTAATCCCTGAGCTGCAGCTTCTTCATAACCAGAGGTGCCATTTACTTGTCCAGCAAAAAACAAACCACTAATTTCCTTGGTTTCAAGGGAAAGCTGTAGTTGCTTCGGGTCAATATAATCATATTCTGCTGCATAACCCGGTCTCATTATTTTTGCATTTTCTAAACCTTTTATTGTGTGCAACATCTCCGTTTGAATATCTTCGGGTAAACTAGTAGAAAAACCCTGAACATAGTATTCATAAGTGTTTAATCCTTCTGGTTCTATAAAAATTTGATGCTGCGGCTTATCAGAAAACCTTACTATTTTATCTTCTATTGAAGGGCAGTATCTGGGTCCGGCACCTTCAATTGTACCTTCGTGCAAAGGAGATCTATATAAATTATCTCTAATAATACGATGGGTCTCCTTATTTGTATAAGTTAACCAACAGGATATATTTGGTCTTGACAAACCCTCTGTCATAAAAGAAAAGTTTAGCCTGCCGGTATCGCCTTTTTGTTCACTTAAGTGCGTAAAATTTATACTTCTTTTATCAATTCTAGCTGGCGTTCCTGTTTTAAATCTTCCAAACTTTAAACCCAATGCTTTAAAGGAATCACTTAATTCCTTTGATGCAAGAATATTATTAGGCCCTGCCTCCCAATTAGATTTTCCAATGAAAGTTCTTCCTCCCATATATGTACCGGTTGTAACAACAACACATTTTGCATAATATTTGACACCGGTTTTCGTTTCCACACCATAAATGTTATTACCTTCATATAAAACTTTGACTATTTCTGTTTGTTTTACATCCAAGTTTTCTTGAGATTGTAAAACATATCTCATTGTTGATTGATAGTATTCTTTATCGGATTGGGCTCGTAAAGATTGAACAGCCGGACCTTTTGTAGTATTTAATAACCTAACTTGAATTAAGGTTTGGTCTGTATTAATTCCAATTTGGCCACCTAATGCATCCACCTCTCTTACCAAGTGTCCTTTAGCTGGACCGCCTATTGCTGGGTTACAAGGCATCAATGCAATATTTTCCATGGTAATTGTAGCTACAAGGGTTTTACAACCCATCCTCGCTGCTGCGAGAGCTGCTTCACATCCAGCATGTCCTGCCCCAATGACAATCACATCATAGTTATTATATTTCTTAACCATTTACCCACCCCTATTTTCCTATACAAAACTCACTAAAAATCTTATCCATTATATCTTTTTCAATAGTATCTCCAGTTATATGACCTAACGCCATCCAAGCATCCTTTAAATCTATACTTAAAAACTCCCCTGTTAAGCCCTCATCTATTGTTTTTTTGCTTTCCAATAGATGATCTTTTGCTTTTAATAAAGCATTTTTATGCCTTGTTCTTGTTATGATATAACTTTGATTTTGTATTACCTCTCCTTTAAAAACCATATTAACAAGCTCTTCTTCCAGGAGAGCTATTCCTTTTTTCTCTAAGGCAGATATTTCTATTATTTTTGCTAATGGAAGTAGCTTCCTGATTTCATTTCTTAAATGAAACCTTTCTAAATCTATTTTATTAATTATAACAAGTAATTTTTTGTCGATATTCGTCAGCTCATTGATAAGCCTATAGTCATCTTCTGATAATTGCTTAGTATCATCTATGACAAATAGTACCAAATCCGCATTTAATAATAATTTTTTGCTTTTTTCAAGACCAATCTTTTCAACGATATCTTGTGTATCTCGAAATCCCGCAGTATCATTAATTTTAAAAAGAACACCATCAATCTGAATGTTTTCTTCTATTATATCACGAGTAGTTCCTGGTATATCTGTTACAATAGCCCGTTCTTCGCGAACAAGGGCATTTAATAAACTCGATTTTCCCACATTTGGTTTGCCAACTATAACAACATTAACTCCTTCTCTGGTGATTTTACCTGCATCCGCTTCGTTAATCAGTTTTTCTATATCAAATAAAGCTTCATCTATTAAGTGTTTCATATCACTTATGTTCATTGTCTCTATATCTTCATCCGGAAAATCTATCTCTGCTTCAATGTTGGCTAAAACCTTTTCAATTTTATCATTTATTATTTTAATAAATTCTTTTACGCCGCCATCAAGTTGTTTAACAGCTGCTTTTAAACCGCTATCACTTTTGGCTGTTATAATATCAATAATAGCCTCTGCCTGAGACAAATCAATTTTTCCATTTAAAAATGCCCTTTTTGTAAATTCTCCCGGGTCTGCCATTCTAGCACCTTTACTTATAACAATATCCAAGATTTTTCTTGTAACTATTACACCACCATGACAATGGATCTCCACAATATCTTCACCCGTATAAGTATTAGGTGCTAACATTGCCACCATCATAACTTCATCAATTACCTGTTCACCATCAAATATCTTACCCAAATATAAATATCTATTTGCAAATATATCCAAATTTTCTCTGGTTTTTGTTGTGAAAATTTCTTTTACAATATTTATTGATTTAGTACCACTAATTCTAATAATAGCTATGCCTCCCTCCCCGGGAGGGGTAGCTATGCCTGTAATTGTATCATCTATATAGTGCATGTTGAATCACCACTTTAGATATTTTTTATATATTTATTATACACAAGTAAGTATAATATACTACTTCACATTTAAAAATGCAGACTCGTAGTATAAAAACAAAACCCAGCAATTTCATTACTGGGTTCATTGAACTACTTCTATCTTTTTAAACTAATCACTACTTTACGATAAGGTTCCTCACCTTCACTATAAGTCTGGACATCATTTTTATTCTGTAAAGCCGTGTGAATTATCCTTCTTTCATGAGGGTTCATAGGTTCAAAAATTATACTTTTACGTGTTTTTTTGACTTTTTCATACAATCTATGAGCAAGTTTTACAAGTGTTTGTTCTCTTTTATTTCTATAACCATCAATATCTAATATAATTCTAGTGCGTTCTTCAGTTTTTTTCTGAACAGCCAGGCTTGTTAGATATTGAAGTGATTCTAAGGTTTCTCCTCTACGTCCAATTAGTATGCCAATATTTTTACCTTTAATATTGATATAAATAAGATCTTCTTTGTTTTCAATTTCATAATATATATCAACATTCATTGCTTTGGTTACATAACTTAAAAACTCCTTAGCTAATTCAACAGGAGTAATACTTTTTGTAACCCTAATTTTTGCATCTTTAGAACCAATAAAGCCTAAAAACCCTTTGTTTCCTTCTTCTACTATTTCAATCTTAACATCTTCTCTTGTCGTCTGCAGTTCTTTAAGGGCTTTCTCAATAGCTTCATCAATGTTCTTTCCTGTAGTCTCCACTGTTATCATTTGGAAGTAGCTACCTCCTTTTTATCTGCAGAGTATTTTATAGCTATTTGCTCAAGAGCACCAATTATACTAAACATCATCCAGTATAAGGCTAATGCAGCTGGAAACTGTATACTGATAAAGCCTATAAAAGGAGGTAAAGCGTACAACAAAACATTTTGGATTGGGTGCTGTTGGACACTCATACTCATAGTTATTTTTTGCTGAAGAAACATTGCTACAGCAACCAGCACAGGAAGTATAAATGTAGGATCCGGCATCCCTAAATTATCTACCCATAAAAAACCTACATTGTACAAATCAACATAATATGGAGCTTCTACTGGATCAAAGAATACACGTAATGCAAAAAACAAAGAAATAAAAATAGGCATTTGTATTAAAAGAGGCCAACATCCCGCAAATGGATTAGCATTGTTTTTCTTATATACTTCCATTATCATTTGTTGTGCTTTTTGAGGATTATCCTTATGCTTCTTTTGAATTTCTTGAATTTCCGGTTGGAGTTTTTGCATCATCCTCATTCCCTTAACCTGCTTTACTGTTAAAGGAAACATTATCAATTTAAGTACAATTGCAAATAGAATAATAGCTATACCGTAATTTGGAAATCCCAAAAGTAGTGTTATATCATAAAAAAATTGAACCGACTGCGAAATAAAATTTACTAATACATCCATTGTTTCCTGTATTCTGACTTGCCAGAAATAACAGGCTCACCTCCCATAATTATAGCGTGAAACGAAACTTAATATCTTTTAGATTTAAGCAGGGTCATATCCTCCCGGATGGAACGGATTGCATTTAACCAATCGCTTCATTGCTTTAAAAAAACCCCCGACTAATCCATATTTATCTAAGGCTTCTATAGCATATTGAGAACATGTTGGATAAAACCTACATCTTCTTCCAAATAGGATAGATATATATTTTTGATAAAGCTTTATTACTTTAATTAGTAGCTTTACCATTACAATTTAACCTCTTTTAACTTTCCAATTATTTCTCTTTCGACCTGCTGATAAGAAAACCCTTTTATTTTTGGTCTCGCAATAAAAATAAAACTATACTTAGATGAAAATAATTCAATGTTTTTTCTGCAAATTTCTCTTAACATTCTTTTTATCTTATTTCTGATAACTGCATTCCCAATTTTTTTAGATACACTAAAACCTATTTGTGTACGTTCTGATTTTTTATAATAAATAACTATTAACCGACCAACAATTGTTTTTCCTTGTGTGTAGACTTTTTTAAATTCATGTTTTTTTTTAAGTCTATATTTTTTCTGAAGCATATTTAATCACCATACTAACATTTTTTACTGATTTTCGTATTTCATATTACGTATAATTCTAAATAAGTTAAAAAGGCCACTTAAAAGCGGCCTCTATTAAGCACTTAATTTTTTTCTTCCCTTTCGGCGCCTATTTCTAATAATATTTCTACCAGCTTTTGTTGACATTCTACTTAAAAACCCGTGTATCCTACTTCTCTTGCGTTTTTTGGGTTGATATGTCCTTTTCAAGTTTAAAACCCCCTTCTATACCAAATACCTTACTAAACTACACACACGTATTAAAATTATAGGATACAGTTCGTTAGCTGTCAAGGATTGATATATATTAAATTCAAAAAAAAGAGTATTGTTTAAAAAAGATATTACTTTTTACAATTTCACTATACTTTTCTTCTAATCTCATTACTAAACTGATATTGAAGTTATTAATAATTTTTGATACTATATCTTTAGTATTGTCTTCTCTATATTTCCTGAAATTAAAAGTTCGGCTTTTTATATATTCAATCTATTTTTTATTCACACCATAATCTAATTTTTATTCTTCTCAATTACCATATTTTCATTCATTTTCAAGTTTTTAAACTGTGGATAAAGCTGTTAATAATATCTGTTTTTTTTTCATAAATTAAACTTTACGTGCAAAAAAACCATAAATTCCAATGCTTTCGCTATTTATTAAGTTATCCACATTTTTATGCACAATTTTTAGGAGGATATTCAATGAACATCTCGCTGGACAAGTTATGGAATAACACACTAGATATATTAAGTTCTGAACTAAGTAAACCTACTTTTGAAACTTGGTTAAAATCCACATATCTAGCATATTTTAATGAAAATGTAATGATAGTATCTGTGCCTAATGAATTTGCAAAGGACTGGCTACAAAGCCGCTACTACAATATTATAAAAAATACCTTGGAGTCAATTGTAAACAAAAAAGATATTAAACTATATTTTTATTTACCATCAGAAATAGAGGCCTATATAAATAACCATAAAAAATCACAAATAAAAGAAGAACATACCTATATAAATCCAGATAACGAAATATCCTCTGCTTATTTTAATGTTAATAATTCCGAAAAAAATATACTATCATCCTTAAATCCAAAGTACCAATTTGATTCATTTGTTATAGGTGATAGTAACCGTTTTGCTCATGCTGCTGCCTTAGCAGTTGCGGAAACACCAGCTAAGTCATATAATCCACTTTTTATATATGGTGGTGTCGGTTTGGGAAAAACCCACTTAATGCATGCAATTGGGCACAATGTTTTTTCAGCATATCCAAATCTTGTTATACTCTACGTTTCTTCTGAAACTTTTACTAATGAGTTGATTAAATCTATTAGAGATGATAAAACTGTAGAATTTAGGAACAAGTATAGAAATATTGATGTTCTATTAATAGATGATATCCAATTTTTGGCCGGTAAAGAAAGAACCCAAGAGGAATTTTTTCATACATTCAATTCTCTTTACGAAGCTAATAAACAAATAATAATTTCAAGTGACAGACCTCCAAAAGAAATACTTACACTTGAAGATAGGCTTAGATCTAGATTTGAATGTGGTTTAATTACTGACATTCAAGCTCCTGATCTAGAGACTAGAATAGCCATACTTAGTAAAAAAGCCAGACAAGAAAATATAGACATACCTGATGAAGCATTATTATTTATAGCAAAAAAGATTAAATCTAATATTCGTGAGTTAGAAGGTGCTCTATGCAGAATAGCTGCCTACGCGACCTTTGAAGGGAAAAAAATTGATTCCGATTTAGCAGAAAATATTCTACAAAATATTTTTGCTACTGATAAAAATAAAAAAATTACAATTAACCTTATTCAAGAAACTGTTGCTCAACACTTTAAAGTAAAAGTAAATGAAATGAAAGGCAAAAAAAGAACAAAAGAGATAGCCTATCCACGTCATATAGCAATGTACTTATGTAGATCACTTACAGATAATTCTCTACCAAAAGTTGGAGAAAGTTTTGGGGGTAGAGATCATACTACTGTACTACATGCACAAGATAAAATTGAAAAGGAACTTCAAAACGATGTAGAACTTCAAGAATGTATCAGAAAACTAAAAGAATCTATTTTATCACCTTAATGTGGATAAATAGTCTTTAAAGTATAAAATTATAAACAGATAATCTATATACTATAGTTATTTATACTATTAAATATATTATCCTTTTCCACAAATTCACAAGTACTACTGCTATTCCTACTATAAAAAACATTATGTTATTAATTATTAATGGAGGTTAAATTATGCGATTTTCCATAGATGCAGAAAAATTATTACACGCCTCACAAATAATGTCTAGAGCTGTTGCTTCTAAAACTACAATTCCTTCTTTAACTGGTATTTACTTCGAATGTACTACCGAAGGTATTCTTTTACTTAAAGCTACAGATCTAGAAATAGGTATTGAACACACCATTTCTGCAGATGTTGAGGAGGCAGGTTCTACAATTATTCCCGCAAAATATCTAATTGATATTCTAAGAAAAACGCCAAATACGAACATTACTTTAACAAAAAAAGCGGATGAAAGTACTCTACAAATAAATTATGGAGAGTCTCATATAACTTTAAATACATTTCCTATAGATCAATTTTCATTTTTACCGGATATAAACCGGGATAAAGTCCTTACTATAAATAGTGATATATTAGATAATATTGTAAAAAAAATAAGTGTATCTTTTTCTAATGATGTTACTCGACCAATTTTAAATGGTGCATTATTTGAATTGACGGATAATACATTGAGGCTAGTATCATCGGATACTTATAGGCTTTCACTGGTTGAAACTATATTAAGCGGACATCAAAAAGAAGAGTTTATGCCTATAATAATTCCTTCGAAAGCCCTGATAGAATTAATTAGACTAATAAATAAAGATGAAACAATAAAAGTGATTTTTGATAATAAACAAGCCCAATTTGAAACTAATGATCTTAAAATTGGAGTGCGACTTATTGATGGAAAATTTCCATCATACAAAAATGTAATACCAACAGAATATTCTACAAGGATAATAGCTGATACAAAGGATCTTTTGTTATCAATTGAAAGGGCTATAGTAATATCTGGCGATGAAAGTTTTAACAAAACATGCACTATCAAAATTGAAGTTGAAAATAATAATCTCCATATCAATTCCAATTCACCAAGTATTGGACAACTACATGATAAGTTATTGATTGATAAAGAAGGAGAAGACATGAGCATCTTTTTTAATGGTAATTATCTTGTTGATATTTTAAAGATTGTTGATACAGAAAAAGTAATCATTGAATTAAATGGAAACCTAAGTCCTGTGATAATTAAACCATTAGAGAGTAATACAAATTATATTAATTTAGTATTACCTGTTAGGAGTTAAGGGGGTTCTGATGAAAGAAGTAAAAATTAATACAGATACTATTCAATTAGATCAATTTTTAAAATGGGCTAATATCATATCTTCAGGAGGAGAAGCAAAATTTCTTATAAAAGAAGGCCATATTCAAGTTAATAATATTACAGAGCAGAAAAGAAGCAGGAAACTAACAATAGGTGATGAAATAAAAGTAAATGAAGAAGTTTATATAATAACCCAATAACTAGCATGAGGTGTGTTTTGAATATTTGTGAAATTAACATAACAAACTTCAGAAATTATAATCACATAAATTTTAAACCAACGAGTTTTAATATTTTTTATGGTAATAACGCCCAAGGGAAAAGTAACTTTATTGAAGCCATATATTATCTTGGTAATGGAATATCTTATAGGACCAACCAAAGTAAGGATTTAATAAAATGGGATAGTGATTATTTTAGAATAGAAGCTAATTGTATAAATGATAAGGGTGCATTTGCAATAAAATCATTATTAAATGCTACCGAGAAAAAAATATATATTGATGAAGTCAAGCTAAATAGAATGTCAGAATTGTTTAGAAATATTTCAATATGTATTTTTGAACCAGACGATCTGGCTCTTATAAAAGGGAGCCCTATAAAAAGAAGAAATTTTCTTGATAGAGAAATGGTTACAATAAATCCTTTATATTATGATTTACTAAGAAAGTATAATAATATAAATTATCAAAGAAACAGACTCCTTAAGTTTGTAGGTAGAGATAAAGGTTTGGTTTATCAATTAGAAGACTGGACAAATATTTATATTAAGCTTGCCTACAAAATAGTTGTTAAAAGAATAGATTTCATAAAAAAAATTAAGCCTTACTTAGAATATTATTTAAAAAAAATAACACAAGACAAGGAAAATATTGATATAATATATGAGATTGGACAAGTTGGAGAAAAAATAATTGATTATGATACATATTTAAAAAAAATAAAAGGTTATGAAAGGGAAGAAATAGAAAAAGGTAATTCTCTTATTGGCCCTCACAGAGATGACTTTAATGTTTATATTAATGGCTATAATATAAAAAAATATGGATCTCAAGGACAACAAAGAACAGTTGCCTTATGCCTTAAATTAGCATACTTAGAAATTGCTAAAAAAGAAATTGGAGAATACCCAATATTGCTACTTGATGATGTTATGTCAGAACTAGATATAGAAAGGCGCATAATACTGATAGAAACTATTCATGATAAAATCCAGACCTTCTTAACTACTACTGACTTAGATATGGTAAAAGGACTTGTCAAAAAAAGTACAACTTTACAAATATGCGAAGGAAATATTATTCATGTAGATTAATGCTAACACCCTTTGAATTTTGATAATTGAACTAATTTTCATTTAGCGGGGGTTTTCAAACCCCCGCTGAACATTGGATAAATCTATGTGTTAGATCATTCATAGTTTTTCTATAAAAAGATGCTATTGATTTAATAGGTAATTGAATGGAAATAATATAAAGTAATATATATTTAAATTGTTATTACGTGTTATAATTGCATTATTTTACTTTAAAGTGTAGTTAGGAGGTTTTTTCATGGAAGAAAAATTAGATACAGAAATTGAGAATAACTTGTATGATGCAAGTCATATACAGGTTTTAGAAGGATTAGAAGCAGTTAGAAAAAGACCTGGTATGTACATTGGAAGTACAGGACCAAGGGGTCTGCATCATCTGGTTTATGAAATAGTCGATAATAGTGTTGATGAAGCTTTGGCAGGACACTGTAGTACGATCATGGTGGTAATTAACAAAGACAATAGTGTCTCAGTTAGTGATAATGGGAGAGGAATTCCTGTAGATATACACCAAAAAACAGGGTTGCCGGCTGTAGAGGTAGCTTTAACAATTCTTCATGCAGGAGGAAAATTTGGAGGAAGTGGCTACAAAGTTTCAGGTGGACTTCATGGTGTAGGTATGTCGGTAGTTAATGCCTTATCTGAAAATTTGCAAGTAAAGGTGAAACGAGACGGAAAAGTTCATATGCAAGAATTTGCAAGGGGCAATAAAATCACTGAACTACAAATTATCGGAACATCAGATTCAACAGGTACAGAAATTATTTTTAAGCCAGATCACTTAATTTTTGAAGAACTAGAATTTTCCTTTGAAACATTGGCTAAAAGGCTTAGAGAACTATCTTTCCTAAACAAGGGTTTAAAAATAACTCTCCGAGATGACCGAATAGGTTCTTTAGAAGTTTTTCATCATAGTGGTGGAATAATAGATTTTGTTAGTAGCTTAAATAAAAATAAAGACCCTTTGCATAAAAAAATAATTTTCATGGATATTGAAAGAGATGAAGTTCAAATAGAACTAGCAATGCAGTGGACAGATGCATATGTGGAAAACATTTTTTCATATGCAAATAATATTAATACCCATGAAGGCGGAACTCATGAATTAGGATTTAAAAGTGCTTTAACTAGAGTTATTAATGACTATGCAAGAAAACACAGTATTTTAAAAGAAAAAGATAGCAATTTGTCAGGTGATGATATTAGGGAAGGTTTAACGGCAGTTTTAAGCGTAAAGATAAAAAATCCTCAATTTGAGGGACAGACTAAGACTAAACTTGGCAACTCAGAAGTAAGAAGTATTGCAGATTCATTGGTCGGAGAGGAAATTGGAACATTTCTAGAAGAAAATCCCTCTGTAGCCAAGAAAATAATTGAAAAATGTATTAATGCACAACGAGCAAGGGAAGCTGCAAGAAAGGCAAGGGAATTAACCAGAAGAAAAAATGCTTTAGAAATAAGTGCTCTTCCAGGCAAACTTGCGGATTGTTCAAGTAGAGACCCAAAAGAATCAGAAATTTATCTTGTTGAGGGAGATTCTGCTGGAGGCTCTGCAAAACAGGGAAGAGATAGAAGATTTCAAGCAATACTACCTTTACGTGGTAAAATTATCAATGTTGAAAAAGCCAGGTTAGATAAAATTTTAAATAGTGATGAAATAAGAACTATTATAACAGCCCTTGGTACAGGAGTTGCTGAAGAATTTGATACTAACAAGTTAAGATATCATAAAGTTATCATCATGTGTGATGCGGATGTTGATGGTTCACACATAAGAACATTACTATTAACTTTATTTTATAGATATATGAAAAGCCTTGTAGAAGGAGGTTTTGTCTACATAGCTCAGCCTCCATTATTTAAATTTAAACAAGGAAAAAAAGAAACTTATTTATACTCAGAAAATGAGCTTGAGAAAATTGTTGCTAAGTCAAAAGATAAGAACTTTAATATTCAAAGATATAAAGGTCTTGGTGAAATGAACCCGGAGCAATTATGGGAAACAACTATGAATCCTGAAAGTCGTACTGTTTTACAAGTTACTTTGGATGATGCTGCAAAAGCCGATGAAATATTCACCATATTAATGGGTGACAAGGTTGAACCAAGGCGTAATTTTATCGAAATTCATGCAAGAGATGTTAAAAATTTAGATATATAATACTATTTTACGTTTGAGAATGTTTTGTGTTTTTAAACCTATTTCGATATTTTTTATCGCAGACTAGTAAAAATCGAGGTGTTGCTAGATGGATGAAATTTTGGGAGGAAAAATCATTCCTGTCAACATAGAACAGGAAATGAAAAAATCATATATAGATTATGCAATGAGCGTAATTGTTGGCAGGGCATTGCCTGATGTAAGGGATGGATTAAAGCCCGTACACAGAAGAATACTTTATGCCATGTATGAATCGGGAATGACTCCTGATAAACCACATAAAAAATCAGCTAATGTTGTCGGGAATGTTTTAGCTAAATACCACCCTCACGGAGATTCAGCCGTATATGATACTATGGTTAGAATGGCTCAAGATTTTTCCTTTAGATACCAATTAGTAGATGGGCATGGAAATTTTGGGTCAGTTGATGGGGATTCAGCAGCAGCGATGCGTTATACTGAAGCCAGAATGGCAAAAATTGCAATGGAATTATTAAAAGACATTAACAAAGAAACTGTTGATTTTACTCCTAATTACGACGAATCAACAGAAGAGCCAACCGTTTTGCCATCCAAAGTTCCTAATTTGCTTATTAACGGATCGGCAGGAATAGCTGTTGGTATGGCGACCAATATACCTCCTCATAACCTAGGAGAGGTTATTGATGGAGTTATTGATTTAGTCGATAACCCTGAGATTTCTATAGATGGGCTTATGAAAAAAATTAAAGGCCCTGATTTTCCAACTTCTGGTATAATATTAGGAACAGAAGGTATTAAAAAGGCATATAGAACCGGTCGAGGATCTATTAAAATTAGAGCTAAAGCAGAGATTGAGAACTTAAGTAATGGAAAAACCAAAATTATCGTAACAGAGCTTCCTTATCAAGTAAATAAGGCTCGATTAATTGAAAAAATTGCTGAACTGGCAAGAGAAAAAAAGATTGAAGGTATTACTGATTTAAGGGATGAATCAGATAGAAAAGGAATGCGCATTGTAATAGAGTTACGCAAAGATGTGAATCCCAATGTGTTATTGAACCAACTATATAAGCATACACAACTACAAGAAAGCTTTGGGGTTATTATGCTGGCTATTGTTGATGGTGCACCTAAAGTCCTCAATCTTAAGCAAGTTTTGGAGCATTATGTTAGTCACCAAAAAAATGTTATAATTAGAAGGACTAAATATGATCTTAAAAAAGCAGAAGAAAGAGCCCATATTGTTGAAGGCTTGAGAATTGCTCTTAGAAATCTTGATGCTATCATAAAACTAATCCGTTCGTCAAAAAATACAGAAGAAGCTAAAATCAACTTAATAAGTAGTTTTGGTTTAACTGATGTTCAAGCGCAGGCTATTTTAGATATGAGGCTGCAACGTTTAACAGCTTTAGAAAGAGAAAAATTAGAAAATGAATATAAAGAGTTAATGGAGAAAATTGACTATTATCTAAAGCTATTAGCTGATGAAAGACTTATTATGGGTATTGTCAAAGATGAATTAAGAGAAGTAAAACAGCAATATAATGATCCAAGAAGGACAAATATTAATTTGGAAGATGAAGTTTTAGAAATTGAAGATTTAATTGAACAAGAAGAAGTGGTCATTACGATTACTCATAGAGGGTATATTAAAAGGCTTAATGCTGACACCTACAAGTCTCAGAAGCGAGGCGGGCGCGGAATCAGTGGAATGGCTACCAAAGATGAAGATTTCGTAGAACATATCTTTATAGCTGATACCCATCAATATTTATTGTTTTTTACAAGCAAAGGGAAGGTATATCGCTTGAAAGTGCATGAAATACCGGAAGCAAGTAGACAAGCTAGGGGTACTTCCATAGTTAATCTTTTATATTTGGAAAGTGGGGAAAGCTTAACTACTGTTATTCCTGTTAAAGAATTTGTGGAAGGCAAAAATTTAATAACTATAACAGCTAAGGGTACGGTGAAAAAGTCGGGCTTGAGTGATTATGACACATCCAGGAAAGATGGAATAATTGCACTTACTTTGCCTGAAGGTGATGAATTAATTGGTGTTCGATTGACAGATGGAAATGAAGAACTTATATTAGGTACAAGACATGGTAAATCTATTCGTTTTTCAGAAAAAGAAGTAAGAAAAATGGGCAGAACTGCTAGAGGTGTTAAAGCCATTGAACTTTCTATGGAAGATAGAGTTGTTTCGATGGAAATTATTGAAAAGGAAAGCCAGGTTATTTGTGTAACTGAAAATGGATTTGGAAAAAGAACCAATTCAGAGGAACATAGACTTCAATCACGTGGTGGGAAAGGTATACTTGCACTAAAAATTACTAAAAAAACAGGCTATCTTGTGGGATTAAGGGTAGTTCAAAAGCAACAAGATCTCATGATAATGACAAAAGAAGGCATTATTATTAGAACTGAAGTGGAAGGAATATCCCAGATGGGAAGAGTTACCCAGGGCGTGAAGCTTATGAAAATAAGTGCAAAAGATAAAGTTAGTGCATTAACAAAACTCAATATTCATGAAGATGATATTGTTGAGTTGGATCAAGATATGTAGTAAAATATGCAAGTAGGTTTATTAACATTAATGCATTAACTAACTTAATATACAGGAGGAGTTTTGTATGGAAAAGAAAGGCGAATGGAAGGTTAAAAGTGGTTTAGCAGACACATTAAAAGGTGGAGTTATTATGGACGTAACTACTCCTGAACAAGCAAAAATTGCAGAAGAAGCTGGTGCATGTGCGGTTATGGCTTTAGAAAGGGTACCATCTGATATTAGGGCAGCAGGGGGAGTGGCCCGAATGGTAGATCCAACCCTTATAAAAAGTATTATGGAAGTAGTAAGCATCCCTGTAATGGCAAAAGCCAGAATAGGTCATTTTGTCGAAGCACAAATTTTAGAAGCACTGGGTGCTGACTATATTGATGAATCAGAAGTTTTAACTCCTGCAGATGAGCAATATCATATAGATAAAAATCTTTTTAAAGTTCCATTTGTTTGTGGAGCAAAAAATCTTGGAGAGGCACTTAGAAGAATAAATGAAGGTGCTGCCATGATGAGAACTAAAGGAGAGCCTGGTACCGGTAATGTTGTAGAGGCAGTGCGTCACATGAGGATGATGATGTCAGAAATTCGTCGATTAACAAGTATGAGAGAAGATGAATTATATACTTTTGCAAAGGATATTCAAGCACCTTATGATTTAGTTAAATACGTAGCTGAAAATGGAAGGCTTCCTGTAGTGAACTTTGCAGCTGGTGGTATAGCAACACCTGCTGATGCGGCACTTATGATGCAGTTGGGTTGTGATGGAATATTTGTTGGATCAGGCATATTCAAATCCAAAGAACCGGCTAAAATGGCAAAAGCTGTAGTTACTGCTACAAACCATTTTAATGATCCTAAAATATTAGCGGAAGTATCAAGAGATTTAGGAGAAGCAATGCCTGGTCTTGAGATTTCAAACATAGAAGAAAGTCAAAGAATGGCAGGAAGAGGATGGTAATTACATACTATTTTATAAAATAATATTGATTAAACCCTAGGATGAAAAATAGTAATCCAAAGAGTTTCTTTTAGAGAGTTGGTGGCTGGTGCAAACCAATAGAACTTTTGGGCTAATCCACTTCGGAGGGTACTGGGAAGGAATTATCCGTAACCAGCATACGGCTAAAATCGTTATAATTTTAGAGATAACCTTAGATTAGGGTTAATTAAGGGTGGTACCGCGAGAGCTCTCGCCCCTGTCATTGGGGATGAGGGCTTTTCTTTTTAAACATAGTAAAGGAGGAAAATTTATGCTAGATTTAAAATTTGTAAGAGACAATATTAATATAGTTGAAGCTGGTTTGAAAAAAAGAGGGACTAGTGTGGACTTATCAGATTTCAAAGTTCTTGAAGAAGAAAGGAGACAGCTGCTTAGTAAGGTAGAGAATCTTAAAAATAAAAGAAATACTGTATCGGAAGAGATCGCCGAGCTTAAGAAGCAAAAAGAAAATGCAGATAACTTGATAGAAGAAATGAGACAAGTTTCCCAATTAATTAAAGATTTAGATGATCAAGTTAAAGAAACAGAAGAAAAATTGGAAAATATTCTTCTGTTAATTCCCAATGTGCCTCATGAAACTGTTCCAGATGGTCAAAATGATGTAGATAATAGACAAGAAAGAGTCTGGGGAGCACCAAGAAAATTTGATTTTGAACTTAAAGCTCATTGGGATATTGGAGAAGATCTTAATTTAATTGAGTTTGAAAGAGGAACAAAAGTTACGGGAGCCCGTTTTGTTTTTTATAGAGGAGGGGGAGCAAGACTGGAAAGAGCTTTAATTAACTTCATGTTGGATCTACACATTAATGAGCATGGTTATGTAGAGCTACTTCCACCCTTTATGGTAAACAGCCAATCCATGCTAGGGACGGGACAGCTACCTAAATTTGCAGAGGATATGTTTAAAGTAGCCAATACTGACTACTGGCTGATTCCTACTGCTGAAGTGCCGGTAACTAATATATATGCGGGGGAAATATTAGATGAAACAGAGCTACCAATATGCCATACTGCCTATAGTGCCTGTTTTAGAGCGGAAGCCGGTGCTCATGGAAGAGATACTAGAGGATTAATACGTCAACATCAATTTAATAAGGTTGAGTTAGTTAAATTTACAACACAAGAAAATTCCTATGAGGAACTTGAAAAGTTAACTAATAATGCAGAAAAGGTTTTGCAATTGTTGGAGCTGCCCTATAGAGTTGTTACTTTATGTGGAGGAGATATTGGATTTTCGTCTGCAAAAACCTATGACCTGGAGGTATGGCTTCCTTCTTTTAACGGTTATAGAGAAATTTCATCCTGTAGTAACTTTGAGGATTTCCAAGCAAGAAGAGCTAACATCCGTTATCGATCTGGAAAGGGTAAACCAAAATATGTTCATACGCTAAACGGATCGGGGTTGGCTGTAGGTAGAACTTTATCTGCTATACTAGAAAACTATCAACAAGAAGATGGTAGTATCATAATACCGGAAGTATTGCATCCTTATATGGGAGGAATGACAAAGCTGAAAAAAGCGTAAGATATTTTAAATAAGATAGCTGTCTACTCTCGAAGTCTCTCGAAGCAAAAATTACATTTTCTGGATAACCCTTGACACTTTCAATGTACTGGTATATAATAGTTTTTGCTTGTAAAAATTAATATTGTTAAATGGAGGGCTACCGAAGTGGTCATAACGGGGCGGTCTTGAAAACCGTTAGGGTGCAAGCCCACGGGGGTTCGAATCCCTCGCCCTCCGCCATATTTTAACAAAAGCGTATAGTGTTATTGAATATATGTAGTAACAACACTATGCCTATAATTGATTTTTAAGCTGATTTATTGTACAATGATAAAGTATGGAGAGATGGCCGAGCTGGCTGAAGGCGGTCGCCTGCTAAGCGATTATACGTACTAAAATTCGTATCGAGGGTTCGAATCCCTCTCTCTCCGCCATATTATCATTAAATTGTCCTGCTAATGAACAGTAACATAAGCGCAACTAGAACTTTCGTCTAAGTCAAAGGCTTGGCGTTTTCTTTGTTAAAAAACATGCGCCCGTAGCTCAATCGGATAGAGTAACTGACTACGAATCAGGAGGTTGGAGGTTCGAGTCCTCCCGGGCGCGCCATTATTTTAACAAGTTTCTGTAACTTAGCAAGATAAGGCGACTGTTTCTTAGGCAGCAGGACTTGGGTTTGAATTATGCCAGAAATATCATAAAAAACAAGCGGTGTATAAATATGGATCACCAATTTTATATGAAAGAAGCTTTAAAGCAGGCACAAAAGGCACTTGAACTAAGAGAAGTTCCTATTGGAGCAGTTTTGGTTAAAGAGAATGCCATAATAGCAAGGGATTTTAACTATCGTGAAAATTCCAATGATCCTACAGCTCATGCGGAACTAAGGGTTATTAGGAAGGGTGCTAAAGAACAAGGAAATTGGCGATTACAAGATTGTACCTTATACGTTACCTTAGAGCCCTGTCCAATGTGTGCAGGGGCTATTTTAAATTCTAGGATAAAAAGATTGGTTTTTGGGGCGTTTGACCCCAAAGGTGGAGCAGCCGGAACCATAGTAAATTTACTAGAAGATATTAGATTCAATCATAGAGTAGAAATCATCTCGGGAATAATGGAAGAAGATTGCAAAGAAATCCTGCAGTCTTTTTTTAAAAACCTAAGAAAATAAGTAGATGATTGATATGTTTACTTTAACTGTTATCCAGATTTTGATTAAGGATTAATAGGTACTTAAGAATTTATATAGTATCAGTAAACTTGCGGGGTTGCTGGTTTTTTTGATTCTTATTGCCAAATAGTATATAATATAACTAAGAACTGAATTCAAAAGCGATGAAAAGAGGAGTAGACTGTTTCAATGCTATACAGAGAGCCCGGTTGCTGAGATAGGGTAATGTTAAGGAACAGTCGAACATGGTCTTGGAGCTGCGTACCGAAGAAATTAGATATCGGAAGTTAGCAGTCGGTCGTCATAAAGAGCTTTCGATAACAAATCTACCTTAGGCTACGACGGGTGCGCCCGTTATAAGTGCTATGCTATCGACAGGCCATTTCCTGTCCGCAGCAGATGAGATCCGTGTTGTGAAACACGGATAAAATTGGGGTGGTATCACGAAGCCATTGCTCTCGTCCCCGAAAACTTTGTTTTCGGAGAGGAGGGCATTTTTGTTTTTTCGTAATACTGAACCAAATTGAAGGGGGTATACAGCATGAAAATTTTAATAGGTAGTGCATGGCCCTATGCAAATGGCTCCTTGCATATTGGCCATATTGCAGGACTTTTGCCAGCAGATGTTATCGCACGGTATTATCGGGCAAAGGGTGATAATGTTTATTTTATTTCAGGCAGTGACTGTTACGGTACTCCGGTTGCTATCAGAGCAAAGCAGGAAAATAAATCTCCCCGGGAAATTAGCGAGTTTTATCATGAAGAGTTTTGTAAATGTTTCGATAAACTGGGCTTTAGTTATGATTATTATGGTAAGACATCATCCGATGAGCATATAGCTTTTGTACAAGAATTTCATGAGGCAATGTATGATGGTGATTATATTTATGAAAAAGAAACACCGCAAGTATTTTGTGATTCTTGCAATAGAGTACTTGCGGATAGATTTGTAATTGGAAAATGTCCGAGTTGCGGAGAACAAGCTAGAGCTGATCAATGCGATGTCTGTGGTGACGTATTAGATCCGGAAAACCTTGTAAATCCTGAGTGTTTGATTTGTAGAACCCCAACGAATTTTCGCCTTACTAAACATTTATTTATTGCCATATCTAAGTTGGAGAAAGAGCTTACAGATTTTATTAATGCTCGCCTACATTGGCGTAAAAATGCCATTATTTTTTCTCGCCGTTATGTTGATGAAGGGTTGCGTGATCGAGCTATAACACGTGATTTAGATTGGGGAATAGATGTGCCAAAGGAAGGCTATGAAGATAAAAAGATTTATATATGGGCTGAAAATGTATTGGGATATCTATCAATGAGCAAAAAAGTAGCAGAACAACGTGGTGAAGCTTACGATGATTTATGGAGTGTGGATAGTCGGCATTATTATGTTCACGGTAAAGACAATATTCCGTTTCATACCATTATCTTGCCAGCTATGATGTTAGCAAACGGCCGTAAATGGCGTTTACCAGACCACATAATTTCCAGCGAATACTTAACCCTTGAAGGGCGAAAAATTTCAACTAGCCAAAATTGGGCAATATGGATTAAAGACATAGTAGACAGATATCACCCCGATTCAATTCGTTACTTTATTTTAACAAGCGGACCGGAAAAACGTGATAGCGATTTTACATGGAGAGAGTTTATCAACAGTCATAATAGCGAATTACTGGGTGCGTACGGAAATTTCGTTAATCGTACTTTGGTGTTTGTTTATAAATATTTTGATGCCACAGTGCCAAATGGTAAATTAAATATAGAGATCAGCCAAAAAATTACTGATTTGTATCAATCTATCGGTGGCTTGATTGAAGATGGCAGACTAAAAGAAGCAATAGATACAATATTCGAGTTTGTGCGTTTTGGGAACAAATATTTTGATACAAAGCGACCATGGGAAACACGAAATAGCAACATAAAAAAATGTTCCGAAGCTATGTATAACTGTGTTCAAATTATTGCAAATCTAGCTGTTTTACTTGAACCATTCCTACCGTTTTCTTCTGCAAAGATGAGAAAATGGCTAGACATAGAGAATTGTTGGTCAGTGAAAGTAGTTCCCAGCGGATTTTTGATTCCCGAGCCGGAAATACTGTTTGAGCGCTTGGATAAAAAAGTTGCAGACGAAGAGCTGGAGTGGCTAAGGCAATAAATATGAACTTAACTAATATGTTTTGTTTACAAACTATGTTGTTAAGAAGGATTAAGCTTGAATTGACAGTATTTGATTTACTATGATATATTGTCAAAGAAGCGTGAATTGTAGAAACTGATCATATGGGTTTGGAATCTTGAGTCAGCTAAATAGTAGACTATCAATAAAAACAGGAGGAACTAGCTTATGCCGATTGATGTGATTATAATATTAGTTGTTGTTGTATTTTTTGCTTTTACAACATGGTTTTTAGGTAGGTTTTTTGAAAACTATAAATTCTTTAGACTTATTCCATCCTTTGCAGCTCTTATTGCGGCATTCTACAGCATATATTTAACTGATACTTCGATGGAAGATTCTGAATATCTAACCCAAGTCTTTATTACTGTTATTTTATTGGCAGGAGCACTTTCGGGAGCTATAACAGCAATTGTTATTGATCGCCTAATACCGCTTATTATTAAAATAAGTCGCAAATAATGTATTAAATAGATTGAGGGTAGTATAGTTGTATTATTTGTGACTTTAAGGTATTATAAAAAGAAGGGCATTTCATTAAAGCTATGAAATGTCCTTTAATGATAAAAAACACTAACAATAAAAAGATAAAAAGTAAGAGGGGATAAGAAAATGCCAACATTTTATGAAATGGGCTTAAGTCACCCAGTAGTTCAAGCTACTACAAATATGGGCTTTGAAGAAATGACACCAATACAAGAACAAGCTATTCCGGCTGCTTTGGCTGGGCGAGACATTATAGGTCAGGCCCAAACAGGCACAGGAAAAACAACAGCTTTTGGTATTCCTTTAGTGGAAAAAACAAATGCGGATAATGGAAAAACTCAAGGTATTGTGATTTGCCCAACTAGAGAGCTGGCAGTTCAGGTTGCTGAGGAATTAAACAGGATAGGACAATTTAAAGGTGTCCGTGCTTTGCCTATATATGGAGGACAGGATATTAATCGCCAGATAAGATCCCTTAGAAATAGACCTCAAATTATAGTGGGAACTCCTGGTCGTTTAATGGACCATATGCGAAGAAGAACCGTTAGGCTTGATCAAATAGAAATGGTTGTGCTAGATGAAGCAGATGAAATGCTGAATATGGGTTTCTTGGAGGATATTGAAAATATTCTCCAAGAGATTCCTAAAGAAAGGCAGACATTACTTTTTTCAGCTACAATGCCTAAACCTATACAAATTTTAGCTAACCAGTTTTTAAAAGACCCTGAACTTATTAAGGTTAAGACAAAGGAAGTAACAGTTCCAAGTATTGAGCAATATTATTATGAGCTTCAAGAGAAACAAAAATTTGATGTTCTTTGTAGGTTGTTAGATATTCAATCTCCTGAGCTAGCAATAATATTTGGTAGAACCAAGAGGCGTGTGGATGAACTTTTTGAGGCACTGAACAAACGAGGATACTCAGCTGAGGGTATTCATGGAGATTTAACACAAGCTAGACGCGATAGTGTTCTACGCCATTTCAAAGAAGGAGTAATTGATATTTTGGTAGCAACGGATGTTGCAGCCAGAGGCTTAGATATTAGTGGTGTTACCCATGTATATAACTTTGACATTCCACAAGATCCAGAAAGTTATGTGCATAGAATAGGACGTACTGGGCGAATAGGTAAGACGGGTTCTGCAGTAACTTTTGTAACTCCAAGGGAGTTACACCATCTAAGACTAATTGAGCGACAAACCAACAGAAAAATGATTCGCAAGCCAATACCAACATTAAATGAAGCGCTAGAAGGCCAACAACGGTTTGCAATGGAAAAATTAATGAATGCTGTTGAAGAAGGAAATCTTCATCAACATAAGCAACTAGCAGAAAGCCTACTTGAAGATAACGATTCTGTAACGTTACTGTCTGCAGCTCTAAAGCTTTTGACCAAAGAAACAGATACAACACCAATAAGGCTAACTGAAGAAGCACCACTTCGACAAAAAAGAACAGATAATAAACGTGGATATGGGTCAAGACGAGAAAATTCTCAAAGTAATAAAAAACATAAACCACCACAAAAAAGACGCTAGGCAGGCTGTTATCTTGACAAAAAAATCTCAAGGTGATAATATCGTTAGGTAACTTATTTACTAGTTGCTTTTCAAAATGACTATAAACAATATATTATTTTGATGGAGAGATGGCTGAGTGGCTGAAGGCGCTCGCCTGGAAAGCGGGTGTACCTTAACGGGTACCGTGGGTTCAAATCCCACTCTCTCCGCCATTTAACTTTAATAGAGTGAGTTTTGACCGTGCTAGGCGGGGAGGTAGCGGTGCCCTGTACCTACAATCCGCTATAGTAGGGCTG